>CEAX01035090.1_pt1 | contig 20866 bp, 18 predicted proteins | sample 554721 | NCBI WGS metagenome assembly CEAX01 (sample SAMEA3182098, study PRJEB8094) | gut metagenome | biome: human; feature: gut; material: Stool; isolation source: human stools | place: Canada | collected 2012-05-30 | reverse complement strand
GAACGGTGCGCCGGGCGGGTGTCCTACTTCCAGTTTATAGCCGGTGGTAATGAACTCCGGGCAGTCCCAAAAACTTGCGGTCGGCTCGATAGTCATGCAATAAACCGTTGCTGCAATTATAAATGTAATCCAACCAATCAGGTTGTTTACGGTTTTGTACTGTTTCATTCGGATGAAATTCGTTTTTTATTATAGACGGGCGCAAAGATAATGATTTCAGTTCTAAATGAGTGACAATAAGGCGGATTATTAGGATTGGTTTAGAGATATAGGGAGAATTTTCAGAAAAAACAAAGCTTTCCGTATTGTCCGTTCAGGGCGGTTTTTCAAAAATGTCCTTGTCCGGACGGCTTTGCCGGGTATGCTGTGATGGCTGTCCCTGCTTCCGTATTTTGTCGGCTTACTGCTGACAAGTTGTTTTGTACCTTGTAACAAACTGTTTCCTGTGTGGAAACAAACTGTTCCGTAGGGTGAAACAAAGTGTTCCGTTATAGGAAACAAACTGTTTGATAGGCGGAAAACAAACTGTTTTCTGCAATCGGAACAAAGTGTTCACCGCTGTGAACTAACAGTTTAACCGGATATAGGCTGCCGGAAGCCGCAGCCTTTTTTACGCGCGCTTATGGCTTGTGGCGGTATGACGGTATCACGGATACTTTCTGTCTTTATGCTAATGGTGATGATGCTCGCCCAATATCCGATGCGGCAATGTGCCATGTCCCAGAAGCTCTATGGGGCAGTTGAAGTTACGTTCCAGCCATTCGCCGGTAATGCCCGTATCGGGATGGTAATCCAGCGTTTCGTTGACGCAGGCAATGGATTTTACTTGCTGCAATACCGTGCCTATGTCGTGGCTGACGAGTATGATGGCGCAATCTTTGTTGATTTCGGCCAATAACTGATACAGGCGGGCTTCAAAACGCTTGTCAATATAGGTGCTGGGTTCGTCGAGGATAACCACTTCGGGGTCGGAGATTATGGCGCGTCCCAGCAGCGCGCGTTGAAGCTGTCCGCCGCTCAGTGCGCCGATAGCACGTTCTTCCAGCCCTTCCAGCCCCATGCGGGCGATGACCTGACGGGCTTTTTCCCTGTGTTCCTTGGTGAAACGCGAGGTGAGCGATTTCTTACTGCTGAGTCCCGACAGAATAACTTCTTCGACGGTGATAGGGAACTTGCGGTCTATGCTGTTGTATTGGGGCAGGTAGCCCATAGTGAGTTGGGTATTGCCCGTTGTGCGGGGAGATGTGAAAGTTATTTCACCGGAAACGGGTTTGAGCAATCCCAGAATGCATTTGATAAGAGTGGTCTTACCGCCACCGTTCGGACCGATAATGCCCAGAAAATCCCGGTCGTAAACGGTAAGGTTTACGTCGCGAAGCACTGTGCGACTGTCGTATCCGGCATTGAGGTTTCTTATTTCAATAATAGGTTTCATTGTTAGTTCTTCATTAAATTCAGCGCCTTCGCCGTATTCAGCATTTCCGCTTCCCAATCGTAGGATAGGGGGTTGATATCGACAATTCGGGTTCCGGTTTGTTTGGCGATGATTTCGGCGTTGCGGCGGTCGAACTCCGGCTGTACGAAGATGACATGTACTTTTTCGCTCTTGCAGGTATCGATCAGTGCTTTCAGATGTGCGGGTGACGGTTCTTTGCCGCCGGCTTCGATAGGAATCTGATGCAGGCCGTAGTCACGGGCGAAATAGGAAAGCGCCGGGTGGTAAATCATAAAGGCGTGGTCTGCTCCGGGAGCGGTGAGCGTCTGCCGTATGAGGCTGTCGGTATGCTCTATCTGGCGGCAGAGGGCATTATAGCGTTCCAAGTAAGCGCTTTCATTACTTTTATCGATGCTGCACAGCGCACTCAGAATATTGCCCGCGATGATTTGGGCGTTGGTAGCGGAGTTCCATATATGGGGTTCTACGCCGGTGGCGTGGTGGTGCTCTTTCCCGTCTTCCACATGCCGATGGCTGTGGGTATTGTCGTAAATCAAATCCACGCCTTGCGACATGTCAAAGAATTGCAGGTGCGGGGCGTTGTCTGTCAGCTTATCTGTCCATGTTTGTTCAAAGCCTATATAGCCGATGCGGAAATAGGCTTTACTGCGGGCAAGGTCTACAAGCTGCTGCGGCGTAGGGTCGTAGGTTTCCGGACTTGTACCTTTGGGAACCATGCTGACTACTGTGAACCGGTCGCCGGCAATGGCTTCGGTGAAGTATCGCAGAGGCTCGAGCGTAACGGTAATGACGGGTTTGCCGCCGGTTTTGTCGCTTTGACCGCTTTTGGGCTTGCAGGAAGCTATGAGTATGATTGCGAGTAGTAAAAAGTATATCTTTTTCATCTATCTTATTTATGGCTTTTATAAGTGTAATTCAGGGTAACTGTTGCTTTGTTTATCTTCTTTCTGGCGGCTTATCCCTTTGTTTTGGTGGCTCGGAGTATCTCACGTTTGCCGCCCGGCGGGCCGGGAAGCCGCTCCACCGTAAACCCGACGGCTTGTAAAAGCCGACGGATAACGCCCTTGGCGCAGTAGGTGGTCAGTATGCCGTTGGCGTTCATGCAGGCATATATGTTCCGGAAAAGCTCCTCACTCCACATCTCAGGCTGCTTTTCGGGGGCGAATGCGTCGAAATAAACAAGGTCGAAATAGGGATTAGCGATTAGTGATGAGTGATTAATGGGTGATTTATCGCTAATCCCTAATCGCTCAACACTAATCCCTAACCGCTCACCGCTAATCACTTTATTTACGTCTCCTTGTATTTTGTGTAACGTAAAATAAGGGGTAATGTTCACATCTGTATCCCATGGAACCGTGTGCAATTCCTTAAACAAGGGATGGTCGCTATAATTCAGTACATTGACTTCTTCCCACGACAAGGGATAGAGTTCGATGCCGGTGTAGTGGACGGCTCTTTTCTCTTGTCCGGCAGTCTCCAAAGTGAGCAGGGCGTTAAGTCCCGTGCCGAATCCTATTTCCAGAATGCGGGGGCGGATGGCGGCAGATGCTTTCAGCCCCATATCGATAAAGATATGTTGCGATTCGGTGCGTGCTCCTTTTACCGAATGATAATGCTCATTCAGCTCCGGCACAAACAATGTGGCGCTTCCGTCTTCCGTCCGTTCTATAATCCGTTCCATACCCGCTAATCACTAAACATTAATCACTAACCGCTAAACACTCATCACCGACAATGCCCCTTGCAAGGCCAATAACATGGCGATATATCGTATCAGTTTGCCCGCAAACATGGAAGAAATGGTCAGCATGACGTTGCTGCGCATAAATCCCAATGCTATGGCAATGGCCTCTCCCACGAAAGGCAGGAAGGCAAAGAAAGCCATGAGAGCCCCTTTTCCTTGCAGAAAACGCTGCATCTTGTCAATCTTCTCCTTCTTTACTTTGAAATATTTCTCTATCCAGTCTGTTTTGCCGAGCCGACCCATGTAGTAGCAGGTCATGCCGCCGACCGTATTTCCCAATGTTGCGGCAAGGACGCAAACGGCGGGGTTCAGTCCTACCTTGACGAGCGCCAGCATCACCAGTTCGGAACTGAACGGAATGATACTCCCCGCCAGTAAGGCCGAGATAAAGAGTCCTGCATATCCCCAGTCAATCAGAAGTTGTATCAGTGTGTCAGCAAAAGCGTCCATAGATTGAATCCGAATAAAGTAAATAACCCGACAAGCATAATGATAAAGAACAGGTTGGAGCTCCGGCTGTTGGTCAATACGAATAAGTGTCCTATCAGAATGCTGGTACCGATTAACAGCAGGGAGAACAGATGAGGATATAGAGCCGGTTGTAACCCTATATAGACGAAGATGCAGAAGTTCAGGAATATCAGGAAATGCAGATAACTGCGCGTACGTATCTTATCCTCATAGCCGGCAATTAAGCAGTGGCTTGAACTTACTATATATAAAAGGAGTATATACCCGATTGTCGCCAATTCCCAAGGCCGGAAGCCGAATCGGATGGAGCGGAAATTCACCAGTTCCAGAAACGGCTGATAGAATAATTCCATGTGTCCGGACAGGTAGGTGTAGCCTAAGAGGAACCAATAAGGTACGCTCCAGCCGATGAGCGAAGCGAAAAAGCTCTTAGGGTGCAGGGACTGGAAGCTATACGCGCCTATCCAAAATACGGGTACGAAGAATATCAGTTGCGGGAAGAGCAGGCTTCCCATTCCCATGAATACGAATGCATGGAACAAATAGCTCGCGGGCTTGGCCTGCTGATAGCTTCTGAACAGGAAATACAGAGCTATGAGGAAAGTGACCGCCACCAAATCTCCTGCATATAATATATGCATGGCAGGGCAGACGGAAACCAGCAGGAAATAAATGGCTGTCTGTACGGACGCCCGCATACGGATGATGGCGAACGCGTTGTTCAGCCCGATAAGAAAATATCCTATGACGGAGTATAGGATAAAGCTGAAAAGGCGGGTGCCCCAGGCCGGGATACATGAATCACGGAATAGGTCCCACAGGGGATAATCGTCTTTTCGTATTTCCAAATCGGGTAATAGGATGGCGCTCAGTATCCAGCAGGTTACTGATATGAGGATGGCGGCGGGAAGCGTAAAGCGTCCCGCCGTAACCCGATTTTGGAATCTTTGGCTTCTCATTGGCTGTTAAAGGTCGAATCCGATGTCGCGACGGAAGTATTTACCCTCGAAACTTAACGTTTTGGCTACTTTGTAACTCTTAGCCAAAGCCTCTTCTTTTGTTTCTCCATAGGAGCAAACGGCTATCACGCGACCGCCGTTGGTGACGGTCTGGCCGTCCTTTACGGCGGTACCGGCATGGAACAGGATGCTGTCCGTAGCCTCGGCGAGGTTGAAGCCGGTAATGGGATATCCTTTTTTGTATGCTTCGGGATAACCACCGCTGACCAGCATTACACAAGCTGCCGTACGCGGGTCGAGCTCCATTGTCTTGGTGTCGAGGTTTGCCTTGTGTACACCTTCAAACAGTTCCACGATGTCGCTCTTAATGCGCAGCATGACGCTTTCTGTCTCTGGGTCTCCCATACGGACATTGTATTCTATCACCATGGGTTCGTTCTGCACATTGATAAGTCCCAGGAAGATGAAACCTTTGTACAGGATGCCTTCTTCGCGCAAGCCGTTGATGGTGGGCTCTATAATGCGTTCGCGCACTTTTGCCATAAATTCGTCGTTGGCGAAAGGAACGGGTGTCACGCTGCCCATACCGCCGGTATTCAGCCCTTTGTCGCCTTCTCCGATGCGTTTATAGTCTTTGGCCACAGGCAATACTTTATAATGCTCGCCGTCGCTCAGTACGAAAACCGAGCACTCTATTCCGCTAAGGAATTCCTCGATGACCACTGTCGCGCTGGCATCGCCGAACATACCGCCGAGCATCTCTTTCAGCTCTTTCCGGGCTTCTTCCAGTGTCGGGAGAATCAATACGCCTTTACCTGCGCACAGGCCGTCGGCTTTCAATACGTAGGGGGCGGTGAGGGTTTCCAGAAAAGCAAGTCCTTCTTCCAGCGTTTCGGCTGTCACGCTTTTGTAGCGGGCGGTGGGAATGTTATGGCGCAGCATGAATTCTTTGGCGAATTCTTTGCTGCCTTCCAGCTGCGCGCCTTTTGCAGAAGGACCGATAATGGCGATGTGCCGGGTAGCGGCATCTTCTTTGAAACAATCGAAAATACCTTGCACCAGCGGATCTTCGGGACCCACTACAATCATGTCAATCTTATGCTCAAGGGCAAAAGCCTTGAGAGCGGGGAAATCAGTAGCTTTGATGTCTACATTCTCGCCCACTGCGCTTGTTCCCGCGTTGCCGGGAGCGATATACAGTTTTTCTATTTTGGGGCTTTGCGCAATCTTCCAAGCCAAAGCGTGTTCGCGGCCACCTGAGCCAAGCAATAATACTTTCATTTTATAGATACGTTTAATTGTTTACTGTTGAAAATGCGTCCGGTTTATAAATAATCCTCGAAATATCGGGTTATCTTCTCGTGCAGATGTACACGGTCACGTCCCAAGACGTTGTGCTTATGTCCGGGATAGATAAACAGATCGGGATAGGTGCGTGCATCCACGCAGGCTTTCATGAAAGAAAGCGTATGTTGGGGTACGCATGTATCGTCGTGGTCATCGTGGATGATAAGCAGATGTCCTTTCAGTTGCCCTGCGAGGTTCTTCAAATCGCATTGTTCATAACCTTCGGGGTTTGCCTGAGGGGTATCCATATAGCGTTCGCCATACATTATTTCATAGTACTTCCAGTCGATGACCGGTCCGCCGGCCACGCCGACTTTGAAAATTTCCGGATAACGGAGCATGAGGGCGGTAGTCATATGTCCGCCGAAACTCCAGCCGTGCACGCCGATGCGGTTACCGTCCACATAAGGCAGGCTTTTCAGGTAGTCCACTCCTTTTACCTGGTCCTTGCCCTCTTCAACGCCTAAATGTCTGAAGGTGACGTTCTCGAATTCCAGTCCACGGTTGCTGCTGCCGCGGTTGTCGAGCGTGAACATGATATAACCTTTGTTGGCCATATAGATGTCCCAGCCGCGCGCGCCGTTCATCCAGCCGTTGGTAATCATCTGGGCATGGGGACCGCCATATACGTAGACGATTGCGGGATATTTCTTGTTCGGGTCGAAGTCGGCGGGCTTGACAAGGCGGTAATATAAGTCGGTCTTGCCGTCGGCCGCCTTTATCGTACCTGTTTCTATGGCAGGCATGGTAAAGCCTTCATAAGGATTCTTCGCGGTCAGCAGGGAGATGCTTTTCCTGTTTTGGGTATTGACTATCTCTATCTGGCGGGGAGTATCCGGAGTGGAATACCGGTCGATGATATAATTGCCCGAAGCGGAAAGTATCCCGTTGTGTACCCCCTCGCTATTGTCCAATGGGGTACGTTTGTTCGTATTTACATTTACTTTATATAAATTACTCTGCAAGGGAGATAGCTCGGTGGAAGCGATGATGACCTCTTTCTTCTTGGCGTTGAACCCTAAAACATCCTGCACCAGCCAGTCTCCTTTTGTCAGTTGCTTGATAAGCTTGCCGTCCGTATTGTAGAGATACAGATGGTTGTAGCCGTCTTTCTGGCTCTGGTAGATAAACTGGGTATGATCCCAGGGCAGGAACAGGATAGGTTGTTGAGGCTCTACATATTTTGAGTGCGTTTCCTCGATAAGGGTGGACATCAGCTCTCCGGTTTCGCTGTTGTATCGGCAAAGTTTGGCATGGTTCTGATCGCGGTTCAGCTCTATGAGATAAAGGCTCTTCCCGTCGGGCGCCCAGCTGATGTTGGTGAAATAACGGTTGGTAGGGTCACCGGTGTTCAAATAAACGGTCTTTTGAGTGTCCGGATTATAGATGCCTACGGTAACCTGATGGCTGAGCATTCCTGCCATCGGGTAACGTATCTTGTCCACTAAAGCTATTCTGGGAGTAATATCCACCAGCGGATAGGGAGTTACCATGCTTTCGTTCATGCGGTAAAAGGCCAGCAAGTTTCCTTGGGGGCTCCAGAAAGTACCCTTGCCGATTCCGAATTCATTGCGGTGTACGCTTTGTCCGCACACAATTCCTTCGGGTTCTTTGGTGACGGCTTTGTTGTCCACAAAGAGATTATTCTTTACGGTATAAGCTATGTGCCCGCCTTCCGGGGTATAGTCAATGTTGGCGCCGTTTCTCTCTCCGGCCTGCGGCAGGCCTTTGACGAATTCATCTTTCTCAAAGTCATAAACGATATATCTCGCAGGCAGCTTGATAAGCATATACGGCTTGTCCGGCCACGGGAACTCGGTATTGTAGAAATGCTGTACTTTGCTTCCCTTATGGCTGGGTGTGGCGCTTGTTTCCGTAGGAGTTATCAGTGAGCCGAGCACTTGATTTACCTTTTCCCGGGTCGTGAGCAATGTCTCCTTTCCGTTTTTGGGGTTGACGGCAAACAATGAATCGATGCCGGGCTTGATACATATATCACCCCACCACTGCAAACCCGGTAAATTTTCAGCGATACGATAGGTTGCGCCCCCGGGAAGAAGGTCTTCCAGGGTAGGCTTTTTCAAGTCTTGTGCCATAAGCTCCATTGATAATAAAGCGGGTGTTGTCAGTAGCAACACCATGATTGCTCTACCGATTCTCTTTATCATAGCTTCTTGTGTTAGCGGTATCAGTCGTTGTTATGTTCGTTGTCCCGTTTCCGAAACTCTCTCGGTTTACGATCTTTATTAAACTCTCGCTCTCTGTTGAATTCCCGCTTCGGTTTCCATTCGCCGTCTGCCGGTTTTCTGTATTCACGAGGCTTGAACTCCCGTTTGTCATCCGATTTGAAGTCTCTTCGCTCTCTCGGTTTAAATTCCCTCTTCTCTCCGGGCTTAAACTCTCTTCTCTCTCTCGATGCGTAAGGTCTGTACTCTTTATCGCTTTCTTCGCTTTCCTGCTTTTTGTACTCTTTGTATTTTCCGTCGAAGATTTCATATTTGCGGAACTCACATTCCAATGCGCCGTTGAACAAAGGTATCTTGGCGGTAGGTTTCAATCCGATTTGATCGAAACACTCTTCACGGTAAGAAAGTATCCATGCGGTGTTTCCTGTAAAGGCATGTTTCAGCCGTTCGCCAATCATGGAGTATAGGCCTAAAAGGTCGTTCGTTGATATACGCTCCCCATACGGCGGGTTGGTAATGATAACCGCCTTTTCCTTAGGCTGTTCAAACTGTTGGAAAGGTTGCAGTTTCAGTGTCACGTCTTTGGACACGCCTGCCGCTTTTATGTTGTGGGTAGCGATTTCGTTGGCTTTCGGATTATTGTCGTATCCGTATATCTTGTGAGCGAATTCACGTTCCTGGCTGTCGTCATTATAAATCTTATCAAACAGTTCCTGGTCGAAATCAATCCACTTTTCGAAGGCAAATTCCTTACGGAATACGCCCGGTGCGATATTTCGGGCTATCAGGGCCGCTTCAATGGGTATCGTACCCGAACCGCACATGGGGTCTATCAGGTCGCATTCTCCACGCCAACCGCTCATTAATATCATGCCGGCCGCCAGAACTTCGTTCAACGGAGCTTCTACTGCCTCTTGGCGATAGCCGCGACGATGCAAAGACTCGCCGGATGAATCGAGAGAAAGGGTACACTTGGTTTCGGCAATGTGAATGTTCAGTAGTACGTCGGGCTTGTTGATGCGTACGGACGGGCGTTTGTTATAGGCATCCCGGAAATAGTCCGCAATGGCGTCTTTTACTTTATAGGAAACAAACTTTGAATGACGGAATTCCTCGCTAAACACAACTGCGTCCACTGCGAAAGTTTTGTCAACATCCAGATAGTCTTCCCAGTGGATTGCCTTGATCTGCTCGTACACCTCATCGGCATTTTTTGCTACAAACTGTTTGATAGGCTTCAGGATGCGGATGGCTGTTCGCAGGCAGAAGTTCGCCTTATACATCATTTCCTTATCTCCACAGAATGATACCATACGACGTCCTATCTGTATCTCGTTTGCTCCTAAAGAGGTCAATTCTTGTGCCAATGTTTCTTCCAGTCCCTGGAAAGTTTTGGCAATCATTTCAAATGATTGTTCGCTCATCTATTTATTTTCTATTTTACGATTTACTATTTACAACTTTCTTTTATGCTTTGCAGCCGTTCATTTCTTTGCTTTGGTTTGTACGATTCTTGCGCCTGCAGGTACATCCTCCGTTACCCAGATGTTACCGCCTACGGTAGCGTCTTTTCCGATAGTGATGCGCCCCAAGATAGTGGCATTGGAATACACGATGACATTATCTTCCAATATGGGGTGGCGGGGAATGCCTTTGATGGGTTTGCCGTCTTCGTCCAACGGGAAGCTTTTGGCTCCGAGGGTTACACCCTGATATAGTTTTACGTTATTGCCGATAATGCAGGTTTCACCGATTACCACACCTGTACCATGGTCTATCGTGAAATAACCGCCTATGGCGGCTCCCGGATGAATGTCGATGCCGGTTTCGCTATGTGCCATTTCGGTGATGATACGCGGAATGAGAGGCACGCCGAGTACCAACAACTCATGCGCTATGCGGTAGTTACTGATGGCGCGGATGGCGGGATAGCAACTGATAACCTCGCCGAACGAATGGGCGGCCGGGTCACCGTTGTAAGCGGCTTCGACGTCGGTTGCCAGTATGCGGCGTAATTCCGGTAAATGGCTGATAAATTTGGCGGCGATCGATGCGGCCTCTTCACGTTGAAGCTCGGTACAGCAGCTGCATTCATCATCACTGCCGAAACAAAGCCCTGCCAGTATTTGCTCTGTCAGCAGGTCGAACAGTCTTTCTACGTTGACTCCGATATGGTAAGTTACCGTACGGCTGTTGACCGTTGAATTTCCAAAATATCCGGGAAAGATAATAGCGCGCGCAAGTTCGATAATATCGCACAATGCCTTAGCTGAAGGCAATGGATTGCCGTCCGTGTGCTGGTGAAACAGTCCTTTGTAAGATTCGCTTTCCGATAGCTCATCGACTGCCTGTGTCAGGATGTGAGTAAAATTAAGTGGACTCATTATGATATCCTTTATTAATAAAGTGGCTACAAAGGTATAAAATACTCACCAATTTTCCTACATATCCCTCATTTATAGTATGGATTTACCACATTTATGGTATTTTGAATGAACGGACTTCGCCGTATTTTTGTCTTATTAATAATTCACTGTAAGATATGAAAAAAATAGCGCAACGCCTTACCGACTTAGTAGGCAATACTCCTTTGTTGGAGTTGAACAATTATAGTAAAAATAAGGGCTTGAGGGCTCATGTGATAGTCAAACTGGAATACTTTAATCCTGCGGGAAGTGTCAAGGACCGCGTTGCACTGGCTATGATAGAGGATGCGGAAACGAAAGGACTGTTGAAACCCGGTGCGACGATTATCGAACCGACCAGCGGCAATACCGGGGTTGGACTTGCTTTTGTAGCGGCGGCCAAAGGTTATAAATTGGTTTTGACTATGCCGGACACCATGAGCATGGAACGCCGCAATTTACTGAAGGCTCTTGGCGCGGAACTTGTCTTGACGCCCGGTGCCGATGGTATGAAGGGTGCTATAGCCCGTGCCGAAGAATTGCAAGCGAGTACTCCCGGTTCGTTGATTTTACAGCAGTTTGATAATCAAGCTAACCCGGCCGTTCATGAGCGCACTACCGGACAGGAAATATGGCAGGATACGGACGGAAAAGTCGATATATTCGTAGCCGGTGTTGGGACCGGTGGAACGGTGAGCGGTGTGGGTACGGCTTTGAAGAAGCATAACCCTAAAATACAAGTGGTAGCCGTAGAACCGGAGGATTCTCCGGTATTGTCAGGCGGAAAACCGGGTTCACATAAGATTCAAGGTATCGGTGCAGGCTTTATTCCCAAAAACTATAATAGTGCGGTAGTAGACGGAATTCTGCAGGTATCCAATGATGACGCTATCCGTACCGGGCGGGAACTGGCGAAATACGAAGGCTTGTTGGTCGGGATTTCTTCGGGAGCCGCTGTCAGCGCCGCAACTCAGTTGGCGCAGTTACCGGAGAACGAGGGTAAAAACATAGTGGTATTACTGCCTGATACGGGAGAACGCTATTTGTCGACGTTGCTTTATGCCTTTGAGGAATATCCTTTGTAGTGTCTTGTATACATTTATGAACTGAAACGGGCTGGTTAAAGGTATTTTGCAATTTATTGATAATCAATGATGTAGAATAAGGGGTGTCTCAGTCGTATACTTAGATAGTCTCAGTCGTATACTGAGATACCCTAAATATACGACTGAGACACCCTAAGTATACAGGTTAGCGATAATCAAATTCCGATGTAGGGACTTTGTTGAGATTATTTCACTTCACTCGGCCTCAGCCCGAACGATTTGCAACTTATTTCATCCACCTTCACTTCCCATATTTTCACATTGCGTACAGCCGGTTCGGCATAATTGCACGCATTGTCTGTATATTGTTTCATGAGCACATCGAGTATCCGGCGTTTCTCATCCATATCTTCTATGAAGCGTACTTTGCCTTTACAGATAACGCTGCGGGATTTCATGCTGTAACTGCAAGCTATCTGTTTGTGCATATACACCAGTTCGCGCCCTTCACAAAAGTTAATGCAGACCTGCGGATGCCGTACCACCATTTCTATTTTACTTCCTTCGGGCCCCGAGTGCAGGTAGACGGTATCATTTTCCCAGGCAAAGTTCATGGGCACTACATACGGATTGCCTTCTCCGTCGGTAATCCCGACCGTACAATAAGGGCATTTACGGATAATATCTTCTATTTGCGCGCGATCTGTAATAGTAATTGTCTTCATGTATGTGTATGTAAGCTTTTATAATAATCCTGTTTTATTCAATCAGGGCAAAGTCCAGTTGCTTTTTCTCGAGGTTGGCGCGTGCCACCTTGATGGTGATAGCGTCACCGAGGCTGTACGTGCGTTTCTTCCGTCGTCCGCGCAGACAATAGTTCTTTTCATCGAATTCGTAGTAATCATCATCGAGGTCGCGGATAGGTATCATTCCCTCACATTTATTCTCGTTCAGCTCAACGTACAGTCCCCATTCGGTAACGCCGGAAATAACACCGTCGTAAGTCTGTCCCAGACGTTCCGTCATATATTCCACTTGTTTGTACTTGATAGAGGCGCGTTCCGCATTGGCGGCTATCTGCTCCATGCCGCTGGAATGTTCGCAGAGCGCTTCGTATTTCTGCTCGGAAACGCTTCGTCCGCCTAAATCCAGGTACTTGGTCAGCAACCGGTGCACCATCATGTCCGGATAGCGGCGGATGGGAGAGGTGAAGTGGGTGTAATAGTCGAATGCCAATCCATAGTGCCCGATGTTGTGCACGGAATAGCGTGCCTTTTGCATGGCGCGGATAGATACGGTTTCGATGAGATTCTCTTCTTTCTTCCCTTGAATATCATCCAGCAGGTGGTTGATGGATTTGGACACATCTGTTTTGGTTCCGCTGGTGCGCAGCTTATAGCCGAAGCGGGCGATGAACTGTGACAGGTTATCTAGCTTCTCCGGGTCCGGCAGGTCGTGAATACGATAAGGGAATACTTTCGGTTTTTTGTTTTTGGGTACACGCCCTATCTTTTCGGCCACAGTGCGGTTGGCGAGTAACATGAACTCCTCTACCAGCTTGTTGGCATCTTTGGATTCTTTGAAATATACGCTGACGGGCTTGCCCTTCTCATCAATCTCGAATTTCACTTCATAGCGGTCGAAGTTGATGGCGCCGGCGGCAAACCGCTTTTCGCGCAATATCTTGGCAAGCGAATCCAGTTTGAGGATTTCCTCTTTAAAATCTCCCTCTTTGGTTTCGATAATCTTTTGCGCTTCCTCGTATGTGAAGCGGCGGTCGGACTTGATAACCGTATGTACGATGCGCGAGTTCTTTACTTCTCCCTTGTCCGTCATTTCGAAGATGGCGGAATAAGCCAGTTTCTCTTCATCGGGACGCAAGGAGCAGATGAAGTTGCACAGCCGTTCGGGCAGCATCGGAATGGTGCGGTCTACGAGATAAACGGATGTCGCCCGTTTCTCCGCTTCTTTATCGATGATGCCGCCTTCCGTTACATAATGTGTCACGTCGGCAATGTGCACGCCCACTTCCCACAGGTTGTCCTTCAGTTTGCGGACGGACAGGGCATCGTCAAAGTCTTTGGCGTCTTTGGGGTCTATGGTAAAGGTGGTTATATTGCGGAAATCTTCACGTTTGGCATACTCCTCCGCGGGAATTTCGGCGGGAATCTTGTCCGCGGCTTTTTCCACGGATGCGGGATAGACATACGGCAACCCGAATTCGGCCAGGATGGCGTGCATCTCGGTGGTGTTGTCTCCGGCTTTTCCCAGGATGTCAATGACCTGACCGATGGGGTTTTTAGCCTTGTCAGGCCATTCCACTACCTTGACGATGGCTTTGTCGCCTGTTTTTCCACCTTTCAGTTTCTCTTTGGGGATGAAGATGTCGTTGGCCAGCGTACGGTTTTCCGTGACAAGGAAAGCGTAGGACTTGGCAACTTCCAGCGTTCCTACGAAGGTATCGTTGGCGCGTTCCAGTATTTCGATGACTTCGCCTTCGGCTTCACGTCCGCGGCGTTTGGCATAAAAGGCGATGCGTACTTTGTCGCCTGCCATGGCGTGTGCCGAGTTGCGTTCGGCCACGAAAATGGGGTCACCGCCACCTTCGGGGATGAATGAGTTCTTTCCGTTGCTTTTGCGCTGGAAAGTACCGGTCATTTCCACGCCATGATTGTTCAGCTTGTATTTATGCTTGTCCACCTCGGTGATGTAATCGTCATCCGACAACTCGGACAGGATATCCATACACAGCATTTTCAGCGGATGCGTGGTGAGGTGCAGTTGTTCAAAAATGTATTTCAGGGACAGTACTTCGTCTTGTTTTATGTGGAAGAAGTCCAATAGCGTTTTGACGAGCTCTTTCTTCTTCATTCGCTTGCCGGCTTTTTTCTCTTTCTTTTCTTTCTTTGTCTTAGCCATAATTTGATGTCTTTTTATCTTTCTTGCAAAGTAAACAAATAAATGTATTCACTCGTTCACTCTGCCTTCAAAATCTTTCTGTCTTACTGAAATTTATAGGGGAACGACCGGTCATAATAGATTTATGTACTATATTTGCAGCGACTTAGAAGAAAGGGCATGGAAGTACGATCTGTGGATAAGGAAGAGGTTGCGAGGGAAAAAGGTATTTACCGCGTAACGATTGTGGGGAGTGTGGTGAACTTCCTGTTGCTTCTGTTTAAGTTCTTTGCGGGAATCGCGGGGCATAGCGCCGCCATGCTGGCAGATGCCGTACACTCGCTGTCGGACTTTGTTACGGACATCATTGTCATTGTCTTTGTGCGCATCTCTTCCAAGCCGGAAGATGAGGGGCACGATTACGGACATGGCAAATATGAGACTTTGGCAACCGCTATTATCGGTATTGTATTGCTTTTTGTCGGCTTTGGAATTTTCTGGAACGGCGCTTCATCTATCTATCGGTTTCTTCACGGCGGTTCTTTGCAGGAGCCGGGAATGCTGGCATTGATAGCGGCGTTGGTGTCCATCGCCTTTAAGGAGGCGCTCTACCGCTATACGGTGTTTCGGGGAAAGAAATTGAATTCCCGGGCAGTGGTGGCCAATGCGTGGCATCACCGGAGCGACGCTCTTTCTTCCATAGGCACAGCCATAGGTATCGGCGGAGCTATTCTTTTGGGAAATCACTGGCGGGTACTCGACCCGATAGCTGCGGTTGTCGTCAGTTTCTTCATTATGAAGGTAGCCGTAAAGCTATTGATTCCTTGTGTGGATGAGTTGTTGGAGAAATCGTTGCCTGCCGATGTGGAAAATGAAATACAGCGGATTATCCTTTCCTTCTCCGGAGTAAGTTCGCCGCATCATTTGCGTACCCGCCGCATAGGCAATCATTATGCGATAGAGGTGCACGTGCGCATGGACGGCAAAATAACACTGGAAGAAGCGCACCGTACGGCGACGGCCATTGAGAATACCTTGAAAGAACAGTTTGGCGAAGGTACTCATGTGGGTATCCATGTAGAGCCGGTGAAATAGCGGGAGCAGTAATTCGTAATCATCAAAATTTGTAATAAACAAAAGTGGAGTCGGTTTTAGTAACAGGAGCAAGCGGGTTTATCGGAAGTTTCATCGTGGAAGAAGCGTTGAGGCGGGGATTCGGCGTATGGGCAGGCGTTCGTTCGTCCAGCAGCCGGGAGTATTTGCAGGATAAGAAGATACATTTTCTTGAGCTCGACTTTGCGCATCCCAACGAATTGCGTGCGCAACTTTCCGGTCATAAAGGGACTTACAGCAAGTTCGATTATATTATCCATTGCGCCGGAGCCACCAAATGCGTGGACAAGAATGACTTCGAGCGTGTGAACTATCTGCAGACCAAATACTTTGTAGATACGTTGCGTGAGCTGAACATGATTCCCCGGCAGTTTATCTTTATCAGCACCTTGAGCGTATTCGGTCCGATACGCGAAAAGACATATACTCCGATAACGGGAGAAGACACCCCTATGCCCAATACGGCTTACGGTCTTAGCAAACTGAAAGCGGAGATTTATCTGCAAAGCATACCGGGCTTCCCTTACGTCATCTATCGCCCTACGGGTGTTTACGGTCCGCGCGAGAAGGATTATTTCCTGATGGCAAAGTCCATCCGGCAGCACACGGACTTCTCCGTAGGCTTCCGCCGTCAGGATTTGACGTTTGTCTACGTCAAGGATATTGTGCAGGCCGTTTTCTTGGGAATAGAGAAACAAATATCCTGCCGCGCCTATTTTCTGGCGGACGGCAAGGTGTATCAAAGCCGTGCCTTTTCCGACTTGATACGGAAAGAATTGGGGAATCCGTTTGTAATTCGTCTGAGATGTCCGTTAATTATATTGAAAGTTGTATCTTTGCTCGCCGAATATTGGGCGAAGCGCCGGAACACTACCAGTACGCTCAATTCGGACAAGTATAGAATAATGAAACAACGCAACTGGCAGTGCGACATTACTCCGGCCGTTAAGGAACTGGGTTACAGCCCCGGATACGATTTGGAACGGGGAGTAAAGGAGACCATTGCCTGGTATAAAGATAAAGGATGGCTTTAGACTTATTCAAGAGAGTAGAAACCCGTAAAGGGCTTTTTGCGGTAGAGAAGATCACACTGATATATAACCTGTTGACTTCCATTCTCATACTGTTTCTTTTCCAAGAAATGGATCATCCGGCGCAGATGCTTGCCGACCGCGCTATGATTGCTGGCATGACGTTTCTGCTGATGTATCTTTATCGGCTTGCCCCTTGCAAGTTTTCCGCCTTTATCCGTATAGCCATCCAGATGTCGCTGCTTTCTTACTGGTATCCCGATACATTTGAGTTTAACCGTATCTTTCCCAATCTGGACCATGTTTTCGCATCGGCCGAACAATGGATATTCGGGGGGCAGCCTGCCGTATGGTTTTCTTTGCGGTTCCCTCAGATGTGGGTCAGCGAGCCGTTCAACATGGGTTACTTCTTCTATTATCCGATGATTCTTCTGGTAGTGGTGTGGTACTTCCTCTACCGTTTTGAGCTTTTTGAGAAAGTATCGTTCGTGATAGTCACCGCTTTCTTTATCTACTACCTGTTTTATATTTTCGTACCGGTGGCAGGACCGCAATTCTATTTTCCCGCTATCGGCAACGATAATGTGACGCAGGGAATATTCCCTTCCATCGGCGATTATTTCAATCATAATCAGGAATTACTGCCCGGGCCGGGATACGAGCATGGATTTTTCTACAATCTGGTGGAGAGTTCGCAACAAGTGGGAGAGCGTCCGACGGCGGCTTTCCCCAGTTCCCATGTCGGTATGTCCACTATTCTGATGATTATGGCATGGCGGGGCAGCAGATGCCTGTTTGCTTGCCTGCTTCCTTTCTATTTGTTGCTGTGCGGAGCCACGGTGTATATTCAGGCGCATTACCTGATTGATGCTATCGTCGGCTTTTTCTCTGCCATTGTTCTTTATGTGGCGGTAACGCGGATGTTCAAGCGGTGGTTTGCGCAGCCGATGTTCAGGTAAAAGAGGGATGAATCTTCTTGTCTCCATACATCGGCATCCTTAAATCCTGCACTCTTTTTTTCTTTAATCATCCTCTTTGGGTTTATGTATGGCCGGAGCTCTCCGGTTCATGGTACGGAACGGTTTGTTTTGTTATGGGAAACAGTTTGTTACACCGTACGGAACACTTTGTTCCACTGTACGGAACAGTTTGTTTCCATGCGTCAAAACAGTTTGTTTTCCATAGGGAAACAGTTTGTTACATGCGCGGTTGAACACATTACAGCCACGAATATAAGCTGAAATGGGCGTACTAAATTGCGTTCTGACTGCTGCCGGTTTATGTAACGGACGACTGCCGGCTTGTCAGAGAAAACAAGCCGGCTCTTTGCGTCGCTTTACAGGGATAATATCGGATTATATCAACTTCTCTATCTCTTTAAAGATACGGTACAGCTCCTCTTTGGTCTCTGCCCGCAACATGGCGATGCGTGTATCCCGGAAGTTGGGAATACCTTTGAACAAAGGGCTGGCCGCCAGGTGACGGCGCACGTGCAGGATGCCCCGCCGTTCGTCCAACAGTTTTACGCTGTCTTCTACTTCCCGGCGGAGCACATTGAGCTTCCACTCCGTGCTGAGGGGCGGCATTTCTTCGCCCGTCTCCAGATAATGTTTCACTTCCTTGAATATCCAGGGACGGCCAAAGCTGGCACGGCCTATCATAATGGCATCCACTCCATAGCGGTCAAAGCACTCTTTGGCTCTTTGGGGAGTGGTGACATCGCCGTTGCCGATGACGGGAATATGCATACGGGGATTGTTCTTGACCTCACCGATCAGAGTCCAGTCCGCCTCGCCCGTATACATTTGGGCGCGGGTACGGCCGTGAATGGTAAGGGCGGCAATACCGCAGTCTTGCAGTTGCTCCGCCAAATCTACGATAATTTTGTTGCCGGCATCCCAGCCGAGACGGGTTTTTACGGTGACGGGAATCTTTACGGCATCTGCCACGGCACGGGTTATCTCCAGCATTTTGGGGATATTCTGCAACATTCCCGCTCCGGCTCCTTTGCCGGCTACACGTTTTACGGGGCAGCCGAAGTTGATGTCCAGTATGTCCGGACGCGCCTGTTCCACAATACGTGCCGCTTCTACCATTGTATCCGTATCTTTACCGTATATCTGTATGGCTACGGGGCGTTCTTCGTCACTGATGTTCAGTTTCTGCTCGGTCTTGCTGACGGAGCGTATCAGTGCGTCGCTCGACACGAACTCGGTGTATACCATATCCGCTCCGAAACCTTTGCACATCAGGCGGAAAGCCGGGTCGGTCACGTCCTCCATGGGGGCAAGCAATACGGGGTACTTGCCGAGGTCTATATCTTTAATCTTCATAATCTAACTGAATTTACCTGCAAAAGTACGGAAAAAAGCCTACCTTTGCGACAAAGTTTATAGTCTTAATTCTTAATTAATACTTATGCCCTCTATCAGTGATTTTGAAATTATGGCGCCGGTAGGCTCGCGCGAATCTCTGGCGGCCGCTATCCAGGCAGGTGCGGACTCTGTTTATTTCGGTATCGAGAATCTGAATATGCGTGCCCGTTCGGCGAATACGTTTACAATAGATGACCTGCGCGAGATAGCCCGTACCTGCGACGAGCACGGTATGAAAAGCTATCTTACGGTGAATACCATTATCTATGATAATGACATTCCTCTGATGCGTACCATTGTGGATGCGGCCAAAGCGGCGGGTATTTCGGCGGTGATTGCGGCCGATGTGGCGGTGATGAGCTATGCCCGGCAGATAGGTCAGGAAGTGCATTTGTCTACGCAGCTGAATATCTCAAATGTGGAGGCTTTGCGTTTCTATGCCCAGTTTGCCGATGTAGTGGTGCTGGCACGTGAGCTGAACCTGGAACAGGTGGCGGAAATCTACCGCCATATCTGCGAAGAGAATATCTGCGGTCCGGGCGGTGAACGGATACGTATCGAGATGTTCTGTCATGGCGCTTTGTGCATGGCGGTATCGGGCAAGTGCTACCTCTCGCTGCACGAGATGAACCATTCTGCCAACCGGGGAGCGTGCATGCAGGTGTGCCGCCGTTCCTATACGGTGCGCGACAAGGAGACGGATGTGGAACTGGATATTGACAACCAATATATTATGTCTCCTAAAGACCTGAAAACCATCCATTTCATGAACAAGATGCTGGATGCGGGCGTGCGTGTGTTTAAGATTGAGGGACGTGCCCGGGGGCCCGAGTATGTGCGCACCGTGGTGGAATGTTATAAAGAAGCTATTCGCTCTTATGTGGACGGTACGTTCACCGATGAGAAGATAGTAGTTTGGGATGAGCGTCTGAAAACCGTCTTTAACCGCGGCTTCTGGGATGGCTATTACTTGGGGCAACGCCTGGGCGAATGGACCCGGAATTATGGTTCCGCAGCTACCGAACGTAAGATTTATGTCGGCAAGGGTATCCGGTATTTCTCAAATATCGGTGTGGCGGAGTTCTTGGTGGAAGCTGCCGAAATCAGCGTTGGGGACAAGCTGCTGATAACGGGACCGACCACGGGAGCCGTCTTTACCACGTTGGAAGAAGCGCGTGTGGATTTGAAACCCGTACAGACCGTGAAGAAAGGACAGCACTTCTCGATGAAAGCGGATAAAATACGTCCCAGTGACAAACTCTACAAACTGGTTTCCGTGGAAGAGCTCAAGAGGTTTAAAGGCTTGGACATAGAGAATAAACGCGGTTGACCCCTAAACGGCGAATCGTAAATTATTAAATAGTGACTATATTTATGAACTGAAGATGAAGGTACGCGACTATGAATGCGATCTTCAGGGTATTGTCAACAACGCCAACTATCAGCACTATCTGGAACATACGCGGCACGAGTTCTTGTCGAGTACGGGTGTCAGCTTTGCCGCACTTCACGAACAGGGAGTAGACCCGGTGGTGGCACGAATCAATATGGCATTCAAAACGCCGTTGAAGAGCGGTGACGAATTCGTGTCGAAACTGGCGATGAAGAAGGAAGGCATCAAGTATGTGTTCTATCAGGATATCTTCAGGGCAAGTGATAATAAGGTAGCCATTAAGGCGGTGGTTGAAACGGTATGTGTGGTGAACGGACGTTTAAGCGACAGCGAATTATTCGACAACGTCTTTGCCCCTTACCTCGACCATGAATAATGACGAACGTCTTTGCTGTATAGCTCTTACGCTTTGCCCCGGTATAGGACATATCGGGGCAAA
>CEAX01016319.1_pt1 | contig 21047 bp, 8 predicted proteins | sample 554721 | NCBI WGS metagenome assembly CEAX01 (sample SAMEA3182098, study PRJEB8094) | gut metagenome | biome: human; feature: gut; material: Stool; isolation source: human stools | place: Canada | collected 2012-05-30 | reverse complement strand
CTTGTAGCCCGTGCTGGGCGGTGCATCGTACTCGAAGAGCTGGTTGTAGGTGTTGGTGTTGTAATAGGTCGCGTCGAGCCAGATCTTGTTGCCCAGGAACTTGGCGTTCAGGCCGACCTCGAAGGACTTGGTACGCTCGGGCGTCAGATTGACCGCCGGGGCGTAGGTGGACGACGAGATGACGCCGCCCGTGGCGAGCGGGATGTTCACGCCGGTGATGAACCGCTGCGGCGCGTTGCCCACTTCGGCGTACGATCCGCGCACCTTGAGGAACGAGATGCCCGCGGCCGAGAGGTCGGTCATCGAGGAGATGACAGCCGAGAGACCCACCGAGGGGTAGAAGATATTGACGTCGGGGGTTCCGGCCAGCTGCGAGGCCCATTCGTTGCGGGCCGTCACGTCGAGGTAGAGCATCCCGTTCCAGCCCAATTGCAACGTGGCGTACATGGCCTGCACCTGGTCGTGGTAACGGTCGGCGTAGGGCTTGGTCTGCGAGTGCGACATGTCGATGTTGTAGAGCGAGAACTTGTTCGGAAGGGTCGCCAGATGGCCTTCGAATCCCGAACCGTTGTTCTTGTCGTCCATGAGGCTCGCGCCGAGGTTGAACTGCAACGAGAGCCTGTCATCGACGAACCGCTTGTCGATGCTCAGCAGGGCGTCGGCATAGAAGTTGTTGTGGTTCACCTTGTGGTCGAGGTAGTTGCCGTACTCCGATGCGAAGAGGGTGTTCGACGAGGCGTAGATCTTGCGCGTGTAGTTCATCGCCGTATTGTCGGTCCTGACGCGGCCCATGACACTGATCCAGTCGGCGATGTCCCACTTGAGCGTGGCGTTGAAGGTGTAGCGCGACGCCGTGTTCTCGAAGAGCTGGCGATTGACCACCCACCACGGGTTCTCGACGCCGGTGATGAATTCCAGCGGCCAGAACTGTTTCTTGTATCCGGCCGTGGCGTCGTAACGTTCGTAAATCTGGTATTTGCGGATGTCGTCGCCGCGCGGGAAGAGATAGACGGCGATCAGCGGGTTGTGGTAGAGACCCTGCACCAGCGGATTGCGCGAATATTGGCGCATGTAGGAGGCGCCCAGGTCGAGCGTCAGCTTGTCCTTGACGAGCTGGGTCGTGTTGCGCACCGAGAAGTTATAGCGGTTGTAGACGTTGTTGGGGATCGTGCCGCGCGAGTTGAGCGAAGCGGCCGAGAAATAGGTCTGGTTGCGCTCCGTGCCGCCCGAGATCGAGACGGAGTTGGTGGTGTTGAATCCCGTCTGGAAGAAGTCGCGCGGATCGTAGGAGGTCGGCGAGTCGAGCTTCGTGCCCCAGCTCATCGACGGGGAGGTGGAGCTCGTGCCGTAGGTGTTCTGGAAGTCGGGCATCACGAACGGGGACGAGAAGGTGGTGTTGTTCGAGAAGTTCACGCGGACGCGTCCTGCCGATCCTTTCTTGGTCGTGATGAGGATGACGCCGTTGGCGCCCTGCGAACCGTAGAGCGCGGCGGCCGTCGCGCCCGAGAGCACCGACATGGACTCGATGTCCTCCGGATTGAGGTTGGAGATGCCTTCGAAGTCGCCGCCGTCGGGGGTTTCGTAGATGCCTTCGGTCTGCGACGACCGCAGGTCGGGCATCGGGATGCCGTCGATGACGTACAGTGCGTTGTTATTGCCGCTGATCGACTTCACGCCCCGCATCACCACGCGCGTGGAACCGCCCGTTCCGGAGGCGCTTGCGTTGATTTGCAGTCCGGCGATCTTACCGGCCAGCGAATTGACGAAGTTGGCGTCCTTGACCGTATTGACCACTTCGCCGCCGACTTCCTGGACGTTGTATGTCAGCGATTTCTCCTCCTTCCTGATGCCGAGGGCCGTCACGACCACCGCGTCGAGCATCTCGTTCTCCTCCTTCAGGACGATTTGCAGGGGTTGCCCCGTCACGGGAATTTCCAGCGTCTGGTAGCCGATCAGCGAGACGACGAGTATGTCGCCCGGCCTGGCCTGCGGCAGGACGAAGTTGCCGTCCACATCGACGGCCGCGCCGGTCGTCGTGCCTTTGATGATGACGCTGGCGCCGATCAGTCCTACTCCCTCAGCGTCTCTGACGGAGCCGGAAATTCCCCCCCCCTCGGAGCCCGAGGACGGCTGCGGAACGGATTTTTTCGAGAGGATGATGTGTTTGTCCTTGATCGTGTAGGCGATGTCCGAACCGTCGAAGAGTCTGTCCAGCACGGCCGGCAGCGTCTGGTCTGTGACGTCGAGCGTGACGCGGCGCGCCCGATCGACGTCGGAGTTATTATAGACGAACGAATACCCCGTCTGCTCCCGGATGGAGCGGAACACTTCCGAAATGGCTTCGTCTTGCGCCTGAACGGATACGCGGAGCGGCTGCGTCTGGGCTGCGGCCTCCGTGCCGGAAAGTCCGAACAGCAGCATCGGTACGATGAGCAGACAGCGGAACCATGCGCACGCCGCACGGTCTCTCCCGCCTGCTGCAGGATAAGATTTTTTCATTGGTCGAAATTTAGGTTAAGAAATAGTTGTGGAGAGGCGCCGCCGCGGACGGCGGCTTTCGGAGGTCGGCGATCTAAGTTTCGGTCATAGGCAGGTCGGTTGGCATTTTGTAATTCGGTTTTTGGTTTCGGTCGTGCATGTGCGGCGTTCCGCCGCTTTTCTATTTCGGCGGAATGGCGTGGAGGTAAATGTCGTTGCCATGCACCGTGTAGGAGAATTTCCGTGTCAGCCGGAGTACGGCCATGATGTGGTAGATGCCGTCCTCGACGTGGAAATCGCCCGAGAAGCGTTCGTTGCGCAGGGAGGCGTCCGTGAAGTGCACGTCCACGTTGTAGTAGCGTTTCAGTTCGGCGACGATCTCGGCGAAGGTGCTGCGGTCGAAGTGCAGGTGGCCGTCGATCCAGCTGATCGACGCCTCGGCCGAGGTGCAGTCGGTCAGGCGCATCTCTCCTTTCCGGGTGTCATAGACGAGCTGCTGCGCCGGACGCAGGCGTATCGGGGCGCACCGGTGTTCCCGGGTGTCGGCCGTTACGGCCCCCTCCAGCAGCACGGTGGTGACGCGGTGGTTCGTGTCGTCGTTGCGGATGTTGAAGCGTGTGCCGAGCACCCGGACGTTCAGTCCGTTCGTACTGACGACGAACGGAGCGTGCCGGTCGTGTTCCACCTCGAAGTAGGCTTCGCCCTCCATCTTCACGCGCCGTTCGCGTGAAAGAAGCGGGGCGGAGTACTCCACGCGGCTGCACGAGTTGAGCCAGACTTTCGAGCCGTCGGGCAGTACCACCTGCGAGCGTTCGCCCATCTGTGTCGAGACGATCGTCGGCTGCGACAGCCGTTTCGAGACCGATACGGCCGTCATGCCGCCCGTCAGGAGCAGGACGACGGCAGCGGCGGCCGAGGCGGTCCGGAAGACCAGCCGCCGGATGCGGGACCGGCGGCCGGCGGCCATGCGCCGTTTGACCCTTCTCAGGGAGCGTTCCACGTCGATTCCGGCTACGGCCGAAATCCGGTCGCCGACGAACAGCACGTAGTAGATCTCTTCGAGCCGTTTGCGGTGTTCGGGCGAGGCGTCGTGCCACGCTTCGACCGCTGCGGCCGTTTCCGGGTCGAGCCTGCCTTCGAGATAGGCGGCCAGCGTACCTTCGTCTGGTTTGAAATCCGTCATTTTTTCGTCGTTCTGTATAGTAATACAATCCGCGGCGGCGGATTGCTAAGCGGAGAAACGATTTTTTGGAATTTTTTTCAGGAAAGGCGCTGGCCCAGCAGCAGCACGAGCAGAGGCCAGTACTCCTTCAGCTCCTCGCGGAGCGTCCTGACGGTCTGTCCGATGCGGTAGTTCACCGTCTGGGGCGATACGCCCAGCGCGGAGGCTATCTCCTTGTGGGTCATTCCTTCGAGACGGTGCATCCGGAATGTCTCCTGAAATTCGGGCGGCATTTTTCTCAATGCTGCGGCCAGTCTGTCGGCCAGTTCGTTTTCGAGGTAGAAATCCGGGTCGTCGAATTGGGCCTCGTATTGTTCGGCCAGCCGGCGGATGATCTTGCTGCGGATCGTGTCGCGCGCCACGCTGTTCAGCGACTTGTTCTTGACGATGGTGAAGAGCAGCGACTTGAGGGGCATTTCGGGCAGCAGCTTATCGCGGCTTTCCCATACCCACATGAGCGTATCCTGCACCAGTTCCTCGGCCCGGTCCACGGCGACGAACCGCGAGGCGTAGGCGCACAGGGGCTTGTAATAACGCCGGAAGAGTGCGTCGAAACACGCCTCGTCGCCCCTGCGAAGCAAATCGACAACTCTCCGGTTGTCCTGTATTTCGGCGGCTGTCATCCGTTCGTCTGCTGCGTTTGTCCGGCCGCGCCCGTGTCGGACAGGAGGCGGTCTGCGTCCGCAAATGTAATATTTAATCGCGTATCTGCAAACATGCGCAGGGCTTTTCGCACCCTTCGGGGGCCTCTGCCCGCATCGCGGGGCCTCCTGCCGGGGACCGTGCCGCGTCCGGAAGGAACGCGGCGCCGACCGTGCGGCCGGGAGTGTCCGTCGCAGCGGTTCGTCCGCGTCGGGACGGACGACTTTTCGGACGGATGCGCGGATATGGGTTTACGCGTGTCAATTTGTCATGGGATAAGAGCATTTTTGTTGGCGGCCGGCAGGGCGTGCCGTTGTATTTTTGCCGTGAGACACGCTCTGCCGGCCTTTTGGCGGAGGAACGTCCGGTTCGGCGAATGACCGTCGGCCGGGATTCCGGACGGAACCCGGAGAATGCGCCCGGAAGCGGGGCGGAACGAGGCCGGTGGAATCGTGGCGGGGCTTCGGACCCCGGAGGCCTGCCGTTCCGAAATCCGGGGCGGGAGACGTTCACCCTTGAAAAAAACACCGGTGTTATGAATTACCTGAAAAACGGATTTTTATCCTTGGCATTTCTCCTTGCGGCGGTTGCGGCCGGAGCGGCCGCCGCCCGCGATGCCCGCCCGCTGGGGCTGACCTGCAATTACGCGGAGGAGCCGCTCGGCATGGGGGACCGGCGTCCGTCGCTGGGCTGGCGGATCGACACCGGAAGACCCGGGTATTTGCAGGGAGCCTACCGGGTGCTGGTCGCTTCGGACCGGAAGCTGCTGGAGGCGGACCGCGGCGATATATGGGACTCCGGCGTCGTGCGGGAGGGGCGGAGCCAGCATGTGAAATTCGGGGGCGTTCCGCTGCTGCCCTGCTGCGACTACTATTGGAAGGTGAAGGTGTGGGACACGGACGGCGCCGAATCGGACTGGAGTCCGGTGGCATCGTGGCGGACCGGGCTGTTCGACGAGTTCGACTGGAAGGGGGAGTGGGTGTCCTCCCGTTTCGCCGAGGTGCTGCCGCACCGCAGGTACAAGTCGAACCGGCGGACCGAGCGGGAGAACTGGTTCATGGAGGACAGTGCCGCCGTATATATGCGCCGGCAGGTGGAGCTGCCCTCGCCGGTCCGCAGGGCGACGGCGTTCATCTGCGGACTGGGCTATTACGAACTCTATATCAACGGCCGCAAGGTCGGCGACCGGGTCCTGGACCCGCTGTTCACCGATTACGACAAGCGGGTGGTGTATGCGGCCTACGACGTTACGGACCGGCTGGCGGCGGGGAGCAATGCCGTGGGCATCGTGCTGGGCAACGGCTGGTACAGCTCGCCGACGCGGGATGTTTTCGGCATGCACGACGTGAACTGGCGCACGCCGCCGAAGGTGAGGCTGAATATCGTCGTCGAGTACGAATCGGGTGCGCGCGAGGTGATCGCCACCGACCGCACGTGGCGGTGGGGCCACGGCGAGATCGTTTACAACAGCGTCCGGTCGGGCGAGACGATCGACCACACCCGGACCGTGCACGGCTGGAACGAGGTCGGATTCCGCGACAGCCTGTGGCGGCCGGTCTGCCGGGTTCCCGCTCCGTTGGGCCGTCTGACGGCGGACCCGATGCCGCCGATGCGCGTGACCGGGGAGTTGCCGGCGGAACGGGTCGTACGGACCTCTCCCGGGGTCTATCTGGTGGATTTCGGCGAGAACCTCACCGGCTGGGTCGAGGCGCGGGTGCGGGGCGAGCGGGGACAGACCGTCGAGTTGCAGTTCAACGAGGTGCTGAAGGCCGACGGCTCGCTGGATACGCAGAACAGCACGTGGCACACCCGCGGGCGCTATCAGACCGGACTGCTGATTCTCGGCGGGGAGGGCATGGAGACGTTCGAACCCCGTTTTACCTATCACGGATTCCGCTACATGCAGGTGCGGGGGCTGACCTACGAGCCGTCTCCGGAGGATTTCACGGCCAAATGCGTCCATACGGACCTGCCGTCGGCCGGGACGTTCCATTGCTCCATGCCGAAGCTGAACGAGCTGAACGCGGCGGTTCGGCGGACGCTATTGAACTCCATTCACGGCATTCCCGGCGAGGAACCCACGCGGGAGAAGATGGGCTGGACGCTCGACGCGGCGGTGGTCATGGAGTCCTACCTCTACAATTTCGATGCGCTGAACGCCTATAAGAAGGCGCTGAGGGACTTCCGGGACGCCCAGGCCCCGACGGGGCACATCCCCTCCACCGTGCCGTCGGCCGGGTGGGGCTATGTCCACGAGGACGGCAGTCTGGACTACTGGGACGATCCGTGGTGGGGCGGTTCGATCTTCCTGCTGACCGACAAGCTCTATCTTCACACCGGAGACGTCGGGGTGCTGGAGTACGCCTTCCCCGCGCTCAAGGCCTATGTGGACTTCCTGACCTCGACGGCCCGCGACCATATCGTTACATGGTCGCTGGGCGACTGGCTCGACCTGAATCCCGACACCACCAGCCAGGCGTCGAACCTGACGCCCGTGGCGCAGACCTCGACCGCGGGCTATTACTGGATGAGCCGCCGTCTGGCCGAATACGCCGAAATCCTCGGCTACGACCGGCGGCTGTCGGAGCATTACGGGGCGCTCGCCGAACGGATCCGGGAGCGGTTCAACCGGGAGTTCCTCGATCCCTGGACCGGCATCTATGCGGAGAATTCGCAGACGGCGCAGGCGCTGCCGCTGGCTCTCGGGCTCGTGCCCGACACACTGAAGGCGAAGGTCGGGCAGCGGCTGCTCGATGCGATCGACCTGCGGGACGGGCATATCAGCGCCGGATTCATCGGTGGCAATTTCACGATGGACTACCTGCCCCGCAGCGGCCGTTTCGACGTGGCCTACCGGATGCTGACCCGGCCGGAAAGCCCCGGGTGGCTCCACATGGTGCAGAGCGAACGGAGCACGATGTCCGAATCCATCAACCAGAACGGACCCGGAAGCGGCCATCATCCCTACGGCGCTTATATCGGTTTCTGGCTTTACAAGTACCTCGGCGGAATCCGTCCCGACGAGGCGAAGCCGGGCTTCCGGGAGTTCGTCATCGAGCCGGGGCTGGATTCGGGGCTCGCGGAGGTCAGCGTCGGATGCCGGTCGCTCTACGGGGAGATCGTCTCGGCATGGAAACGGCGTGACGGCGGGGGTACGCTGACGATCCGCGTCCCGGCGAACACCGTGGCCGAGCTGATTCTGCCTGCCGGGGCGGTCGGACGGAATCCCCGCGTGAACGGCGTCCGCCTGCGGGACATTCCGTCGATTGCGCCGATTCCCTCCTCCGGTGACGGGAAGATACGTTACTCGGTGGGCTCGGGGACCTACGAGTTCGAGCTCCGGTAGTGCCGCCGCTGCGGTCCGGCTCCGTCTTCGCTGCCCGTTCCGGCGTGCGGGAGCTCGCCCCGTGGACGGAGTGGCCGTTCCGCCGGAATCAAAATTTACAGTCCGAAAATCAAATTCCGGAACCGGAATTCGGAAAATATCGAATAATTTTGTATGATGGAAACCCCGCCGGGCCGTGATTCCGTTCGGCGGAGGCGTATCCGTCCGAACCTGGCGATCCGTGCCGCAACCCGAAAAACGCTATGAAGAACCGCATCCTTCCCTTCCGCTCGCGCCGTACCGCGGCCGCGATGTGCCTTCTCGCCCTTTGTCTGCTCTTGTCGTGGCAGCCCGCCGCTGCGCGGGGAATCGACCGCCGGGCGGTCGTCACGCGGCACAATCCCGAGATCCGGGACCGCAACCTGCCCGGTCCGACGCAGGTCGGCAACGGCGAGTTCGCCTTCGGATTCGATATCAGCGGGTTGCAGACCTTCTCCGACAATGCGAACACGATGTCGAACTGGGGATGGTATCGTTTTCCGCTGCCCGAGGGGCAGACCCCCGAGGAGTTCCGGGGCGCCGTCTGGGAGACGCAGGGGCGCATGGTGCGTTACGACATTCCGAATCCCGAGCAGAAGGCGTTGTGCGACTGGATGGTGCGTAACCCCCAGCGTATCAATCTCGGCCGAGTGGGACTGCTGCTGACGAAGACCGGCGGGGAGCGGGTGCGGCTGGAGGAGCTGGGCGATCCCGTGCAGCGGCTCGACCTCTGGAGCGGCATCGCCACGAGCGAATATACGGTCGAGGGGATTCCCGTGCGGGTGACCACGGTGGGGCATCCCGAGCTGGACGCCGTGGCCGTGCGGATCGAGTCGGCGAAGGTGGGCGACGGCTCCGCGGGGCTTACGCTCCGTTTCCCTTTTCCGACGAACGTCGAATTCAGCGATGCCGCCGACTGGAACAGCCCCGGGAAGCACCGGACCGACGTGCGTTCCGAGGCTTTCCGCGCCAGCTTCCACCGGACGCTCGGCGAGACGGTTTACGACGTCCACGTCGCCTGGGACAGCCCCGTGCGGCTGCGCCGGACCGCCGAACACTGCTACGAGTTCGTCCCCGAGACCGGCCGGAACGAGATCGCGTTCGTCGTCTGTTTCGACCGCATCGTGGACAACGCCGCGCTGCCCTCGTTCGACCGCACGGCGGAGGAGAGCGCCCGCCACTGGCGGCGCTTCTGGGAGAGCGGCGGAGCGATCGACCTCTCGGAGAGCAGCGATCCGCGCTGGCGCGAACTGGAGCGGCGCGTGGTGCTTTCGCAGTATGTGATGGCGGTCAATGAGGCCGGCTCGCTGCCTCCGCAGGAGAGCGGACTGGTGAACAACGGCTGGTACGGCAAGTATCATTACGAGATGATCTGGTGGCATTGCGCCCACTATGCGCTCTGGAACCGCTGGGAGCTGGCTTCGGAGATGATGCGCGTCTTTACGGACAACCTCGGCGTTTTCCGCCGCAAGGCCGCGGCGCAGGGGTATGCCGGCGTGCGCTGGCCCAAGACCATCGGAGACCACGCGTGGTGGGAGTGGCCGCTCGAGACCACGGCCCTGCTGATCTGGCAGCAACCCCATCCGATCTTCTACGCCGAGCTGGAGTACCGGCTCCGCCCGACGCGCGAGACATTGGAGAAGTGGCGCGACGTCGTGTTCGGGACAGCCGATTTCATGGCCTCCTACGCGCATTACGACGCGGTGCGCGACCGCTATGTGCTGGGGTATCCCCTGCAAGTGGTGGGCGAGAACGCCGATCCGCGGACCACGATCAATCCGGCGTTCGAGCTGAGCTACTGGCGTACGGGGCTGCGCCTCGCGCAGCAGTGGCGCGTCCGGCTGGGGCTGCCCGAAAAGAGGGAGTACGACGAGGTGCTCCGCAAGCTCTCCCCGCTTCCGGTCGAAGAGGGGGTTTACGTCTCGTGGGAGAATATCGAGCGGATGTGGACCAGCTACAACTGGGAGCATCCGGCGCTCGTCGGGGCCTACGGCATGTTACCGGGCGACGGCGTGGACATTCCGACGATGCGGCGCACGCTGGCGAAGGTCCATGCGGAGTGGAAGCTCGGCGAAACCTGGGGCTGGGACTTCCCGATGCTGGCCATGTGCGCCGCGCGGCTGGGCGATCCCGAACGGGCGGTGGAGTACCTGCTCGACTATCCGGCCTTCGACTTCGACCCGCACGGGCTGGTGGGAGGCGGCCGCGCTCCGTTCCCCTACTTCCCGGGAAACGGCGGACTGCTGTATGCCGTGGCGATGATGGCCGCAGGCTGGGACGGCGCTCCGGCGGGCGATGCCCCCGGATTCCCGGAGAAGGGGTGGGTCGTGCGCAGCGAGGGACTCCGCAGGGCGTTGTGAATGGCAGACGATAAATCCGAGACGACATTATGGAAAACGACATTCGGGCGCTCGTGCTGACGCTGCTGCTGTCGGTGGCGGCGGCTCCGCGGGCCGGGGCGCAGGCCGATTTCCGGCTGGAGCCCGTCATGGATACCCCGACGGCCGAACTGGCCCGCAAATTCCGCACGCCGCCCGGCGAGGCCGGCATGTCGTGCTACTGGTGGTGGCTGAACGGCCACACGACCGAAGAGGCCATCACGCGCGATCTGGAGGAGATGAAGGCCAAGGGGTACGGTTCGGCGTCGCTGATCGACGCCGGAGGATTCAACCCCGTCACCGCCAGACCGGGTCCCGGGGAGGTATTCCTTTCGGAAGGGTGGAAGAGACTGTACCGCCATGCCGTCCGCGAGGCCGACCGGCTGGGCATCACGCTGAGCGTCAATGCCACGAGCGGATGGAATCCCGGCGGTCCATTCGTCACGCCCGAGCGCGCCCTGAAGCGGCTGACCTACTCCGAGACGGACGTCCGGGGCGGCGGGCGGGTCGAGGTCGAACTGCCGCAGCCTCCCACGTGGTACGTCTGCCGGGACATCTGCGTACAGGCCGTGCGGAAAGCGCCGGAGGGAGCCCTGATGAAGGATGCGGCCATTCCGCACTGGTCCGCGAAGGCGTTTTACAGCGGGTTGGGATTTCAGGAGATTTTCCCGCTCGGGCTGCTGAGCGCGGATTTCGATCACGATGCGGGGGCCGAGCCGCTCCGCGGGGAGGAGATTCTCGACATCACCTCCTGTTTCGACGGGCGGAAACTCGTATGGGACGCTCCTGAAGGGGAGTGGACCGTGATCCGCTACGCCTGGACCTGCACCGGGGCGCGCACCTCGACGACGAGCGATGGCTGGGAGGGTCTTTCGCTCGATCACCTCGACCCGGAAGCCTTCGCGCTCTACCGCGACAGCGTGCTGCTGCCGCTGATCCGCACGGCGAAGGAGGCCGGCAACAGCGTCAGGTTCCTGCTGACCGACAGTTGGGAGATGGGTCTCGTCAATTGGACGGAGCGTTTCCCGGAGGAGTTCCGCCGTTTCCGCGGCTACGACCTGTGGCGTTACCTGCCCGTGATGACCGGGCGGGTGGTGGAGAGTCCGGAGGTCTCGAACCGCTTCCTGCAGGACGTGCGCCGCACGGTGAGCGACTGTATTCTGAACTACCACTACAAACCTTTCCGCGAACTGGCCAACGCCCACGGCATGATGACCGATCCGGAGGCGGGCGGCCCCTGCTACACGCCGGTCGATGCGCTGGAGGTCCTGGGCGCGTGCGACATTCCGCACGGCGAGTTCTGGGCGCGGGCCACGTCGCACGTCGCCTCGGAGGGGGCGCGCCTCTCCGTGCGGCAGAGCGCCTGTGTCGCGCACACGAACGGACGGCGGTTCGTCGAGGCCGAAGGCCCGACCAGCATCGGCCCCCATTGGGAGCGCTCGCCGAAGGAGCTCAAGGGGCTGCTCGACCGTGTCTTCTGCTCGGGCGTCAATCGTCTCGTGTGGCACACCTTCACCTCCTCGCCCGCGGAATGGGGGCGGCCCGGCGTGGAGTATTTCGCCGGCACGCACCTCAACCGCAACGTGACGTGGTGGGAGCAGGCCGGGGATTTCGTGGGCTATATCGACCGTTGTTCGTACCTTCTGCAGCAGGGACTGTTCGTGGCCGACGTGCTGATATACAACGGCGACGACGTGCCGAACATGGTGTTTCTGAAGGAGGAAGAGGCCGGCTTTCCGTTCGGCTACGACTGGGACAAGTGTTCGAAGAGCGTGGTGCTCGAAAGGTTGTCGGTGGCCGGCGACGGGCGGATCGTCCTGCCCGACGGCATGTCGTACCGGGTGCTGGTGCTGCCGCCGCTCGAGACGATCGACCTCGACGTGATGCGCAGGATCGAACGGATGGTGCTCGACGGCATGACGCTCGTGGGCGATCCTCCGAAGCGGACCACCGGGTTGGCGCATTACCCCGACGGGGACCGCGAGCTGAAAGAAATAACCGACCGCATGTGGCGGTGCGACATGGGCGGCTGGATGGACGGCGTGAACCGGACCGAGAACCGCTACGGCCGGGGCCGGGTGATTCGCGGACAGGAGCTCGGCAACGTGCTGACGGCGCTCGGCGCGCCGCCCGACTTCGCCTACACGGGGGCCGATCCTCGCACGCGGCTCGATTTCATCCACCGCACCACCGACGACCAGGAGATCTATTTCGTGGCGAACCGCTTCGCCCGGCAGGGGATCGACGACTATTTCTACCGCTACGTGCCCCGGCCTTACGACCGCTTCGAGCAGGTCGAATGCCGGTTCCGTGTGACGGGCCGCGCGCCGCAGTTCTGGAATCCGCTGACGGGCGAGATCGAACCGGTGCGCTACTACTGCGAACGGGACGGCTATACCTGCATTCCGATGCATTTCGCGCCCGAGGGCTCCTGTTTCGTGGTCTTTCCGAAGGATGTGCCGCCCGTCCGCCACATCGTCCGGGCGGACCGCCGCACGGAGCCGCTCTTCCCGTCGCAGTCCGTCGTGCCGCGTTACCCGGCGATCGGGTTCGCCGATGACGGCGGGACGCTCTGCGCCGACCTGTACGAGCCGGGCGAATATACGCTTTACTGGTCCGACGGCGGCGTTTCGCATGTCGCCGCGGAGCGGCTCCCCGCCGAGACGGAACTGACCGGCCCGTGGACCGTGCGCTTCGATCCGGCGTGGGGGCCCGCCTGTCCGGTGCGGTTCGATTCGCTGCGGTCGTGGACGGAGTTCGACGATCCGCAGATCCGCTATTACTCCGGTACGGCGACCTACGAAAAGGAGTTCACCGTGGACCGTGCGCAGCTCCGCGGGCGGAAGGTGCTGCTCGATCTGGGCAACGTGCAGGAGGTGGCGGTGATCCGGCTCAACGGGCACGAATTTCCCGTGTCGTGGAGCGATCCCTGCGAGGCGGACATTACGCGCTGGGTGTGGCCCGGGACGAACCGCCTGTCGGTGGACGTGGTCAATCTCTGGCCCAACCGGCTCATCGGCGACGGCAAACTGCCGCCCGGGGAGCGCCGCACGCGGAGCAATGTCTCGAAGTACGACGCCGCGGACGCCGAGAAATACCTGCGCGTTTCGGGCCTGCTCGGGCCCGTGCGCATCAGATGCTTCGAGCGGGTGAGAATCGACGGCTCAAAATAATTTTTCCGAAATATGAACAGACCTTTCTGCATTTTGCTGGCGTGCGCCTTCGCCGCCTCCGTTCCGGGGGCGGCGGCCGGGGCTTCCGCGCCGAACTATCCGAACAACCGGGCGCCGCTGGCGCCGAAAGCCTATGTCGAACTGCCGCTGGGCGCCGTCAGGGCGAAGGGGTGGCTCGGGGAGATGCTCGAACGGCAGCGTTCGGGCGCCACGGGCCGCATGGACGAGCTCTACCCCGAGGTGATGGGGCCGCGCAACGGCTGGCTGGGCGGCGACGGCGACCAGTGGGAGCGCGGCCCGTACTGGATCGACGGACTGCTGCCGCTGGCCTGGCTGCTCGACGACGCGGAGCTCAAGGCGAAGGTCCGGCCGTGGATCGAGTGGATTCTGCGAAGTCAGCGCGAGGACGGCTATTTCGGCCCGGCGACGGACTATCCGGGCGAATTCGGCCTCCAGCGGAACAATTCGGCCGACTGGTGGCCGCGGATGGTGGTGCTGAAAATCCTGCAACAGTACTACTCCGCGACGAACGACCGGCGGGTGATCGACTTCATGACGCGCTATTTCCGGTATCAGTTGAAGACGCTGCCCGACAAGCCGCTGGGACACTGGTCGCACTGGGCCGTTTACCGTGCGTGCGACAACCTGCAAGCGGTTTATTGGCTCTATAATCTCACGGGCGACGGGTTTCTGCTCGAACTGGGCGATCTGCTTCACCGGCAGGGGCACGACTATACGGGGATGTTCCTCGAATCGGACGACCTGAAACGCTTCAACTCCATCCACTGCGTCAATCTGGCGCAGGGTTTCAAGGAGCCGGTGATCTACTATCAGCGCCGGCCCGAGCGGCGCTATCTCGACGCCGTGAAGAAGGGATTCTCGGATTTGGCGCTGCTCCACGGCCAGCCGCAGGGGATGTACGGCGCCGACGAGGGGCTGCACGGCGGCGATCCGACGCAGGGCTCGGAGCTGTGCGCCGCGGTCGAGATGATGTTCTCGCTCGAACAGATGATGGGCATAACGGGCGACGTGGCTTTCGCCGACCGCCTCGAACGGGTCGCCTTCAACGCCCTGCCGACGCAGGTGACCGACGACTTCATGTACAAGCAGTATTTCCAGCAGCCCAATCAGGTGATGGCGACGCGCCACACGCGCAATTTCTACGAAGATGCCGTGCACGCGCAGACCGACGTGGTCTTCGGCACGCTCTCGGGATTCCCCTGCTGCTATTCGAACATGCACCAGGGATGGCCGAAATTCGCGCAGCACCTCTGGTTCGCCACGCCCGACAACGGGGTCGCCGCGCTGATCTACTCGCCTTCGGAGGTGACGCTGCGCGTGGGCGACGGCCGGACGGTCACGATCGCCGAGCAGACCGCCTACCCGATGGAGGAGGAGATCCGCTTCTCGGTCCGGATGACGGGCCGCGGCGGCGAGTGCTTTCCTTTCCACCTCCGCATTCCCGGGTGGTGCGAAGGCGCCGAAGTGGAGGTGAACGGCGAGCGGGTGCAGTCGCCCGGCGGCGGTACGATCGCCGTCGTCGAGCGGGAGTGGCGCGACGGGGACAGCCTCGTACTGCGCCTGCCGATGCGCGTCGTGACGAGCCGCTGGTACGAAAACTCGGTCTCCGTGGAGCGCGGTCCGCTGGTCTATGCGCTGGCCATGCGCGAGGAGTGGGAGCTGAAGCGGTTCCCCGACGCCGAAGTGCGGCAGTTCGGCCGGGAGTATTACGAGGTGACCTCGCCCGATGCGTGGAACTACGGTCTGCCGGTCCGCGTGGCGGACAAACCGGCGGAGAACAGCCGGGTCGAGGTCGATGCGGCGAAGGCCCGGAGCCGCTATTTCTGGAACTACGAGAACGCTCCGGTCCGGATCCGGGTGAAAGCCAAAAGGATGCCTGCCTGGGGACTTTATAACGAGATGACCGGGCCGCTGCCCTATTCGGTCGGCACGACGCCGTGCCCCGAGGAGGAGGTCGAGCTGATTCCCTACGGCTGCTCGACGCTGCGCGTTTCCGAATTTCCGGTCGTATGGTAAGGATGTGACGCGATGACGGCCATGAATGCGAAACGGCGGATCTGCACGGCGCTGCTGGTCCTGCTGACCCTTCCGGCGGCGCAGGGACAGGTCGCCGCGGTGCCCGATACGGCGGCGCTGCGCCGGCCGTTCGGCGCGGAGGACGCGGCGGCGTTCGTCGCTCCGCCCCGGATCAACTATCCCCAGACGTGGTTCCACCTCATTGGCGGCAATGTCTCGGCCGAGGGAATCACGGAGGATTTCGAGGCGATCGCCCGGACGGGCATTTCCGGGGTGCAGCTTTTCCACGGCCAGTTCGGCGGCCCCTGGCCGGGTGTCGATCCGCAGATTCCGGCGCTCAGTCCGGGGTGGGACGCACTGGTGCGTCATGCGGCCCGGGAAGCTCGGCGGCTGGGTTTGCGCTTCACGATGCAGAACTGTTCGGGCTGGGCGACCTCGGGCGGTCCGTGGATCGAACCGTCGAACGCCATGCGGCATCTGGCATGGAGCCGCACGGATTTGTCGGCGGGGGAAGGCCCGGTCGTCCTGCCGCGGCCCGTGTCGGACGGCGAGGCGTGGCGCGACTACCGCGACATTGCGGTGCTGGCCTTCCCGACGCCGCTCGACGACACGGGCGAGCGGCTCCGGCCCGTGGCCGTGAAGAGCGGGGACGACCTGCCCTGGCGCGAAGTGATCGCAGGAACGAACCGCGAACCGCTGCGACTTCCGCCCTGCGCGGCGGGCGACTCCGTGCGGCTCGAGATCACGTTCCCCGAGGCGGTCGTGGTCCGCACCGTCGAGCTGCCGAGCATGAACAGCATCAACCATCCCCGCTGCTACGAGCCGGGGATCGGGCTGACGGTGGAGGCCGTGGCGCCGGACGGTTCGCGGAGGCGGGTGCTGCACGCCGAGGTTCCGGCGAGCAACTCGCAGGACAACACGCCGGTTTCGTTCGCCTGCGCCGACGCCTTTCCCGCGACCCGCTACCGGGTGGCGCTTTCGAACCGCCATCACATGACCCTCGGGTCGCTGAAATTCTATACCGCCGCGCGGAAGAACTGCTGGGAGTCGGAGGCGGGCTGGACCCTCCGCAATCTAGACCGGGAGAACGCCTGCCCGAAGCAGAATCCCGCGGCGTGGATCGACCCCGGCCGTATCGAGGACCTGACGGACAGGATGCGGCCCGACGGCGGGCTGGCGTGGACGCCTCCCGCAGGTCGCTGGACCGTGCTGCGCATCGGACATGTCAATACGGGTCGGAGAAATTCGCCCGCGCCTCCCGAAGGCACGGGCTGGGAGTGCAACAAACTCGATCCCGCGGGGGCCGAGGCGCAGTTCGCCGGGTATATCGGCCGGCTGCACGACGGACCGCTGTCTGGCGGGCTGCTGGGCGGCATACTGCTCGACAGTTGGGAGTGCGAGACGCAGACCTGGACCCCGACGATGGAGCGCGAGTTCGCCCGGCGGAACGATTATGCGCTGCGGCGGTGGTTGCCGGCCGTGCTGGGTTATGTCGTGGACGATCCGGAGGTTTCGGCCCGCTTCCTGCGCGACTGGCGCGGGACGATCTCGGCGCTTTTCACGGAGAACTTCTACGGCACGATGGCCCGCCTGGCCCGCGGGAACGGGCTGTCCGTCACCTACGAGACGGCCGCCGGGGACGTCTTCCCGGCCGACATCCTGGAATATTTCAAGTACGCCGACGTGCCGATGTGCGAGTTCTGGCAGCCGTTCACCGAAGGGTATGTGGGGTCGCTGAACTTCAAGCCGGTCAAGCCGACCGCCTCGGCGGCCCGGCTCTACGGCAAGCCGCGCGTCGCGGCCGAGGCCTTCACGTCGTTCTCCCATACGTGGGACGAACACTGGACGATGCTCAAGGAGATCGCCAACCTCCATCTGTCGGAAGGGGTGACGCATTTGGTCTATCATACCTATACGCACAACCCGCAGCGGCCCTTCCTGCCGCCCGGCACGTCGTTCGGCGGCCCGGGGATCGGTACGCCCTTCCTGCGCGGACAGACCTGGTGGCGCCACATGCGCGCAATCAACGACTATTTCGCCCGGTGCAGCTACATGCAGGAGCGGGGATGGCCCGTGTCGGACGTGCTCTGGTATCTGGGCGACGAGCTGAACGGCAAGCCCGACCAGAATCCCGCTTTCCTGGCGGGATACAAGTACGACTACTGCAATCCCGACGCGCTGCTGCACCGGCTGCGTGTGGAGAACGGACGGCTGCTGACGCCGGAGGGGATCGAATACCGCGTGCTGTGGTTGCCCGACAACTGCCGGATGCTGCCCGAGACGCTCGAAAGGATACTCGGTTTCCTGCGCGAGGGCGCGACCGTCGTCGGCGATGCCCCCGAAGGGTTGGCGACGCTCAACGGCGGAAAGGAGGCGCAGCGGCGTTTCGACCGGGCCGTGCGGACGATCTGGGGCCGGGGGCAGGCAGGCGTCCGGCGCGTCGGACGCGGACGCGTGATCTCGGGCCTGCCGGTGGAGAAGGCGCTCGCCGCGGCGGGGATCGCTCCCGACCTGCGGGGCGATGTGCTGTGGGCGCACCGTCGGACGGAAGGGGCCGACTGGTATTTCGTCTGTCCGCAGCGCGGCGGAGGATTCTCCGGGATGCTGGATTTCCGCTGCGCGGGCGATGTCGAGCTGTGGGATCCCGCGACGGGGCGTCGCACCCGCCTCGCGGCAAAGACGGCGGAAGGCCGGACCCGCGTGGAACTGGAGCTCCCGCAGTCGGGATCGTGCTACGTCGTCTTCCGCCCGGAATCCGATCTGCCGTTGCCGGAGACGGCCGCGGGCGCGACCGTTGAGAGGGAGCTGGACGACTGGACGCTCCGCTTCCCTGCGGGCTGGGGCGCTCCCGGGCGGATGGAACTGACGGAACTGCTGCCCTGGCGGGCGTTGCGGATGCCGGACGAGGGGAGGGCCTTCTCGGGTACGGCTGTTTACGAGACGACCTTCGATCTGCGCGAGCCGCTGAAGAGCTGCACGCTCGATCTGGGACGGGTCGAGATGATCGCCGCCGTGACGGTGAACGGCCGGCAGGTGCAGACGCTCTGGGCGCCGCCCTACCGGACGGAGATCGCGGGGTATCTCCGCGAGGGCGAAAACCGGCTGCGGATCGAGGTCACGGGCACGTGGTTCAACCGGCTGGTTTACGACGCCGGACGCGATCCCGGGGAGCGGAAGACGTGGGTGATCCGGTGGCCGTCGCCCGACGAGCCGCTGCGTGACAGCGGGCTGCTCGGTCCGGTCCGGCTGTACGGGACGCGGTGATGCTTTTCCGTCTGCCGGGACGGAAGTTTGCCGGAATAAGGCTGAAAAATATTCCGAGACGGTCTTTTCGAAGGGATCGTCTCGGCGTTTTTTTATTCCGTTCGGTCAAATTTCCATATCGTTCAATCATTTTCCCCTTCCGGGAAAATCCGAAAAACATCTACTTTTATACTACGACCGGATCCGGAACCCCTGTGCTTTTGATTCATGTATCAATATGTTGAAAACCAGTGAAATGAACCTTTATAAATACTTTTTCTCCTCCACGCTTTTTCCGCCGAGGCGCATCGTCGGCACGCCGGATTCCGGTCCGGCCGTCACCGGAATTCCGGATATCTTCGAAACCCCATTAACCTAAATTATTGATCCTATGCAAGAAATTCTGACTCTGATTTGCCGGTTCCGCCTTCCGGGGCGGACGCGTCTGTTCGCGGCGCTGTTCGCGTTCGGACTGCTGCTGACCGGCGGACCCGCGACGGCGGGCAGTTCCGCATCTGCGGACGATGGACGAACGCCGAGGACCGGAACGGTCAAGGACAGCCGGGGCAATGCCGTCGGCGGTGCGACGATCGTTATAGAAGGTACGACGCTCGGTGTGACGACCGATTCCGAGGGCGGCTTTTCGATTGATGCCGCACCTGAGGACGTGCTGCTGGTGAATTTTATCGGATATGCTTCGCAAAGCGTTCCCGTAGGGGTGCGAAGCCGTTTCGAAATCGTGCTGGAGGAGTCCGCGACAGCCATCGACGAAGTGATGGTGGTGGGCTACGGTACGCGCAAAAAGACGACGCTGACCGGTTCGGTGGTTTCGGTCAAAGGTGAAGAGATCGCCTCCAGCCCGGCCATTGATGTCGCTTCCTCGCTGGCGGGACGTCTTCCGGGCCTGATCGTGAACGCCCGTGCGGGTGATCCGGGTGCTCCCGACACGCAGATATTCGTCCGCGGCCGGGGCACGACGGGCGACAACTCGGCGCTGATCATCGTGGACGGCGTCGAACGGGGAGACATCAGCAAGATCAACCCCAATGACATCGAGAGTATCAACGTGCTGAAGGATGCCGAGGCGGCTATCTACGGTTCGCGTGCGGCCAACGGAGTGATTCTCGTGACCACCAAGCGCGGTGCGAAAGGCCGGGCTGTCGTCAATTTCTCCTACGACCAGGGCTTCCAGCAGCCGACGCGAACTCCGAAGATGGCCGATTCGTACACCTTCGCCAGCGTGGCGAACGAGATGGCCGTTCTGCGCCATTCCGACCCCAACAGCGATCCTGTACTGCCTTATACGCCCGAGGACCTGGCCAAATTCAAGGCCGGTAAGGAGCCGGGATATCGCACGACCGACTGGTATCGCAGGACCATGCACAAGTGGGTTCCGCAGCACCGCACGAATGTTTCGGTGTCGGGCGGTTCGGACCGCATCAACTACTTCTTTTCGGTCGGTGAGCTGATGCAGCGCGACCGTTTCAAGGAATCGAGCGGCAAGTACCGCCAGTACAATGTCCGTTCGAATATAGACGTGAAGATCGCCCGGAGCCTGACCATGGGACTGAATCTGGCCGGAACGTTCGACAAGCGCCACGTACCCTATTTTTCGAGTACCGAGATGGCAAGCCATATCTTCCTCTATCATCCTTATTGGGAGACCTACTGGCCCGGAACGAATTATCTCAAGCCGTTGCGCGGAGACCAGAACTGGGTGAACATGGTGAGCGACAACGCCGGATATCACGACTTGGAGAACAAGAAGTTCCAGGGAACGCTCTTTCTCAAGTGGGAAGTGCCCTGGGTCAAGGGGCTGATGCTGGAGGCCAGCGGCAGCTACGACACGTTGCACGAGTACTGGAAGACCTTCCGTACACCCTCTTATGTCTACCATGAGGACGGCGAGGGCGGTTACGTGAAGAAACTCGACGGCATGGGCCCTGCGAAGGCGCAGCTCACCGACCGCAGTGAAATGTCCTCGCAGACCTACTTCTTCGCCAAGGTCTCCTACAAACGCTCCTTCGGCGACCACAACCTCGATGCGTTGCTCGGCTACGAACAGACCACCACTGACGGCTGGTATCTCGAGGGTTCGAAAACCGACTTCGCGTCGCCGTCGCTGCCGGTGCTCAACGTTGGCCCCGCGGACCAGACCAAGTGGGGATTGGGTGGTTACAGCAGCGAAAACGCCCGCCAGAATGTTTTCGCCCGCGTCAATTACGACTACAAAGGCAAGTATATGGCGCAGGTGACCATGCGTATCGACGGTTCGGCGATCTTCCCCGAAGAAGATCGCTTCGGATACTTCCCGAGCTTTTCGGCCGGCTGGCGCATTTCCGAGGAGACTTTCATGAAGTCCGCGGATTTCATCGACAACCTGAAACTGCGCGCCTCGTGGGGTATGATGGGAAACGACCGGGTAGCGGCCTTCCAGCACATGATGACCTACAATTACGGCAACAACTACGTAATCGGCGGCTCCGACGTGCAGGGCCTGCAGGAGACCC
>CEAX01045907.1_pt1 | contig 21356 bp, 19 predicted proteins | sample 554721 | NCBI WGS metagenome assembly CEAX01 (sample SAMEA3182098, study PRJEB8094) | gut metagenome | biome: human; feature: gut; material: Stool; isolation source: human stools | place: Canada | collected 2012-05-30 | reverse complement strand
GGAAAATTTCGGCCAGATCCTTTGAAAATTAAGTCTCTAAAGGCCATTGGGAAGAATCAAGCATTTTACAGAGCTTCCTTAACCTTATCCTCTAAAAACTCGGACGGCGAAGCTTATACTGCGCTCGAATAAAGAATCACAAAAATCCTCATTCCCTCGATAATCAAATGGCTGGACTAGGCACTCTGATAAACGTATTCGCTATTACCATCGGCGGCATACTAGGCATTATTTTCGGAAACCGTTTGGCTGAAAACCATCAAAAGGCCTTAATCTCCGCGTGCGGGCTGTGCGTTATTTTCATTGGGATCGCAGGCAGCTTAGAGCAGATGTTCAGAATTAAGGACGGCGTAATTTTCACTTCCGGCGTCTTAGTTGTGGTTCTGAGCTATGCCGTCGGGACGCTTCTCGGGACGGTATTTGATCTGGAAGGAAAAATTGAAAAATTTGGAGAATTCCTGAAAAACAGAGCTCACAGAAATAATGACAACAACTTCGTCACCGCCTTTGTTGTTTCTTCGTTAACTGTATGTATTGGAGCCATGGCCGTAGTAGGAGCGGTGCAAGACGGTATCCACAACGATGTATCTATTCTCGCTGCTAAATCCATTTTGGACTTTGTCATAATCTTCATACTGACTGCATCGTTAGGTATCAGATGCGCTTTTTCTGCAATTCCCGTGGGACTTTTCCAGGGAAGTATTACGCTCCTTGCAGTGTTCATCGAACCTATTTTGACCACAAAGGCTCTTGAGTATCTTTCCATGACCGGATCAATGCTGATCTTTTGCGTTGGTATTAATTTGGTTTTTGGAAAGAAATTTGAGGTGGCCAACATGCTGCCGGTCTTGTTGATTGCTGTGTTGTTTGCCTATGTTCCTTCCTTTGACTGATTCGATCTCGGTGCCGTATCTAATCTGCAAGACGCCTTATTGAGGCTTTTTCCTGAAGGTTTTCAAGAAAACTACGGTTTCGGAACAAACCATCAATAGGCTTCCAGCCAGCCTTCTGCAGCATCCTGTTCACCAAAGAGGTTAGACGACTTTTTGCTTTCCTGCCGTTTCTTTGCCCTTTTTTCTTCGAGACTGCGCAGTAATACCGATCGGAACCACTGATGCGCTGGATCAAAATGCGTGCGGTCATGCCACAAAAACACCGGTGTCCAAGCCGGATCAGCAACCAAATTCTTTGGAAGAATGGTCAGCGGCAAATTGCCGATAAGTTCTTTCACAGATGATTCCGGCAGGCGCCCGATAAGATCGCACTGTGTGAGCATGTGCGGAACCGTTAAAAGATAAGGAGTATCAATGGCGATATTGCTCCCTTCCTCAAAACCTGAGGAGTCCGTAGTGATCTTGCCTTCTGAGTATCCGTACTTCACGGCAATAAAACGATAATTTTTTAGATCCGATCTTTTAAGCTGTTTGCCTTCTCTAAGTTTTATTGCCAAGGGATGCGTGTTCCTGACGACATACACATGGTCTGTGTTGTACAGCGTTTCGTAGTGAAATTTCTTTCCTAATTCCCTTAGCTTGAGGTTGGGCGGGGCATAAATGACGATATCAATGTTGCCCTTCTCCAGCGCCCACTGAAAATGCTCATGAAGTGAAATTATAGAAAGGCGAATATTCGGGGCCTGGGCATACAAATTCGCTAACGAAGGAACAATAAATCTAAGTGCCGCATTATCGATACAGCCGATACGGAAATCTTGCGTTAACTCCTTAGGAGAAAAAACTTTTGGACTCGGAAGACGATCAATGCGCATCAAAATAGATTGGATTTCGCCAATCAAGGAGTCCATCTTGGGTGTCGGCATCATTGCACGTCCGCTCTTTACAAACAACGGATCTTCGAAAATTTCACGGGCCTGGGCTAATAGGCGAAAACATGTCGCAGAGCCCTTTCCTAGGCGATTAGCCGTAGAAATAAGGTTGCGAGAATCGTAAAACTCAGCGAGAAATCTAAGCAATTCACTGTTTGGACGGTCTTGGGCCATATCGTTATCAATTTTGATGAGGATTTCTGTCAATTTTAATCAAATATGACAGGAAAACTCCTCTTTTCAAAGTGTAAAAATCACTCCAAAATTTCACTCAGAAGCACCCCAATGTTGACCAAGGAGAAACAATTATGCAAAAACTCTCAAGAAGGCAAATTCTCAAGGCAATCTCCGCTCTTCCGGCCGTCTCTCCGGCCACTTCCGTTCTTGCACAGGCTGCAAATCCCCAGCCTCAGGAATGGACGGGCTTTGCCATTTGCGATTCCTGCAACCATGTACCTTCCTGCGGAATTCAGTTCCAGGCACAGGGCAATAACATCATCAGTATTCAGAACTGGAAAGAAAATCCGCGTCACTGGCTCTGCTCTAAAGGCATGAGCACTCTGCAGCGCTTGTATAACCCGAATCGTCTGCTTTATCCGATGAAGCGTACGGCCCCCAAAGGCGCAGAAGATCCGGGCTGGGTTCGTATTACCTGGGATGAGGCTTACAAGACCATCGCTGCCAACATGCTCGCCGCCAAAAAGAAATACGGTCCCGAATCCGTCATGTTCTATGCAGGCGACCCGAAAGAACCGAGACCCTCTATTTATCGTTTGGCTCGTTATTTCGACTCTCCCACTTGGGCCACGGAATCCTCTGCCGCTTGCCGCTCCGGCTGCATGATGGCTGAACAGCTCAACTTCGGACAGCCGAACAACGGTTCCACACCGACGAAAGACACCAAGGTCTACATGATTATGGCTACCAACGTTTGGGCTCAGCCCCTGGGTTGGTGGGAAGCCATTAAGGCCGCAAAAGCACGTGGCTGCAAGATCATCACGGTTGATACCAGAAGAACCAAAGCCGCAGAAATCGCAGATATCCATTTGGCTCCGGCGATCGGTACGGACGCCGCCTTAGCTGCCGGCATCGCCCGCGTCCTGATCAAAGAAAACCTTATTAATAGGCCTTTCATTGATCAGTGGACACACGGTTTCGAAGAATACGCCAAGTACGTTGACCAGTTCACTCCTGAAAAGACTCAGGAAATCACCGGTGTACCTGCCGACAAAGTTGTCGCAGCCGCTCGCCTCTGGGCTCAGGGTCCGGGCTCCTTCACTCTGACGACTCAGTCTCTGTCTCACAACTCCAACGGCGTGAACAACACTCGCGGTCTGCTCCTGCTGCCAATCCTGATGGGTTACATCGACATCCCCGGCGGCGTTCCCTTCGGTCAGCCTCCCAAAGGCTTGTCCATGGCCGCCTTCGGTCTGCATCCTGCTATGGCCGACAAGAAATGGTGGAACTCCCCTGAAGTGAAAGCTCGCCGCTTAGATAAAGAGGAACTTCCGCTTTGGCATGACCTGCAGGATCAGACTAGCCCGAACAATCTGCCTGAATGGGTTCGCGACGGCAAGGTCAAAGTCTTCTGCGGCTGGGGCTTTAACGTCAACATCTGGCCGCAGCCTGATGTCTATAACGACGCTCTCTCGAAGTTAGATTTTGCTTTCGCAACAGATTACTTCCATCGCAAAGACAGCCACCGCAACATGGACATTATTCTGCCTGCTGCGATGAACTATGAACGCCATGCTCCTTTCGGCTGGTACGGCCCGAACATTGCCGTTCGGAAACCGATCAAACCGCTTGGAGAAGCTAAAGAAGACTGGCGTATTGCGCTGGAACTCGGTTGCATTATCGATAAACCTGAACACTTCTTTGACGGTGATCCCGAAAAGGCCCTCGACTTCATCCTTCATCAGTACGAAGGCGGCGACCTGGTCAAGTTCAGAGACGCGCTGCCTCAGATCAGCCGTATCCCGGCTCCCAAACCCGGCTTCAAGAAGTACGAAGACGGAAGACTGCGTCCGGACGGAAAACCCGGCTTCAACACGCTTTCCGGCAAGCTGGACTTCTTCTCTGATCGTGCGGCTAAATTCGGCTACCCCGGCCTCCCGGAATACAAACCGATGACCGAGCTCAGCAAAGAATTTGATCTTCGCCTCATGAACGGTTCTCGCAAACCGTACATCACACACAGCAAGACCCGTACGGACCAGCCCTATCTGATGGAAATCGAAGACTGCCTGCACGTCAACATCAACCCGAGGGATGCTGAGGCCAGAGGTATTAAGGAAGGCGATACCATCCTTATTACATCTCCCTACGGCGGACCAGTAGAAGCCAAAGCAGTGGTTTCTCTGATTGTTCCTGTCGGCACGATTGACGCTCAATACGGCTGGCTCGACAACCAGAATACCCAGAAACTCATGAACCGCGGCAATCGCGATCCGTTGTCCGGTTATCCGAGCTACTTCGAAAATCCCGTCCGTATTGAAAAGAAAGCCTAAGGAGATCGTCATGAGCAAATATGGAATCATTGTTAATGCTGACGACTGCGTCGGCTGCCACGCCTGCTTCGTCGCTTGTAAAGAAGAAAACCAAGTTGCGCCCGGTGTGAAGTGGAACCATTTGGAAAGACTTGAGCATCCGGCTGAAGAAGTCATCGAATACTTCCGCGTTTCCTGTATGCACTGCGAAAATCCCGCCTGCATGAAGGTCTGCCCGGTAAAAGCCGTTTACTTCGGACCGCACGGTGAAGTTCTGATCGACCAGAAGAAGTGCATCGGCTGCAAAGGCTGCTTAGCTGCCTGTCCGTACGGTGCGCCTAAATTCTCCGATCCGAACAAACAGTCCTACTACGGAGACCTCAAACCGCTCGGAGGAAGAAGCGCCAGCCCGACAGCTTGGACAACGCGTATCCCCGGAAAAGCCGAGCACTGCACTCTGTGCACGCATCGTACTTCCCAAGGACGCTTGCCTGCCTGCGTTGAAGTCTGCTCGACTAAGGCTTTGCAGTTAGTAGACTACGACAACCCGACTGATGCTCAGAAAGCCTTGATTGCTAAGGCCCAGATCATCAATAAGGATGCCGGCACTTCTCCGAAGATCCGCTTCATTTCTTCCATTACGGACTTTGGGGCTATGAAAGTTAAAGCCTGAGTTTGAATTGCGGTGCCGGAAGCGTGCGGCACCGCTTCGTGTCTCTTAGGGTATTTTTGGGGCGGGTCCGGGACCCGCCTTTTTTGTCTCAACTTTTCCAAAACAGTAAAATGGCTCGTGCCTCGAAAATAACAACCCGACTCGATGGATTTTCCAACTTTAGGTTTGAAGACTGCCGTCCTTATTTTCGATAAGACTAATTTTCGGGAGTCGTCACCTGCTTGTCTCTCAGTTTTCCCTAAGTCCGAATTAAAAAGCTCGCCCTGCGATCACTTAACTGATACAGTTCCTTGCAATGAAAAAATTCTGCGCAGTTTTTGTCCGCAGTCCCAAAGGATAAATATGAATTACCAAGAAATCACTCGAGAAGAATGCTCAGAAGCATTAGCTAAAATCATCACCGTCTTAAGTGAAATTATTCTCGACCCGCATGAGAATAAAACTTCCGTCTACCCCAAGGCTGCAGAAGCTTTTAACAGCATAGCCGATGAAGTCGGATTTAACGGCTCTCGCTTCGGCAACGTCGCTTTTAATGAAGACTTTGACCGTGATGCGGCTAAACTCTTTTACGGTGTCGGTGACACGACGATCGGAATGACACATTCTTTCTGGGCCGGCGGTCTGATTACCGTGACCGGAAAGAACACCCACGAAGCTTTTAAAACGTATCTCAGCAAAGGCCTTCAAAACACTTCCAACCTGCCTGATGACCACATCGCCGTCGAGCTTGCTTTCCTCGGCCATCTTTTAGCCGAAGACAAAATCGAAGAAGCCCAGCAGTTCGTTAAAAACGAAATCCTTGCCTGGTGGCCGACTGCAGAACAGAATATCGACAGCAAGACACAAAACTCCGGTATCAAGGCATTCTTCGCCTCTGTCACCGCCGCTTTAAAGTTTGTAGAAGCCCTGTAATTGCCCTGTGTGAACATGTTCACACGTACTTCCGACCGCCTTTTCTAAGGCGGTTTTTGCTTTAGTTTTCGAGTCTTTCTATCTTCGATTGACGATGATTGCAGGACTAAACTATTGGCAAATTCCAAGGAAAAATAATGTTAGCCGCCACAATACTTCATTCACTATCCGCGGTCTGCGTTTTACTCATCGTGATCGGCTTCGGTGTATTTCTCGCACGCAAGGGCTGGTTCGATGCGCCATCGCACCGCGGCATTGTGTCTAAACTCGTCAACGCCGCTCTGCCGTGCTTTCTGTTTTATTCCGTCATTTCTAAGTTTTCACACGGTGAACTTTATAACTTATTGAAGTTTGCAGGGCTTCCGTTCCTTACCGTTGGCCTGAATTTCTTGATCTCCATCCTCTTCATTAAGCTCGGTTGGGTTCGGCCTCACATGAAAGGAACATTCATTGCCGCGTTTACCGGCGCGACCGTTTTGTTCGTCGGCGTCCCCTTGGTACAGACAATGTACGGCTCGGACGGCATTCCTTATTTGCTCGTCTACTTCTTTGCCAACTGCGTCTTCATTTGGACCGTCGGCATCTTTAACATTCAGCTAGACGGTGCCCGCCGTGGAATGACAGAAGAACCTAAAATTTTTTCCATCCGCGGACTCAAGATGCTGCTCTCGCCGCCTTTGATGGGCTTCCTTATCGGTTTGATCGTTGTCCTCCTGTCGATTCCCGTCCCCAAGTTCATCGCTCAGTCAACGCATACAATCGGTCAATTAGCGACACCGCTGGCATTGGTCTTTGTCGGAATTACGGTTTGGCAAATTGGTTGTGAGAAACTCAAAAAACTCCCGAGAGAAGTCTGGCTGATTCTCCTCTCCTGCTACGTCATTCGCCCGATTACGATGTATTTGTTCACAATGTCTTTAGACATGGCCCCGCTCATGCGGAAGTGCTTCATCTTGGCTTCCGCGCTGCCGGTTTCTTCCGTCATTGCCGTGCTCTCTAAAGCCTACGGCGGGGACGAAGAATTTGCCTCTGAAGCCATCGGCGCAAGCACTGTTGCCATGATCTTCGTCCTACCCTTCCTATTGATTGCTGTTAACCTCGTCAACTGACTCCGGTTTGAAACGAATCACGAAGTCGGTGCCTTTACCGACTTCGGATTTGAGCGAAATGCTCCAGCCTAATGCCTCGGCTGCACGCTTTGAAATCGCCAGTCCCAACCCGAATCCCTGATAATGGCCGCGACCGCCTTGACCGGCCCTAAAACCGCGGTCAAAAACCTTTTCTCTATCTTCTTCTTTTATTCCGATCCCTGTATCACGAATGATGGCTTGATCTTCATCAACGATGACGGTCACCGAACCCTTGTCCGTGTAGTGAATAGAATTGAAGACGAGGTTATCGAAGATCGTTGCGCCAAGTACTTCGTTAAATGTCTGCTTGGGCATGTTCTTCATTTCGATAGAAAGCTTCAACCCTTTGTTTTCGGCTTTTTGTTTCCACGACTCTTTCAAGCCGGCAATGAGTTCGGGCATTGAGCAAAGCGCGTTGTTCTGACCTGTTCGAGCGCGTCCGATATTTAAGAAAACTTCCGCCATCCCTTTGATTCGAGAAGAGGCATTCTGTGCACGACGAATTAATGTTTTTTGACGGTCGTTGCCTTGAACCTGTTCATTGAGAAGTTCGAGACTCGTATCGATCACCGTCAGAGGAGTACGAACCTCGTGACTGACCTCGGTGGAAAACGCTCTTTCCTTCATCGCGAGGACTTTGAGTTTGGAAACCAACACTTTAAAAGAGCGTTCCAATTCTCCGATTTCGTTTTCCGGCCAGTGCCCTTTAAAGATTTCTTCCGTGTAGATTTTGCCGTTCTGAATCAACCCCTCGGCTCTTACCGCTTCCTTAGTCAGCTGTCCTAAAGGAGACAGCAGCTTGCGGCCCAAATACCAACCCACAAAAGAGCAAATCGCAATAAGAAGCAGGAATCCGACTACGCCGATTCGAAAAAGATGTCTCTCCCAAATCTCAAAATTGCCTTGATGACGCGTCAAAACATAACGCTTCCCGTTGATGATTTTGGTATAGGTATGAAGATCTTCGCCGTCCGTAAATTCCGTATATCCTTGCGGATTGTGTCTGAATAGGTTCGGGATCTCACGGCTGGGATCTCCTTCAATATAAAGGCGGGAAACCTGATCAAGACGCGGCGGCTTCCCCTGCAGGATATCTGCAGTCACAACAGTCTGCAGCATATCGTCCATCACAGATGCCATGAGCTTGCTCTCTGCCGTCTCTAAAACGTAAACCAACGTGATGGAATACAGAACCGCGCAGGCGGCTGCTATCACGCCGCAAAGCATTCCTAATGACTGTTTGAGCGAACGACCTTTTGTCATTCTTCCAGATCCTCTTTTGCGCGTACCGCCCAGCCGAATCCGTGACGCGTTTCAATCAGCGGCTCTTCAAAAGGCTTGTCTACGATTTTTCTAATTTGATAGATATGAGCTCTCAAATTATCCCCGGCCACTCGCTGGAAGCCCCAGATCTCGTCCTCAATTTCTTCACGAGAAACCACTTCTGGGCTTTTCTGCATCAAAAAGGCCAAAATCCGGAAAGCTGTCGGATTGAGTTTGAGCTCCGTATCTCCTCGAAAAACCCGCTTACTGTCAAGTTCGAGTCTGAGGTCCCCGACTTGAAGAACCTTCTCTTCCGGCGTTGAACTGCGGCGAAGGACGGCCTGGATCCGCAGCAGAAGTTCAGCCAAGGAAAAAGGCTTCACGATGTAATCATCTGCGCCTTCGGAAAGGCCCATGATGCGGTCGTCCGTGCTGTCCTTAGCGCTCAGGATAATAATGGGGGTCGTGTTACCCCGGCTTCTCAGCTCGCGGCAAAGGCGCAGTCCGTCCATGCCGGGAAGCATGATGTCCAGGACGATGAGGTCGTATTTATTGACGATCGTTAAAGCCAGAGCTTTCAAGCCGTCATCCGTGTTGTCGGTCTGGTAATTTTTGGACTCTAAATATTCAACGAGGTTGAGCCTAATGTCCTCGTTGTCTTCCACAATCAAAATCGTCGGCATATCTGTTCGTTTTTAACGTAGTTTTCACGATCGCTTAACCCGTCCTTACAGGCAAGAGACCCATACTTATCTTCCGATCGGTGCGGAGTTGTAGACGATGAATTTAAAAGTGCCAAAGAAGACCAATTCTTTCCTGGTTTGGAGCTTCAATGACATTCTAACGGTATTGCTTCCTTTATGGTTGCTCTGCCTAATTTCGGAGTTTCGCTACGCACCGATTGACTCATTTTTTGCAGCCCCGTTTTATCTTTCCGGAAATAATTGGTTCGGGACCGGAAGTTTTTTCTTTTCAGCAGTACTCCATAAAGGCGGCAAGTATGTCGCAGTTGCTGTTGCGGTGAGCTCGCTGATTCTTTTTCTGCTTTCCTATTTGAAGCAGTTCGCCCGATTAAAACCTTACCGAAAGGTCTGTCTGTACGTCGCGCTTTCTATTTCGGCCTGTGCGCTCATCATCAGCGGTTTGAAGTCCTTATCCGCCTCTCCATGTCCTTGGTCGCTTCCGCAGTACGGCGGAAGCGGCAGCGCCGGAAAATGTTTCCCCGCCGCCCATGCCTCTTCGGGTTTTTGCCTCTTTGCGCTCTACTTTGCATTTCGGCAGCTCGAATTTAAGAAAGCATGGATTTTTCTTATCCTCGCCTTTGTTTTAGGATGGATCTTGGGGCTTGGGCGTCAGGCGCAAGGCGCACATTTCCTCTCTCATTCTTTTGCGACGATGTTTTTGGACTGGGCCATTTGCGCCTTGTTCTACAGGTTATTTTTCTTTCCAAAAGCTCCGATAAGAATTCGCCAAAAACCCATTTCTACGCTTCCTTATTGCTTAATATCGGCCTTCTTCCTTACTTTCATTTTTAACCTGCCGTTCTTCTCGAAAGCATGTTCGGCTCTGAAGTTTTCGTCATCTGATTTATGGCTGCTTGCAGTTTGTGCTTTTATTCTTTTCTCAGCGTTTTTCGCGGTTCTGCGGCTCTTAAACTACAGCTTCTTAATCAAGGCCTTTAGTTTATTCTTCACAGTCTGCGCCGCCGGAGCCTTGTACTTCAATTATCAGTACGGAACCATTATTAATTCGGAGATGATGCGCAATGCGCTCGCCACTGATACGGCAGAAGCCGCAGAACTTCTAACTGCTAAGTTCTTCTTAGAGTTCGCCTTTTTATGTCTCCCGCAGGTATATCTGACTTTCTTTGTTCCGATTAAGCATTCTTCTTTTGTACGCGGTTTATTCCAAGGATTAGTAGGACTAGTCATTGGCGTTTGTTTCTTAATGCTCAATTTCCAAGGCGTTTCTTCCCTGATTCGTTCAGAGCCGGTTCTTCGAAATTTAATCTCTCCGGTAAACGTCTTCAGCGGAACGTACAAAGCGGTGTTTAAAGACGGCTCTACTGAAGTCGACGCTCCGAGAATCGTGATCGATCCTAAGCCCACACTTGGGGCCAGTCACGCCAAAGACAAGGGAACGCTTTTCATTGTGGTTGTCGGAGAAACCGCCCGTTTAGCCAATTGGGGACTCGCAGGCTACAGCCGCAATACAACGCCTCAGCTTCGTGCCAGAAATGTCATTCCGTTCAGCAAAACGATCTCCTGTGGCACGAGTACCGACGTCTCTTTGCCTTGCATGTTTAGCCGTGTCGGTAGAGATAGCTACGACAGAGACAGAATTTTGAAAGAAGAAAGCCTCTTGCCGATTCTTCAGAGAGCCGGTATCAATGTGTTTTGGGTGGATAACCAATCCGGATGCAAGGGCGTCTGCAAAGGCGTTCCGTCCTTGTCTATCTCTAAAAACAAGGCCCCTTCTCTTTGCTCAGGCCCGAGATGCTATGACGAAGCTTTGTTAGCCGGTATCGATACCTCGGAAATCTTAAAGCCGGGCAAAACTACGGTGGTCTTTATGCACCAGCTCGGCAACCACGGCCCTGCTTATTCCAAACGCTATCCTAAAAACTTTGAAGTCTTTAAGCCTGTCTGCACGGATGAAAAGCTCAACAACTGTACGAGGGAAGAGATCGTCAATGCTTATGACAACGCAATCCTTTACACCGATCACTTTTTAGCCGGCGTCATTGACTGGTTAAAGGGTCTGGACGGTTTTGATACGGGTCTGCTTTATGTCAGTGATCACGGAGAAAGTCTCGGCGAAAACAATATGTATCTGCACGGCGCACCGGAATTAATCGCACCGAAAGAGCAGAAAGAAGTGCCTATGCTGTTATGGCTATCCAAAGGTTTTGAGCAAAAATTCGGCCTAAATGATGTCTGCCTGCGGGAGCAGGCAAAAGCGGACGCTTCTCATGACCAGCTCTTTTCTTCGCTTCTCGGACTTCTGGATGTGAAGTCCGTTGTCTACGACCGAAGGAAAGATTTCACGGCAGTTTGCAGAAAACCGAATTAATTAGCCGCTTTGGTTTCTTGTTTGGCCATTATTTTTTTAGTTCGCGTGCATGGAATTTCGCACGATTTTCAGATGCCTTTGCTTCGTATTCAACTATTGCTCTAGCAAATGAAACGAGCCGACGGTTAGACAACGAGTGTTTCTTCATTGCGACTGTCAAATCCCAGGGACTTCTGCTCCAGCCGTTTAAGACGGGTACTAATCTTCCTTGTTCAATGTCCTTCCAGCAAAAAGCAAGGGACAAATCAATAGCGATCCCCATCCCGGCCATCAGCCATTCTCGACCTGAGAGAACGTCACCGGAGAAAACAATTTGCTTATACTCAAGCGGCCTTAACTCACCGTCTTTCTGCAAATGGCTTGTGACCGGATAATTTCGGCCGGTCCTCAAAATGATATCGTGAGTTCTCAGATCCTCAGGACTTTGCGGATTTCCTCTTTTCCAAACATATTTCGGCGTAGCTAAAGGAACATTCCCAACTTTGTTGACATTCCAAATGAACAAGCTTTCTGCAGGCGGACGATACGGCAAATACGCGACATCCACCTTGCCGGAAATCACGTCCTCATGATCCACATCAGAAAAAATCTCTACTTTAAGATTGGGATCTTTCTGTCTGTAGCTTTGGATGAGTTCCACAAAGCTAGTGCGGGGTACGTTGATCGGAATCCCAAGCTTTACTGCTAAATTTTGACTTCCGGCGGCCGAAATTTTTTCTTTTAATGTTTTTGCTGCTTCCAAATAGCATTCAATCTCAGGCAGCAGCTCAATAGCTTCTTGAGTTAAACGAACTGGCCGTGAGTGGGGCTCCGTTAACCGGATTCCGATTTCAGTTTCAAGACCATGTGTTAGTCGGCAATAAAAAGCTTCATCTCGTCCAAACTTGTCTGCTGCTAAAGAAAAACCTTTTCCTTCAGACAGTGATAAAAGCACTTGCCAGGCAAGAAGTCGCTCCGAGATTTTCATATTGCTTCTTAATTGTTTATTTCACAATTAAGGAAGCTCTGCAAAGTACGTAATTTTTCCAAGCGCCCTTCGGAGGCTTAATTTCGAAGAATCTAGCGGGAATTTTCCATCGGGGAGGAATTGATCAGAGCGGCACTGTTGCAAAGTTAGCGATGAGGCAGCCTTTTGTCTTATTCAAAGGCCTTACGTTTCAAAAACTCTGCTTACCAGGCGCATTTCGCCCAGGGGATCACCATAATAAAATGCTGAGGCCTGGCCTTTGCGTAGTGCACGCATCACCTCAATACCTTTGATGGTGGCGTAAGTGTCCAATGTGCCGTCACACAGTCTTTTCAGCGTTCTTTCGTCCGAAAGGAAGAAGAGAACGCCGTTGACCAGACCAAACAGATTGCCCGTATAAGAAACACCAACGGGCAGTTTGTTCAGGCAATTTTGAAGGAACTCAATCAAAGGCGTAACTCTCGGGCTTATAAACTCCAACTCTTTGCATCGGGTAAGAATCCGCTGCAGTAGAACTCTGCTTCCGGACTTCGCGCTTGAGCGCCCGGGCTTGTTCTTTTGGAGAAAGTTTCGGCAGTCGGCGGCAACGGAAGAAATCAGGTTTTCCGACAGATTGCTCAATCGGGTTTCCACTTCTCCTTCGTCACCTTCAACCGGAACGATTTTTGCCGTCATGTACTCCGACTTGAAACTTCTTTCGATCCGTTCGACCGAGGGTCGTCCTTTACGAAGAAGTTCAGGAGAACAATTCGGGTTCGCCCTGATAAAGGCTTCACAGTATTCATTCCAATGAGCGAGAAGGTTTTTGACTTCCGTCTCGTATCTGGCGCAAATCCTGTTCAGTTCGTCCTTAATGAAGCCTTTGTAGGATTCAATCGGGACAATGAAAGATCCCGGAGTCATAAATTCGATTCCGTGATTTTTCAACAGCAGCGTGGCTTCATCCTTCAATGAATCGAAAACCGTCAGCCGTTTTCTTTCGATAACGGGCTTGGTTCCCAGACGGAATCCGGGAGGCAAATGGGCCAGATCTTCAGGGGAAAATTCCGTCCGATTCAACTGGATGTTGCCGGTGGTCTTACGAAAATTGAGAGTGATTAAAGCAACGCGTTCATTAAGTTTTAACATGGTTTTTCCTAAAAAATTAAGGCGGAAAAACCTGCCCTGACGGGAAAGGTATTCCCGCCGGGGTTGATAAAAAATTAAAACATCCAATCCGCAGAAGCGATGTCGTCCTGAGATTTTTCCAAAATTTCCAGCTCCGCAGTATCGAACCCTTCAGGCCCCAATCGGCCCGTCGGCGTAACCCGATACTTTTTAGAACCGGCTTTTCGGAATTTTTCATACTCCGAAGGAGCGGCGTTGACGGATTCGGCAAACTTCTTCCAATCAATCGCTCCTTGAGTATCCGAAGCACTGAGACGGACTCCGAAGCCTTCGCAAAACTTGAAATCACCGAGGATTTCTTTCATTTTGTCGGCAACTTCGCCCTGAAGCTTCTTGTACCTTTCGACGTCTTTAATATGCTGTTCGCAAGCCAGCCAAGTCTCGGCCAATTCAAGCCAAGTCTTTGCCGATTCGCCAGACAGAATCAGAGGGTCTTTGTTTTGGTCGGCGGCAGGAGATTCGTTTCCTTTGAGAGAATCCAAGAAAACTTTTCCTGCGCTGATGATTTGACGAATGGTTTCCTCGGATCGAGGAATCTTGAATTCGATCAACTTCATACCGTCCAGGAAGCAAAGCCATCCGTAAGGGGCTTCGCTCACAAGAAGCTGGTGCTGAACCTGAAAAAAGTAAAGCAAATAGGCTTCGGAAAATTCACCGTTTTCTCTCACGTCTGCAAGGGTGTTGCCCTGAGGACATTTGAATTCAACGGGAATACCTTCCGGAGTCAAACCGTCAAAGCTCGCACGAAATCTTCTGTCGGCATCCCATTCGGCACAAACGGCAGGCGCCGTCGTTGAATGAGTACCTTCGAAAATCTTGCGGGCCGTGTCCTCGTTTTCTCTGCCGAAACGAACGGCAGGAACCGAAGACAGGTCTTGCGGTGTTGCTTTTCCTTTTTTCTCCATCCAAAGCCTCCAGGGAGACTTGTTCGGATTTTGATTGAGGATGACTCCCGCTTCGGTAGCGGTCAAGCCTTCACGTCTCCAATTCAACCAGGAATCGGAGCCCTGCTGCAATGTAACTTTCAACATGGCTCTTCTCCGGTTAGAACGGGATTTCATCGTCGGCAGTCAGCACGGCCGGAGCCGCATCTTCCTGAGGACTCATCACTTGGGGAGCAGAATCGAAATTCTGCTCGGGAGTGAGTACCTGAGAAACGACACTTTCCTCCGTCTCCGGTGCAAGCTCCTGCGGAGCCGGTGCCGAAGGCTGAGGTTCAAGTCCTTTTTCAAGGATTGTCAGACACTGATCCAACTGGCTCGGATGAACCCGTTTGGTCAGCATCTTGACGGCTTTTTCCTTGGTAGACCTGCCCTCTTTGACAGCCGAGACAAGAACTCCGACGCGACTGAGCATTTCCGCTTCAGTTTTGAAGCGCATGAAAGCAGCCTGCTGCGGAGCGGCCTGAACTGGTGCGGCCTGCTGAACCGGTGTTTTAATAACACCGTCGGCATCAACCGCATTCAACGTGGCTTGCGCCGCGTCGATATTTCCGTAATCAACATCTTCTCCGTCGCCTCGTAAAGCGAAAGTCAGTCGTGCAGCCTGAATGAAGCCTTTGTGACGGAGCATTCTTCGCGGAAATTTTCTCCACGGAAGAGATCTGCTCTGAAAGGTTTCTTCAATGTATTCACGAATGACCGTCGGATGATCAATCCCTTTCCTCCACATTGTGACCTGCACATATTCGGGAACGGGAGAGTTCAAGCCTTCGATCTTGACTTTGTTTTCGGAAAACTCGGTGCTTACGCCGTTGAAGTCGGGACGGGAAGTGACAATCTTGGTCCATCCCTGATAAGAGATGGAGGGCTTGCCGTCGTTTCCGTTCACGACCGGGATGTAAACATCGCCCCGAAGGGGATCAAGCTCCAGCTCTTCACAAAGCGTCAAAGCAGCCAATATCGTTTCCGGACGCTTAACGCCCAGAGCCGTTTCCAGCGCAGTGTTGTATTTGTGAGGATCGCAGTTAGCTTTTTCAGCGAAACGACGGACCAGAGATGTTGTTTGAGCAGCAATGTTATTAGACATAAGAGAACTCCAAAATAAAAAGGGAGTTCTCTCTCCCTACGGGAACAGAAAACTCCCGTAGGGTTGGAGGCATCGCGTACCGATTAAAAAATCAGCGCGTCAGCCAGATTGAATTTTCCTAATCTCAAAAAGATTAGGATCAGAAAAGACGGCTTAAGAATCAGACGAAATCGTCATCCGAAACCGGTCTCTGCTGAGGCGCTTGTTGAGCGCGCTGCACATTCTGCGAATTTTGCGTGCGGTAATTGCCGTTTCTTTGATAAGAACCGGAATAACCTTGGGCGTTATCGCCGTCTGTGCGGTTTTGAGATTTGGCGCCGCCGGATGCCTGAACCTGAAGCTGGCGAACCTTTAGATTCATCAGCTTGCGGTTGGAATTTTCCTCAGTCCGATAAGAAACGGCAGCCTTCACAAGGACGCAAGCGCCCTTCTTCAAATGCTGCAGAACCGCGTCGGACGGGAAAACAATCAGGTCATGCCAAACAGTCGTTGTTGCCCAACCGCCCTGATCGTCACGGAAAACTTCTTCCGTGGCCAGAGAGATCATGGCGTACTTTTTACCGTTTGCGGCTGTGCGAACTTTCGCATCGGAACCCAGGCGACCAAGTAGCGTAACTTCATTTAACGTAAACATAATGCACTCCAAAAAAGAAAAGTTAGGGCGCATCATGCCCCTCGGGACAAGAAGCACCCCGAAAGGAACGAAAAATCAGAAATAAAAAGCTTGCAGACGACAGAACAAATCAGTGTTCAATCGCAGGCCATGCTTCACCGAAAATAGCTCTTGCGAGCTGACAAACCACCTGACGGTCGGTACTGTTGTACCGAGCACCCAGGGCCTGTTGAAAACTCACATACAGCTTCTCCTCCGGAGTCCCGGTGGAGTGAAGCAGCCATAAGTAGTTGTCCGCCCACTTGTACAAAGTACGAGTGGACATCGGAATGCTCAGAGAGTTCAAATCGCCTCTCTCGAAAGAGCTGCGGATCTGGACGGCAAAACGGACCATTTTTTCTCTCCACTCCTTCGGAATGGTGGGAAAAGCAAGTGCAAATGCCTGTTCCTCTGTTTCTTCCGACATATAGCCGACTTCCAGGAAATAAAACCTGTCCATCAGAGCCATATTCTGCTGGCTGATGCCTGCATAAGCACCGGTGTCGTCGCCCGAGCCTGCACTGTTTCCGGTGCAAACGAGACGAAACATCGGGTGAGGTTTGATAATCATCCCTCCGTTTTCCGGGATATAGAGGTCTTTGCCCTCCAATACCTCGTTCAGAGCTGTAAGCTCGGAAGGATCCGCCAAATCAGCTTCGTTGAATATAAAAACGTAGCCGTTCAGCATTGCCTGAGCCAGAGGCCCAAGCTCAAACTTCATTGTCGGAGCTTCGCCGTTTTTGCCGGCAGTGAGCCTGTTGCTCCCTACCAACTGCGAAAACTCAAATCTGCCGGAGCCTGTACAACTGACTACCGGCCAATTCAATCGGGCACAAAACTGCTCGATTACTGAACTCTTGCCGGAACCCGTAGGTCCTGAAACCCACAGACCGTAGCGCGACTTCTTCAGAAAGAACCTGGCGATCAAGCCAAGTTCCGAACCGCGAAATACGTAGTTCGGAATCAGAGACGGTATTAGCATCTTGCGCTGAGTGCCGTCCTGCGGTTCTTTAAAGCCCTTGATGGGAATCCCCGGGGCTTTGATCAATTTACCTTTGTCATCGACAAGATTGTTGATGACATCCGATAACTTAAAAGTCTGAAATTGACTTTCATTCATGGCCTTATCCTCCTAAAGTTAAAAAACTTCGGAGGAATTCGACTCCGCACCCGGCGAAATAAATTCCGCCGAAGCGCATATACAAGTCCCTAAAAGGACTTCAGTTGTGGAATCTGGAACCTCATCGCTGTTTTGATTTCCACCAGAAAAACAACGAATAATCACGGCATCCAGTTGTGAAGCGCCGAACAAAAGACAAAAGCCTTTTGAGGCTGAGGAATCTCGCAAAGCCCTGCCCGCAGCTCTGCTCTTGAGTGCTTTCGATTTGCTTTCATTGCCTGCACCCGCTCTCTGAGTTCTTTACTGCCGTCGAACCGCTCAGAACAGTCCGACAAATTCCAATGCGCAACGAAAAAAACATTGGAAAAAACGAAGCTGCAAACTTCGTCCGAAAGACACTTTTTCAAGCACCTTCCTAATTCCTAAGCGTCGTCACCTAAAAACAGTGCCTGTAGTTTCTAACCCGTAAAGGCAAACCACTCGACCTGCCGAAATAGGTTAGTCCGCTTGGAATCAAGCTCGGCCCCAAGTCCGAACACAATCATTTATTTAGGTTTTTGATCAAAAAACCCGTTGCATAGCAACTGCACTATCGTTAAGACTGTAACGAAACAGTAAATCTGCTTTGATTATAGAAGATTAAAATTCTGTTTTACAATTGATTTAAACAATGAAAATATTGATTTAAATCCTTTTGGAGTTGTTTATGCCCAAGAAGCTCATTACCCGCAAGGAGGCTTTGGAGCTGCTGCATATTTCGTCGAGTATCCTGAAGAGATTGGAAGACGAGGGAAAAATAGTGGGCGTTCTTGGATTTGGAAAAGACAAACTTTATTTGGAAGAAGACGTGAACAAACTTCTTGAAGCGCTCTGTCAAAAAATTAAAGCCAAAAAAGCCGCAACAGAACGCCTCTCCAAAATCTGAAACGGAGTAAGTTATGTCGAAAAGACGGATAGTTCTTTCAATAATCACCGGATTGGCCGTCAGCACTACAGCCGTTGCCCTTACCCTGCCCAACGGCGAAGAAGTCGAAGAGCTGACCGGCAACGCCAGATGGGGCTGTGAAGTGCTGCTTTGTTTGTCGAATCCGAACGGTCCCCGTGCAGTGGCAGAGTGTCGTCCTCCCATCGACAAATTGTTCAAATGTCTCTCCAAGCGGCACCCCTGCAAATTCCCGAAGTGCCCGCAGGCAGGGGCAGGAAACGAGGCCAAGCAGCTCAGTGATCATTACGATCCCTGCTTTTTATACGGTGAAGGCTACGAAGAAGCTCCGAAAGGCTATCTCGGAGAAACCTATGTTCAGGCCAAAGCCTCAAATGCCAATTTATCCAAGTACGCCAAAAGAAGAGCCGAGAGAAGAGGTTATTCCAACGTTCAATACAACCATAACGGGACTTACAAATACTATTCCGAAGACTACGGCTGGGAAACAGCAGGTTCAAAGGCGTGTGTAAGGGGTAAACCTAAAAAATATCGGGAGCGCACTCCCTGCTCTTCGGACGAATCAGGCGACTGCTACAGAACTGTTTATGTCTATGACGACATCATCTGGCAGGAAATGCAGTCGAGCCGTGCGATAGATGTTTACATCGACGGAAAGATTTTCAGGCGCGTCCATTGGTAGCCATTTCTTTTGAGGAGAATCAAATGTCGGATAAATTAGATCAACTCGGGATCAAAGATTCGGAACGAACACCTTGTGAAATTTGGACTCGCGTCATGGGTTACCACCGCCCGATCTCCTCGTTCAACATAGGAAAGCAGGGCGAAGTAGCCGAACGTAAGTATTTCTCGGAGAAAAAATGCCGAGACGAACTTAACCGCAAGCTATAGGGAGAGACTCCTAAGAAATTTTTCGACTCAAATCGAAAGTAGTTTGCCCGATTGTTGGTTATCTCCATGAAGCTGTCTAAAAACAGATCCCGTTTCTGTGACGTGATATTCCCGATTGCATTTCTAAAACAGAGGGTTATATTGATTAAAAGATATGACTACAGGAGAAGCAAATGGGACTTCTTTCTTCTTTAAATTCTTGGTTGGCGCGGAAGAATCTGGAACTTCTGAATGACAGGGCAAAGAAGCGTGCTCAAAACAGAGTAATCAATTGGGACGAATATCCGCAAGGGATCGTTATGTCCTGCACGGTACTCTCCAATGGCGTAGTGAGCGGCACGCTGAAAGATCAAAACGGAGAAGAACGGCCCTTTAGTTCCTCGAAATACGACATTACAGAAGCCATTCCTCCGGGAACCAAGGTCGCCTATCAGGTAAGACCAAGAGATGTCCGTCCTCGCATTAAGGTATTGAAAGTCCTTTAATTCGACAAAATCTCGGCAGACACAGACCCTTTACGCATAACCTTTGATCCGCTGAACGAAATTTCATAATGATATATATATTCAACAAGTTGAACCAACTATGAGCCAATCCCCATACGACTTGGAATTTCTTCCAGAGCATTTGATTTTTCTCGCCGAATGTATAGAAAATGAAGAGGCTTGCACTGATATGTTGAGAGCCGTTTATCAAAAATACAGAGGAATCGATGGTTCTCCGATTAATGTATCTCAAGTCGCATTTTGGCATAGCTATTTATCTCAGACGAAGGAAATCGAAGACCGGAGAAAGGAAGCGAGACTTTTTTCTTTGCGTTATCGCCTGAAGGCAGAAGAAATTTTGGAAGACATGAGAAAAACTGGTCTTTATTCCCATCATTACGTCTATAGAGAGAAAAATCTTTTTCAAATAGCAAAAACATATAAGGACGGCATTTACGTAACTCAAGATCTCAAAAAGGCCGAACATTACTTTTACCTTGCGTTACGAGAGGGGTCAGATGAAGCATTAGGGGAATTGGGAAATTTAGTTTGTAAAGATTCACCCGATGAGCACTACGCCCAAATCATAGATTACTATTCCAACTGTGTGATCAATCGAAGAATCAATGATGAGCTCCTTCCCAAAAAAGAGAGAGATCCTGATAGGGATAATCTTAAGCTTCGGGGAATCAGTTGGGCAATGAAAAGGATCGATTCCCCTTTGGTTCAATTTGAACTGGGCTCTCTCTATCATTCAGACGGAGAATATGAAGAGGCTATCAAGTGGTTACTAAGATCCGCAACTGCACAACCGAGGCTTGAAACTTTCCTTGTATTGGCTTACAGCTACGATGAAATGGGGGAAGATGCAAAGGCTTTCAATTGGTGGGTTCGAACCCTAAATAGTAATGATCATGAAGACATACATGATTTATGGTTTTATAGAGCTTTTTCTAAATTTTTAAAGAAAATTTGCGACAAATACCCCCTGTTTAAACCAATATTTGAAGTTGAAGGCAAGGCAGAAAAAAAGCTCTTATACCGACCGATCAGCCTCTGCAATAGTTTTATACTTAACTGGGAGGAGAATTTCCCCGAAGAAGGGATGCTAATTTCTGATTTCTTCTTGGAGAAAGTTCCTGCTGACCTTTCTATACCCGAAGCTTTTCACAGCCATAGCGCGGCTTCTGAGATTCTTGTAGCGCGCAATGACTATCTAGGTGCTGTCAAACATTTGTTTGTCGCCTTAGAAAATCTCTCGACCACATCCTTGGACGACGATGATTTGGACATCAATGAAACTGAAGATGATGTTATTGATTTTTATATCAATACAACTTCAAGAACCATTGGTGCCTACCTCTTCTGCTTTATGTCAAAAGAAGATAGACTACGGTCGAATTGGTGGAAATATATAGAGGAATCAAAAGAACCTGAAAGGTATTTCGTACTTCTGGAAGATCTCCTTTCCCATTATATTGATGTACTCAAAGAGTTGCCAGAATCTGTCATATTGAACTTATTTGAAAAAACCGAATGCTGGCGCATATTTGATTCTCATTCAGAGATATCCTTGGAAAAACTTTTCCCTGGAATTTCGGTTTTGGCAAAAAGCCATCTTCCAAGCGCTCTAAGGTAGAAAAACTTTTCACAAAACACTTGCTTTTTTATCTCTTTGTCTTAAGGAACCTCTGCACAAAAGGTGGGTGATATGCTATAATTAGCACACTACCGAAAAG
>CEAX01044425.1_pt1 | contig 21896 bp, 10 predicted proteins | sample 554721 | NCBI WGS metagenome assembly CEAX01 (sample SAMEA3182098, study PRJEB8094) | gut metagenome | biome: human; feature: gut; material: Stool; isolation source: human stools | place: Canada | collected 2012-05-30 | reverse complement strand
TCGTACACCGCTCCTGCATCGGCTATCGAGGCGATGCGGTTTCCCGTGTAGGAATATTCGAGATCGTTCAATGTCAGTCCGTTCCCGGTCCGCATCAAGGTCCGGAGGTTTCCGTTCGCATCGTATGTCAGTCCCTTTTCCGCGAAACGGTCCGTGAGGGCTCCGGCTTCGTAATGCCTGGTATCCGTCAGACGGGCGAAGCTGTCATAGGCGAATGCGTAGGTGTTTTCGTCCCGGCCGGCATGTTGCCAAGTCCATTCGGAGACATTTCCCGTATAGGAGGGCGTTGTGGCGCTCATTTCCGGTTGGTAGTAACTCAATCGGGCCGAGAAGAGCGGCTGCTCTCCGAATCGGCTCACCTGTTCGGTTTGCCAGCCCAGCAGGTTGTATGACAGCGATGTGACGAACTTGCCGTCTCCTGTTGTCCTGCCGACGACCCGGCCCAGCCCATCGTAGGCATAGCGTATTTCGACGGGTGTACCATCGTCGAGCGTAGAGTTTTCGGCGAGCAGCCGTCCCCGGCGGTCGTATTCCCTCCGTGTTCTGAGGGTGTGCGTCTGTCCCTGCATTTCGTGCGATTCGACTGCCGCGAGGATATTGCCGGTGAAATCGTATTTACGGCTCGTGCGGCTGATTCCTCCCAGCAGATTTTTTTCTACGGTTTGGACGCCCCTCTTTTCGTAGTCGTAGTAATAGGCCCGTTCGACATAGGCGATATCGGTGAAGTCTTCGTTGTTCAGGACGGCGAGGCGGTCGTACGTCTTCAGCCCGCAGGTCCGGCCGTCGATGTCGGTTGCGGGATCCACGGTTTCCGCAACGGCTGCGGGGGCCAGTCCGGCAGGTATGGTGAATCCGTCGCCTCCGTAGCGGCTTTCCGCAAGGATTGCGAGGAGCGTAAAGGATCCGTCGGAGAAGGGAATGGCCGGGTCCGGACTGCCGCCCAGCGTCGGATAGGAATTGTCGAATCCAGCAGCGTCGTAACGGTCTTGAATGGCTTCGCGGGTCAAGGCGGACTGTTGGGTGACGAGGCTTGAGATACGCCGGTTGCCGAAATTGTCGTAGACGTTGTAAACCCAGCGGTTTCGCTCGCGGAGATTTCCGTCCTGTAGCAATACGAGTCGGTTGCCCTTATCATAGACCAGATAAACGGGTTCTGCACCGGGGAGTTTTTTCGAGACCATTCGGTTCCGGGCGTCATACTTATATATGTAGGCGAATTGCGTTACGGCGTCGGCTCCGTCCATTAATTCCGTCGTATTGCCAAGCGATACGGAAAATGCCGGTGGCAGAACATAACACAGATTCCCCGTATCGTCGTAAATATAGTAGGTGTCGAGTATGGTCGTTCCGTCGGAGCTGCGTGTGAGGATCGTGCGTTTCTGTTTGTCACGGAACGTTTCGGTGATGCCACCGTCCTCGTCGGTTGCCCGCTCCTTGAAAAGTTGACCGGCAGCATAACATCCGTTGATCGTCAGCCCGTTTCGGAGCGTGTTCGGTACGATGCGCCTCACCTCGTCCGCAGCATTCGAGGCATACTCGAATCCGATGTATTTCTCCTGTGTCCGGAATATCTTTCCGGGCGAGTAGCTACGGACGATGCGGTTCAGCGGCGAGGCTTCGAACCGGTTTTCCGAATAGGGAACCTCCAAGGAGCCGTACAGACCGTCGAAATAGGCCTGTTGCTCGGCGAAAGCCGTTGTGACCATTTCACCCGTCTTCGACGGGGAGACGTAGGGCATATAGCTGCGGGCGTTGTCGCGCCGCATTTCGTCGTAGTAATAGGGTGTCACGAGATTCGTGCCTTCGGGGGAGGCTTTGACGCTCACTTCCTGCATCGGAAAGCCGAACCCGTCGAAATAGGTGACGTCGGCGACGGATTCGGCGCGGTTCGGCCGGACGAATCGTTTCGTTCGGATCCGGTTGCCGTCGGAAAGGGTGGATGCCGTGTCGAAGACCTCTGCCGTGCCGTTCATCCGGACGGTCTTTCCGGCGATCACGGCGTATACGTTGTAATTGCCCTGCGTGGTCATATTCCCGAATATCAGGGGATCGCCCGTTCCCGTGGCTTCGCCGCACGTCGTTTCCCCGCGTTTTACGACATAATTCGTGCCGGGTTGCGAACCGCTCAGCGTGATGTTGAAACGGGAGTAGTCGTCCCGCAACAATTCATAGTCCACATCGAAAAGGGTCACGCCGCCGCCTGCAGGCTGCGAGAAGGTGATGTGTGTCAGCATGCCGCCTACCTGTACGGCGAACGCTGTGGTCTGCGACAGTGCCGAACTGTCCGTATTGGGCCCGTAAGAGAGCGAGAATTCGACTTCGGAGGCGTCGTATCGTACCAAAGCGAGGCGGAAGTCGCCTGTCCAGCCGGGACATTCTCCCCGGGTACATTTCCGGACGATCTCCTCCAACTCTTCGATGACGGTCTCGCTGTCGCCGATACGCGGACAGATCAGTCGGAATATACCGCCGTTCCCGTCGAGTTCGATCCGGTCGGTGTGATAACTCAAGGCCGCCGTCGTATTGATATCGTAGGATTTGACCGTGACGTATCCGTTCATTTGCGTACCCGACGAGGTGTGGATCGCGTAGGTTCCAGGTACGGCATCGGTGGTAAATCGTACTCCCGAGTTCCCGGCGAGGATGGTTCCGTTTACCGAAAGCCGCATGCCGTCCCTGTAAAGATAATAGGTCGTCCCGGAAGTGTATCCGTCAAGCGTGATTGTCAGTGTTTCGCCAGGCAGCACCTTGTATGTGCCGGCTTCGTTGATCGAGTGCACGACTTCACCGGTCGGTTGAATTACGGTCGCCGTATTGCCCGATGCCGTGTAGAAGACCAGTTCCCGGGTCGATCCCGATGTATTTGCCTTGAGTGTGAAGTTCGCCATGAACTTGTTCTGACCCGGATAGACTCCGGATAGCGAGAGCCAGGAGGAATATCCCTGGGAGCTGATCCGGTTCCGGATATTGGTCTGAAGCGTCTGGGCATCCCCGGTCGTGGGAGTAGAAGGGGTATAGAAAACGACTTGAATGCTTCCTCCGGAATAGGGCATGTCGTAGGTTTTCGATGCGTCGTGGTAAAACTCTACGGTGGTCGTGTTGAACCATTCGATTTGCAGTGGACACCAAGTATTCCCAGCGGTCGTCGGAATGGTCCAAAGCAATACCAGACAAAAGGATAATATCTTTCCCATGATTTCTGTTTTATTTTCGTGGTATTCCGTCGTCGTATTTCCCGGTGTCGATGAAGCACTCCGGAGCGAACGACCTGGTCCGAATGTATCGAAACCGTCTCGACGAAACGACGGGAACACGATTATCTTTACTTTCTATATTTATAGTCGTAGGCTACAACCGGGTTTCCTGCGTCGTCAGCGATCTCCTTTATCCGCCCTGTTTCGTCGTAGAGATAGGAGGTTCTGACACCTCGCGGATCGGTTCGACTCGTGACGCCGAATATGGGATGATGCGTATAGGTAGTGATCTGCGTATCGCCGAGAGCCGCGGCGGACCGCAACCCCTCGAGGGCAGCTATGTCGCTTTCGGATAGTGTTATACGATCGGTCATGGCATCTATCCGGGCCTGTCCGAGTACGTTTGCGACCTGTTGGTAGGCGGCATTCCGGATTTCTGCGACCAGACGGGTTCCCCCGTATCCCCATAGATAGGTCGTGGAAATGCCATTCGGATCGGTGGATTGCAGCAAATTACCCCGTTCGTCGTAACGGTCCAGAGTGAAAAGAGTTGTCTGAGGGCCCTCTCCGAAAGACCTGCTGACCGATACTGGCCAAATCGTATTACCGGAGTAATGGTATGCCAGGCTTGATGTCTGACCCGTGCCCTTGAAGGTCCGCGTCCTGATCCGATTGAGCAACATGTTCGAAAGGACCAGCCCGTTGGCCAGCGTTGCATCGGGATAGGTGTACTCCTGCGCTATCAGGGTATTGTCGCTGTCCGTCTGCGTCTCACGTACGAGCCGGTTCCGGTCGTCGTATTCGAATGTCCTGGACACGACGACTGAATCCGTCCCGAAATAGGAGATGTCCTGCTGGGAGGAAAGAACCTGGGTTCCCGTGTGGATTGTCGGATAACAACAACTTATCACTCTGTTGAAGGCGTCGTACGCGGAATATCGGTCATGATCTGGTTGTTTCTTTTTCAAATAAACGTCAGGAAAATTTCCGATCTGGGATGCTTTGATCCCTTCGAAAATATGATCGTTGACCATTATATACTCATACCGGCTCTTCCGTAATGGCTTGGACTGAGCATCGTAATAAGTCTGCTCGTATAATACGGGAAACATACCAGGTCTATACATATCTACGGTCCGGGATGCCCATTGGGAATGCAATAGACTTCCGAACATATTCGATCGGATATTGGAAGGCTCGAACGTATAGGTCGTATGAAATTGTTCCGGAACGAGGTAACGAGAAACGACTTTACCGTTTGAAATATCACCGGTTTCTCTGTATCTGTATTTTGCGACTGAATTATATTGTACCTGAAAATGAGAGACCTCCGGCAGAGTTGGTTCTCGATAAAATGTTTTAGTAAATGTATCCACATGCCCGAATTCTACATTGCTAATGAAAAATGTATTGGTATTCGATTCTGCTCCCATGAAAAATGCAGGAGAAATGTCGAGATTGGCTATACCCAATCCAGATTCGTTTTCTCCGTACTTATATTCGGTAGTCAGTCCGGGATCTGCTTCGGATTCTCGGAGTATGATTTTTCGAATGCGTTGTCCTCCGGCTTTTACGTCTCGACTCAGTGCCGATGATCTGTACTCGTTGGGTTCGTAAATGAATTCCGACGAACCTCCTGTTGGGTATGTAATTTTTTTGAGAGAGAATGATTGTGGATATAAGTTGTCTCCTGTACGATCGGCCTGATATTCCGCAAAATTTCTTGCAAAAGAAGCCGTTTCCAAAGCACCGATCCTGCATGGAATCTTTGCCATTGTTCCTTCTGTTACGATATTTTCTTTAGCAAATTCTTCATGAATGAACGGTTTGGTCAGATCCCATGCCGATAGTACGGATTTATAATATCCCCATTGATCTGCAATATTGAGCCCGAATACGTTCCCTTTAGGGGCATAATACTCGAATTTATATTTTTCCTCATCGTAAGCTATAGTAATCTGTGCAAGTAAATTGTGCCATCGGTTTTTATTTGTTTCATAATATGAAAACTCAATATGTTTGATTGTTTTGCCCGCATAGTCTTTAATCAATATTTTTTGAATGACATTTGAGGGTGATTCCTTTCTGATTATTTCGATAGTCTCGTTTTCTGTTTCTACTTTTTCTAACAACAATTCTCCATAGTCGGGATTTGGAAATGTCACTCCTGAAGTTATATTACCGTGATCTGGGATTGTTACCGTTTCAGGATGAGGCGTATATACATTTCCTCCTGTTACGACGACATAGTTGGATAGAGATTGATTCGGTGCAGTATGATTGCAATAGGAGAAAGTCAGTGTTTCTCCGTATGGAGTCGATATTTGCGTTAGCGGCCAGCCAATCTCAAATGCCGGTGCGGCAGAGCCTATATTTACAGTAGCCATTTCGGCTTGCGATATGCCCGATTCGGGGTGAAAGCCTAAATAGAACGTATTCCCGCCGGTGTCTGTCAATGTAATATTATCTATGCTTCCTTCGAAACTATCTTCAGTAGCCTGAGTTACATCCAAACTTATTCTATCAAGCGATGTACCGATCTTTATGGGTGAGTAGTTTTCGTCGAGGATGAATCGGCCGTTCGATGTCGGGAGGTTATAGAAGAAGAAATCGTATTCTCCATCGAGGTAGTCGGTTTGATAAAATGGGGATAAAAATCCTCTGTCATGATAAATGCGGGATAAATATTTATCGGTTTCTTCCGCGTCTGTCAATGTTTTGAGATACGATGGCGACGCTTTGGGGCGCATTTCGTCCGCTTTGCCGTTGATCGTCCGCATCATGCGGTAGCCTCCGATCGAAAGCGTCCAGCCTGCACCCAGTTCACCGTCGTGATAGGTATATTCTGGATGCGAGCCGTCGGCTACATAACCGTAGAGATAGTTGTATTTGATCCCCGAGGCTCTGTATGACAGGATGACGGGGATCGTAAATCCTTTGGTTTTGATCTCATAGAGCGGAATCGTGATTTCGGGCAGTCCGTTGTATTCGCATACAGGGTAGTCGATCTGTGCCTGAAACAACTGGGAGTGCGCGGTCGGCAGAATGACTTTGGGTAATTTATTTGTCGGATCTTTGATCTGGCCGTACGATCCGATAACTGGCAGACCGATGAACAATAGTGTGGCTAAACGGTTCATATAATAGTAGAAATGAGGTTAGTAATTCGGGGCTGTTTGGCATATTCCGAAAGATGCCGCTCTCTGTCCGGCGAATTGTCTCACCGTCGATAAATGTCCATGGCGCAGGTCTCCTTTCTTGATATAAGATTGTTGAACGGTTATCCGGATGCAGGAAACGGAATGGACCGTTATTCCGATTCTTCCTATGCAGTTGTTGTAGACAAATGTAATGTCCGAAATTCTGTTATCCAACGGATTTTAAGATTAAATAAATCTTACATACGATATGCAATATGCTGATAATCAAATATTTGCCACAGCACGTTTATATCAAATGCTATCATACACCTTACGCTGATTGATAATACATTAATTATCAATAAATTAAACACAATTATCCCGGACATCCATTGCAAAAAGTCCGGGATAATTCATTCAAGGGTTGATTTTCTTATAATAATATCAAATTTCGTACAGGGTAACTTGAATTGATAAAATAGAAGAAAACGGGATTTGCTGGCTATTGAGAGTTGCTGTGCCGTTCGATCGAGGGTCCAAAGAGCGGCAGAAAGGATAAAAATCATCCGGAGAATGTCTTGCGCAATAAAGTGGATGCAAAAAGTATCATTATTTGATGATAATTGCCCGGAATACGTTTTGTATAAAAAATCAACCTTCTTTATATATATTACATCGTTTATCCTTCATCAGCTTCCCAAGCTGAGGGTCGCGGGTTCGAATCCCGTTTTCCGCTCTGAAAACCGAGGAAAAAAGCGACGATAAAGGGTAAAGTCTTATGTATTATGCAAGGCTTTCCCGTTTTCGGAGCCTGCGGAAAATGCATTCGGAAGTAGGTTCATACACCCCGGTTCCTGCACCGTCCGATTCCGTTCCGATATGTTATGACCAATGCCGACCGGCTGGTACATTCCGCGATTTCTCCGATCGACACCCGGCGGATATTTGGTCGGGAAAACGGATAAATCGGAAAACTGGAGTCGGAAAGATGGCGCACCGGCCCCATACCCTTCGCGGAACGCCGGATAAAACAAACCGTCGGATGAAAAGCCCGAATCAATCCGTCTCGCCTTCGGCCTTTCCGTCCAGCCAGTCTCGGACAATCGAGAGCACCTGCGGACCGTATTTGGCCATGAAAACCTTTCCGATCCCTTTTATGTCGGACAATTCCTTTTCGCTTCGTGGAAGTACCCGGCATACCGTCACGAGAGCGATCTGCTGCATGATCACATAGGCCGGCACGCCATCGCGGGTCGCACATCGCTTGCGCCATGTTCTGAGCCGTTCGAAAAGTTCTGGATTCTTGATGTCTTCCGAAACAGGCTCCGCTGCCGCTTTTTTGTTATTCGACCGTCTGGCCGCAAGGTCTTTTACGGCTGCCTTGGCCCTCGTGTCGAGGTAATTGCGGATCGTGAAGCCCGAAGAATTGTCCATGCCGAGTACGGCCGTCTTTATGGCGAATGCCTCCTGCAATTTTCCGACGGCCTCGGATACTTTCTTTTTAATATCTTTATTGTCAATGACGATGTCGCTCTGATTCATCAGAGGCATGACGATCTCCTCGCACTTCGCAAGAAAATACGACTGGGCTTTCACGATACGGTCCGTCAACTGCCTGTCGGTCTCCGGATCGGACGATGCGGTCAGGAGCGCATCCAGTTGATATTGGAATTTTTCGCTTATGGCGACGATTTCCGAGATGAACCGTTCCGAAGCGGCATTCCACATTCCGGTCGATTTCGGGTAGATTTTCGCAAGGTGTTCGTTGAATGCTTTTCGCACCGTGAATATTTTGATTTTCAAGGATGTGAAATCGAACATGTCGGTCAGAAGAGAGCGGTAGTATATCCGGCGCTGTGCGGCGAAGAGGGTTTCGTCGGGCCGGTCGGTCTCCATGTTCCTGTTGAAATCCGCAACCGCCGAATCGTTAATGATCGCGTTTTTCTGCAGGGGCGTACGGAGTACGAGCCCTTCGAAACTCCGGCAACGGCTCAATGCCACGTACACCTGGCCGTGGGAGAACGAATGCGCAGCGTCGATAATGACCCGATCGAACGTCAGCCCCTGGCTTTTGTGGATGGTTATCGCCCAAGCCGCTCTAAGAGGGTATTGACGGAATATCCCTTCCACGGTTTCGCTGATTTCCCGGGTCTGCGGGTCAACGGTATACTTCACGTTCGTCCATTCCCCGGGTTCGACTTCGACGGGCTCGGCAAGATCGTCGAGTGCAACTTCGATTTTCGACTCGCCGATGCGTGTTATCCGGCCGATCTTGCCGTTAAAATAGCGCTGAAGTCCTGTGGGATCGTTTTTTACGAACATCACCTGGGCTCCCGCCTTGAGCGTAAGTTCTCGGTCTGTGGGAAAAAGATACTCCGGAAAATCGCCCTCTATGTCGCAAGAAAACGTATGCGGCGGAGTGTCGAGACCGGCCATCCTCCGCTCGTTGATCGCACGGGCTGTATCGTTATGCGACGTCAGCGTGATATACCCGTCTTTGTCGTCGGGGACGAATCCGGGAACATATCTTGAATTCAGCCTCTCCAGTATGTCCGGAGTGACGGTGTTTTCCCGTACCCGGTTGAGAATATCTATGAATCCGGTATCGCTCTGCCGATAGACATGTTTCAATTCCAGAGTGATGTATTTGGCTTCCCGCAGCGCCGCACTGTCGAAAAAGTAGGGCGACTCGTAATATTTGCCGAGCAGTTCCCATTCCGGTTGTTTTACGACAGGAGCGAGTTGCTGGAGATCCCCGATCATCAGCAACTGTACGCCGCCGAACGGTTTGTCCCGGTCCCTGTATCGCCGCAAGACGTCGTTCATCGCATCCAGCAGGTCGGCACGCACCATGCTTATTTCGTCGATGACCAGCAGGTCGAGGCTTCTGATGACGGCTATTTTTTCCTTGCTGAAATTCATTCGCTTCTCTCCTCCGGTCCGGAGCACGCCAGGCAGGTGAGGTCCGAACGGAAGCTGGAAGAAAGAGTGAATGGTAACTCCTCCGGCATTGATCGCTGCGACGCCTGTCGGCGCTACGACAATCATTCTTTTGGGCGAGCTCTGTCTGAGATCGCGCAGGAAAGTGGTCTTTCCCGTACCGGCTTTTCCCGTGAGAAAGACATTGATTCCGGTTTGCTCGAGAAATTTCCGGGCAAGATCCATTTGGGGGTTGTCAGACATGTTCTGTACTCGTTTTACGACTTAAAGATACCTATTTAATCCGACATTCGAAATTTACGATCCGACACCCGGGGCTTTCCCGTCCGTCGGGTCGCTCTCCCGAAAGTCCGTTTTTCACACGGCAACCGTCGGGGCCGATACCGTTCGGGACGCCGCATCGCCTCCGTCAAGGTGATCGGCCTCTCACGGCGGACAACGCCTTGGGATGACATAGCCGAGCGGACCCTGTCGTTCCGCCGTATCGCCGACGAAGCGGCAGCAAGGACCTTCCGACCAGCAGAATGGCATCGAATTTGCCCGAAATGTTTTCATACCTGCCGATTATCCGCTTTCTTGCCGGCCGCCGGAGACAATGTCGTTTCCGGAAAACAAAGAATAATATGATAGTGGCTTATTTAAGGGTCAGTACGGGCAAACAGAATCTGGCCAATCAACAGGACGAAATCAGACGTTTCGCCGAAAGCAGGGAGTTGGTGATAACCAACTGGGTGACCGAGGTAGTCAGCGGCAAGGCGAAAGAGAAGGACCGCAAACTCGGACGGTTGCTGAAGCGCATGAAGAGGGGAGACACGCTGATCGTGACGGAAATATCCCGCCTGAGCCGGACGCTCACCGACATCATGGGAATCATGGGCAAATGCCTCAAGCGCGGAATCAACCTGTACACCACCAAGGAAAAGTACTCCTTCGACGACACGATCAACAGCAAGGTGCTCTGCTTCGCGTTCGGGCTCGTGGCCGAAATCGAGCGCAACCTGATCTCCATGCGCACCCGCGAGGCGCTGGCGCTGCGTCGGGCCGAAGGCATGGTCCTGGGACGGAAAAAGGGAAGCTACACCAAATTGCAGGTGCTCATCGAAAACCGGACCGCCGTGATCGAAATGCTGAACGAAGACCGCTCCATCGGCGACATCTGCCGTCATTTCGGTCTTTCGCGGGACACCTTCGCCAAATTCAAGGCGAGATATCCCACCGTGCAGAAAGCGGTGGAGGAGAAGGAGGCCCGCCGTACGGGGACATGCCCCGGAACGTAGTCACGTCCCCCGAAAGGAGGGATCCGCAGCCGCGCGGCCGCGACACGGCAGGACTGCGGGAGCGAAACGCCGGAAAGAGGGGAGGACCGGACTGTCGAAGTCCGGTCCTCCCCGGTTTCTCCCGGGAGTGTTCTCCGCATAAGAGACGCCGGATCAGAGCTCTGTCAGGCGGTAATCGCCGGCCAGCTCGTCCACGGCCCGCTGCAACGTCTCCACGGGGACGGTATCGCCGGCGAAGACGACGGCGGCGACGGGCGGCGAGAGCGTCACCGAAGCCGAAACGCCCGCCACGGAATTCAATGCCTTCTCGACATGCGCGCGGCAATGGTCGCACATCATGCCCTCCACTCGAAATCGTTTTTCCATAGTATGTCGTTTTTGGGGTTATCCGATCTTGCGGCGTTTGAGCCGCAGGCTGTTGGCGACGACGCTCACACTGCTCATCGCCATGGCCGCTCCGGCGATCATCGGGTCCAGTTGGAATCCCCAGAGCGGATAGAAGAGCCCGGCGGCCACCGGTACGCCGATCAGGTTATAAATGAAGGCCCAGAAGAGATTCTCCCGAACGGTCCGCACGGTCAGCCGCGAGAGACGGATCGCCTCGGGAATCTTCCGCAGATCGGGCGAAAGGACGGTCATGCGCGCCGCCTCGATGGCGATGTCGCTGCCGCTGCCCATCGCTATTCCCAGATCGGCACGGGCCAGCGCCGCGCTGTCGTTGATGCCGTCGCCCGCCATCGCCACGACGTGCCCCGCCCGCTGCAACTCCTCCACGAAGGCGGCCTTGCCGCCCGGCAGCACCCCGGCACGGTAACGTTCGATTCCCGCCTCGCGGGCCACGGCGGCGGCCGACGCCTCCTGATCGCCCGTCAGCATCCAGACTCCGATGTCCCGGGCCTGCAACGCCGCGACGGCCTCCCTGGAACCTTCGCGCAGCCGGTCGGCGACGGCCGCGACGGCCAGCGCCCGCCCCGCTTCGGCGAACCAGACAAGGCTCCGCGCCCGGGCGGCCCAACGATCGGCCTGCCGTTCCAGCGCTTCGTCCACCGCCACGCCGCGCTCGGCGAGCAGCCGCCGGCTGCCGGCGAGGCAGAGCGTCTCGCCGAACCGGCCGGCGACACCCCGGCCGGGGATGTTCTCGAACCCGTCGGGGGTCCCGGCAGCCGGAACGCCCTGCAACGTGAGAGACTGCACGACGGCCGCGGCCAGCGGATGCTCCGAAGCGCGTTCGAGCGCCAGAAAACGCCCGGCAGCCGCCTCGCCTCCGGCGGTCCACACCATATCCGTGACCGCGGGCCGCCCCTCGGTCAGCGTGCCGGTCTTGTCCAGCACGACCGTATCGACACGGCAGGCGGTCTCCAGCGTCTCGGCGTCCCTGACGAGGATACCCAGTCCGGCGCCTTTGCCGATGCCGACCATGATGGCCGTCGGCGTGGCCAGTCCCAGCGCGCAGGGACAGGCGACGACCAGCACGGTGACCAGCGCCAGCAGGCCGCGGACGAACCCCTCAGCGGGGTCGAACACGAGCCAGAGGAGAAACGACGCGACGGCCAGCAGGATGATGGCCGGCACGAAGACGGCGGCGATGCGGTCCACGAGCCTCTGTACCGGAGCCTTGCTGCCCTGCGCATCCTGCACGAGGCGGATGATCTGCGCGAGCATCGTACCTTCGCCGACCTCGACGGCCCGGTAACGGAATGTGCCGCGCTGATTGACCGTGCCGGCGAAAACGCGGTCCGATGGGCCCTTGGCCACCGGAACGGGTTCGCCGCTCAGCATGCTCTCGTCCACATAGGACGCACCCTCCGCAACGACCCCGTCCACGGCGATCCGGCCGCCCGGACGCACCGCAAGCAGATCGCCCGGACGCACGTCGCCGACCGGGACCTCGCATTGGGTGCCGTCGGCGCCGATACGCAGCACGGTGGCGGGTCGCAGGCCGGCCAGCTTGCGGATGGCCTCCATCGTGCCGCCTTTCGCGCGCTCTTCGAGCAGACGGCCCAGCAGCACGAAGGCCACGACGACGCCCGATGCCTCGAAATAGACATGCGGCGCGATGCCGCGCGCCGTCCAGAAGGAGGGAAAAAAGAGGTTGAAGAGGCTGAACAGGTAGGCGATGCCGGTGCTCAGAGCCACCAATGTATCCATGTTCGCGGAACGGTGGCGCAACTGGCGCCATGCCCCGGTGAAAAAACCGCTGCCGAGCCAGAAGACGAGGGGCGTGGCGAGCAGCCACGTCACCCACGGCGACCATGTACGGTGCATGAAGAGCATCCCGACGACGAGCAACGGCACGGCCAGCGCCAGTGCGGCTGCGACGCGGCGTTTCAGCGCCCGATACTGGGCGTCGTGCTCGCTCTCGGCCTTTCCGGCGGCATCCGTCAGATCGACCACCAGATCGTACCCCGCGTCGCGGACCGCCTGCCGCAGCCGTTCGGGAGCGGTCGCAGCCGCGTCGTACTCCACGGCGACGGTCGCTGCGGCGTAGTTCACCGCAGCGCTCCGGACTCCCGGCTGCTCGCCGAGCGTCCGTCCCACACGGGCGGCGCACGAAGCGCAGCTCATGCCGAGCACGGGAAAAATGCGTTTTGTCACGGATTCGTTCGCTGCCATGATTCGGTATTTTTCGTCGGAACAAAGATAACCCGGCCGCAGGGCGGGCGCGTTACGAAATTCGGGATTTCTTTTACAAGATTCGGGCAAAACGGGCCGAACGGACCGCGAAAAATCCGGAGAACGGGCGGGGGGCTGCCGCGCCTGCCGGAAAGAAGCGGGGCGGGCCGTCCGCATGAAGCCCGAAACCTTCGGTCACACCCGGTCGAGCGGACGGCGGACGGCGGCCCTCTGCTGCCGGAAACGGCTCGGAGTCATACCCGTGACGCTTTTGAACTGCGCGCTCAGATAGGCCGCGCTCGAATACCCCAGGGAGTCGGCGATCTGGGAAAGCGACAGCTCGTCGTAGCGCAGCAACTCCTTGGCGCGTTCGATCTTCTGGGCGATGAAGTACTTCTCGATCGTCGTGCCGCTCACCTCCGAAAAGAGTTTGCTCAATGCGCTGTAATCGTGCCCGAGCTGCCGGGTGAGGTAATCCGAAAGCCGCTCGCGGGGCGGCATACCGTCGTTGTGGTGCACCAGCCGGACGACGGCGGTCCGAATTCGCTCCACGAGTTGCAGCCGGCGGTCCTCCAGCAGTTCGAACCCGAGGGCTTCCAGCTCCCGGCGGATCGCGGTGCGGACGGTTCCGCCGCACGGCTGCGGAAGAAGCGCTTCGCCCAGCGCGACCGACACGGGCTCGACGCCGCAGCGGCGGAGCGCGTCGCGCACGGCTGCAATGCAGCGGTTGCACACCATGTTCTTTATGTAGAGCGTCTCGGGCACGGCGTCGTTTCTTCGGAACAAAATTAAGAACTTTCCGGCAAAAAGCGGCATTTCGCCGGAACTATTCCCGGACTCAGGCCGAAAAGCGGCCCATCCGTCCCGTAACGGCGGCCACAGGGAACGGGTCCGAGGATCATACGGTCGGCTGTAATGTAAAAAACGCCCTGCCGTCGTACTCCGGCAGGGCGTTTCGTTCGGAAGGATTCCGGCGGTCCGGAACGGAATCAGCGGTAGATCTCGTTCAACAGGCGTGCCAGCCGATGGCCCGCGCGGAGAAGCTGACGTTCGATGACCGGGGCGGCCGCAGCGATGTAGTCGTAGGAAATACGGCTCCCCTCCGGCGTCTCGTCATAGACCTTGCGGCAGATTTCCAGCGTCTCGGCCACCCAGTCGGCGGGCGTGCCGGCCGCAACGGCCTCGGCCTCCTGCTTCGTCAGGCGGTCGATCTGACGCTGCCACTCGGTGTAGCTCCATTTGTGGGCCGACTCGACGAGCGAGGTGTCCCACACCGAATGGAGGTTCGTCTCCTTATCGAAGAAGCGCACCGGACGCAGATTGCCTCCCAAGTCGGTGGCGCGGCCCAGGTGCATCGGGCAGTGCATGTCGCCCAGGAGATGAATCAGCATTTTGAGGTTGAAGGCCTCCTCTTCGGGCGAAAGTCCGCCCGCCCTGAGCTTCGCGACGATCTCCGTCACGGCCTTCAGGATGTCGCCCTGCGGATTCGCGGGCATGTCGTCGAGTGTCCGGCCCTCGTCCACGTTCAGGTAGTGCCACGTCTTCGTGTAGGCATATTCGGGAGTGTGGCTGGCGTTGTCGAGCCAGTTGGCGAAATAGACGGGCGAATAACCGCCCAGCACCTTGTCGATCTTCTTCGCCGCGGCGGGCGTCAGGTGACACTCGGCAATGTAGGCCGTCACGTCATGGCCCTTCTGTCCCCACGCAAAGCCGCTGCGGGCTGCGAGAAGACAGAGGCCGAGGAAAAACAGTTTTTTCATCGCTGTCAGGGTTTATCGGGGTCGAACGGAATCAGTGGTTCATCGTGGCGAGGAACTCCTCGTTGGAATTCGTCAGGCTCATCTGCTTCTGGAGGAACTCCATGGCCTCCACGGGCGTCATGTCCGAGAGGTATTTGCGCAGCACCCACGTGCGGTTCATCACCTCGCGCGGCAGCAGCAGGTCCTCGCGGCGCGTGCCCGAAGCGATGACATCCACGGCGGGATAGACGCGCTTATTGGCCAGCTTGCGGTCGAGTTGCAATTCCATATTGCCCGTGCCCTTGAACTCCTCGAAGATCACCTCGTCCATCTTCGAACCGGTGTCGATGAGCGCCGTGGCGATGATCGTCAGCGACCCCTTCTCCTCCGTGTTGCGCGCGGCTCCGAAGAAGCGCTTGGGCTTGTGCAGCGCATTGGCATCCACACCGCCCGAAAGGACCTTGCCCGAGGCGGGCTGCACGGAGTTGTAGGCACGCGCCAGACGGGTGATCGAGTCGAGGAAGATCACCACGTCGTGCCCGCACTCGACCATGCGCTTGGCCTTCTCGAGCACCATCTCGGCCACCTTCACATGGCGCGAGGCCTGCTCGTCGAAGGTCGAGGCCACGACCTCGGCCTTCACGTTGCGGGCCATCTCCGTAACCTCCTCGGGACGCTCGTCGATGAGCAGCACGATCATGTAAACCTCCGGGTGGTTGTCCGCGATGGCGTTGGCGATCGACTGCAGGAGCATCGTCTTTCCCGTCTTGGGCTGGGCGACGATCAGCGCGCGCTGGCCCTTGCCGATGGGCGAGAAGAGGTCCACGATGCGCGTCGAGAGGTTGTTGTGGCCGTTGCCTGTCAGACAGAACTTCTCGCTGGGAAACAGCGGCGTCATGTACTCGAACTGCACGCGGTCGCGGATGTAGTCGGGCTTCAGGCCGTTGATCTCGTTCACGCGCACCAGCGGGAAATACTTCTCGCCCTCCTTCGGGGGACGGATCGCGCCGTTCACCGTGTCGCCGGCCTTCAGGCCGAAGAGCTTGATCTGCGACGGCGAGACGTAGATGTCGTCCGGCGAATTGAGGTAGTTGTAGTCGGCCGAACGGAGGAATCCGTAGCCGTCGGGCATGATCTCCAGCACGCCTTCGCCCTCGATCTCGCCGGCGAAGTCGTCCTTCGTGATCACCTCGTTGTCGAGCGGCTGGACGGCGGCCGCAGCCGGGGATTCCCGGTGCACGGGCTCCGTTGCGGCCGGAACCCGCTCCGAGGCAGGCTGCTCCGCCTGAGACTGTGCCTTGGGCTTGCGGCCGCGACGTTTAGGCTCCGGTCCGGCCTGCGGCTCCTGCGCCGTCCCCGCCGCTGCGGGAGCGGACGTTTCGGAAGCCGGAGCGACGGCCTCGGACGCTGCCGGACCGGCAGCGGGAGCGGGCTGCTCCATCGGCAGCTCGGGCTGTTCGGCCGCTGCGGGGCGGGGGCCCTGCACCGTGCCCTCGCTCTTGGCCAGCCGCGGCCGGCGGCCGCGCGGTTTGCGCACCTCGGCCGCCGGAGCCGCATCCCCGGCGGCATTCCCGGCCGTTTCCGGTGCCGGGACATTCGTATCGTTCGCGGCGGAAGCCTCCGTTCCGGCGGTCGCTTCCGCGATCTTTTCCATCAGTTCGCGCTTTTTCAGCATGACGTTTCCGATGCCCAGCACCTTCGCTATTTCACGCAATTCGGCAAGGCTCTTTCCTTTCAGCGCATCCAAATCCTGCATATTATGTCAATTGTCGTTCGTGATTTTCTAACCCGGACGGTCGCCCGGCTCTATGGAATTCGCGTGCAAATATAGTGCATTATTTTGAAATTCAAAACAAAATGCGGCCGAAGGGACGAAAAAAGGGAAGCCGGTCGCCATACCGGGCGCGCGAAATACCTAATTTTAGCGATTGCACGGTCCGGAATTTCGTCCGATCTTTGCAACGGAAACAATGAGAAACAGTATTTCGCCATTGCATTGTTTGTATTGTTAATGTTTGTGTGTGTAAAAAACCCTTTCGGATGTTCCGAAAGGGTTTTTTCATGACGAGCTGCGTCAGCGCTTCAGTTTCAGCTCGTAGAGGTCATGCCGGCGGTCGCGCAGATTGCGCACGCTGCCGTAGGTGTGCAGCTCGTTGAGCAGGTCCAGATCGACGTCCGAGACGAGGATCATCTCCGTATTGGGCGTGGCCTCGGCGCGCTTGCCGTCGGTCGGGAAAGCGAAGTCGCAGGGCGTGAAGACGCCCGACTGCGCATACTGGATATCCATGTTGTGCACGCGGGGCAGGTTGCCGACGCTGCCGGCGATGGCCACGAAGCACTCGTTCTCGATGGCCCGCGCCTGCGCGCACACCCTCACGCGCGAATAGCCGTTCTGCGTATCCGTGAGGAAGGGCACGAAAAGGATCTGCATCCCCTGGTCGGCCATGATGCGCGACAGCTCGGGGAACTCCACGTCGTAGCAGATCAGCACGCCGATACGCGCGCAGTCCGTATCGAAAGTCTGGACCATCCGTCCGCCGCTCAGGCCCCAGCTCTTCACCTCGTCGGGCGTGACGTGGACCTTCTCGTACATGTCGTACGAGCCGTCGCGGCGGCAGAGGAACCCCACGTTGTAAAGCCCGCCGTCGGACTTGATGTAGGGCATGCTGCCCGTGATGATGTTGATATTGTAACTGATGGCCAGCTCGATGAAGCGGTCGCGGATCTCCTCGGTGTACTGCGCCAGTCCGCGGATCGACTGCGCCTCGCCCAGATCGTTGAACCGGGCCATGAGCGGCGCGTTGAAATACTCGGGGAAGAGCACGAAATCGCTCTTGTAATCCGACACGGCGTCCACGAAGAACTCGACCTGCTCGAACACGTCGTCGAGCGTCTTGTAGGTGCGCATCTGCCACTGCACCAGTCCCACGCGCACGGTGGTTTTCTTATCGACGAACTCCTGCGTGGGCGGCTGGTAATAGATGTTGTCCCACTGGAGGAGCGTCGCGCAGTGGCACGACTCCTCGTCGTTGGGCAGGTAGTTGGGCATGACGCGGCGCACATGGAAATCGTTCGAGAGCTGGAAGGTCAGCACCGGATCGTAAATCTCGCGCGAGCGCACCTTTCCGATATACTCCTTCGGGCGCATCCGGTCGGCGTACTTATAGTAGTTGGGGATGCGGCCGCCGAACATGATCGCCTTGAGGTTGAGCTTCTCGCACAGCTCCTTGCGGTAATCGTACATGCGGCGCGCGAGCCGCAGGCCGCGGTAGTCGGGGTGGATGAAGACCTCGATACCGTAGAGGATGTTGCCGTTCGGGGTGTGGGTGTCGAAGGTCTCGCCGCCCGTCACCTTGGCGTAGGTGTGGTCGCCCTTGACCGTGTCGTAATCGACGATGATCGAAAGAGCGCATCCCACGATCCGGCCGTCCACGACCGTCACGATCTGCCCCTCGGGAAAGATCGTGACCAGCTTGCGAATCTGTTCGCGGGTCCAGAAGACGTCCTTGTCCGCATAGACGCGCGTGAAGGACTGCGCCAGTTGGCCGTAATCCTCCATTTGCAGGTTGCGGACCTCGACCTTGTTGATCTTGTGCATCGTATCTGCCATCGCTGTTTCGCTTTAATCGACGGCGCAAAAATAGGAATTTATCCGGAAAATATTGCGTATTTTTGCATCGGCATGAAAACGACGATTCTCGCCATACTTCTTTCAGCGCTGTTCGCGGCGGGCTGCGCCGGGCACGGCGACAGCCGCCTCGCGGAGGCCGGACGGATCGTGAACGAAGCTCCGGACAGCGCGTTGCGCATCCTGCGGACGGTGGACACCGCCCGTCTCGGGCGCGCCGACAGGGCCGCGTGGTATCTCCTCTCGGCCCAGGCCTACAACCGGCTGGACTGTCGGATCGCGGACGACTCGCTGATCCGCCCCGCAGCGGAGTACTTCGCACGGCACGGCGCCCCGGCCGCCCGGATCGCGGCGATGGCACTCGAGGCGCAAACCCTGCAACATGCCGGACGGACCGAAGAGGCGGTGCGGCTCTACACGCAGGCCACGCTCCGGGCCGAGCGTTCGGCCCGGGACAGCACCGTGGCCGGGCAGCTCGGCTCGCTCTATCACACGCTGGGACTGCTCCATCTCGAACAGGGGAACGACGCCGCGGGCGCGGAGGACTTCGCCAAGGCGCTCGCCGCCATGGAGCGGACCGGCAACCGGGAAATGGAACAGTACGCACGGTTCATGCTCTCGTCGGCGCAATACGCCTGCGGGCGCTACGCCGAAGCGGTCGAAACGCTCGCACCGCTGGCCGCCGCGCGGGACTCGCTGCCGTTCCGCCACTTCGCCCAGATCGTCACGCTGCAAAATCTCCTGATTCATATTTTCGCCGAGGACTGGCCGGCCGAACGGCTCCTCGAAGAGCGTGCGCGCATCGACCTGAACGAAATCCGCCATGCGCCGCTGCGGCACGGCCCCGCCGCATCCGGAGACTCCGGCCGCACGCTGTACGACATCACCTCGGCGCTGGTTTTCCACCGGGCCGGACAGGCGGATTCGGCATGGCACTACATCGGACGGTCGCTGGAGCGCACCGAGGGAATCTCGAAGATGAACGTCGGCCTCTACACCATCGCCGCAGCGATCAGCCACCAGCGGGGCGACGACCGCGCGGCATACGGCTATGCGATGCAGTACCTCGAAAAGAGCGATTCGCTCGAAAAGGCCCAGCAGGGAGTGCAGGCCGCCGAGTTGGAGCGCAGGGTCCGCGCGGAGAGCGCCGCGGAGCTCCGCGAAACGCGGTTGCGCTACCGTTCGTGGATCGCGGCGCTGGCCGCGCTCCTCATCGCCGGAGCGGCCGCATGGGCCTTGGCGGGGTATCGCCGCAAACTCCGCCGCCGCGAGGAACAACTCGCCGAACAGCTCGCCCTGGTGGACTCCTACCGCGAATCGCACGACAGCCTCACCTCGCGGCTCGACGCCACCGACGCCCGCGAGGCCGCCGTCAAGGAGCTGCTCGAAGGGCGTGTGGCCGCCGTGCGCGACATCGCCGCGACCTGCTACACCTACGGCGAAGGGGAGCGCCTTTCGGCCAAGATGCGGGAGCTGACGCTCAGCCCCGCGATGCTGGCCGACGTGGTGCGCATGGCCGACATCTACAACGACCGCGCCGTGACGCGGCTGCGGGAAGCATTTCCGGGGTGGACCGGGCGCAACTACGACTTCGCGGCGCTCGTCATCGCGGGATTCTCGCCCCAGGAGATCAGCGTGATGCTCGGCATGACGCTCAACGGCGTCTATACCCTCAAGTCGAAACTCAAGCGCCGCATCGCCGACGCCCCCGCGGGCGGAGAGTTTCTCCGCTTCTTCGCGTAATGTTCCGGACGGCCGCCGGAGAAGGGACACACGACATGCGGACCGGGCGATCTTCGGGAAAAGACACAGGACATGCAGTCCGGACGCTCCCGTAGAAAAGGGAGCAAGACATGCGGCCCGGGCGGCAAGATATTTCCGGAATCGCACGCTGCAAATCAACTGTTTAATCCGCAGGAAGCAAGATCGGAAACGTACCGGCAAGACGGTTTCGCACTTAACTTCGCACTCGGAGAAACCCGAAAAAGCGAAGTCATGAAACACGTATTAGTCCTACTTCTTTCACTATTTTCACTATGCGCGGCGCCGACCGCCGCAGACGCCGGAGCACGGATCCTGCCGGATTCCGTCGCGGCGACCGCCCGCACGGAGGAACGGCGTCCCTGCGTGCGCGGCCGCGTCGAGGATACCGAAGGGCGGCCCGTGCCGGGGGTGGCGGTCGTGATGCTCGACGCCGACTCGGCCTACGTCGCGGCCGCAGCGTCCGACGCGGAAGGCCGTTTCGAGATCGTCCCGGCCGTGAAGCCCTACCGTCTGCTGTTCCAGCACATTTCCTACGAACTCGCCGCTCTCTCCGGAGCGAGCGGCGAGGCGGGGACCGTCACCCTGCACGAACGGAGCACTGGAATCGGCGCCGTCGTCGTCGAAGGCGAGCGGCCCGTGGTGCGGATCGAGCAGGGCCGGCTGGCCTACGACCTTCAGGCCGTGGTCCGGGGCAAGGCAGTAAACAACGCCTACGAGGCGCTCACACAACTGCCGGGCGTCTCCGAACGGCAGGGGACGCTGACGCTCGCGGGCACGGGGAGCGTCACGGTGATCCTGAACGGCCGTCCGACGACGATGGACGCCGCGCAGCTCGAGGCCCTGCTGCGCTCGACACCCGTGGAGCGCATCGAAAAGGCGGAGATCATGTACAGCGCACCGCCGCAGTACCACGTACGAGGCGCGGCGATCAACCTCGTCATGCGCCGCGCCGCCGCAGGGACTCTCACGGGCGAGGTGCACGGCGACTACTCGAACCGCTACTACGGCAACTGGGAGGCGGGCGGCAACCTCGTCTTCGCGGCGCGCGAATGGTCGGCCGACATCACCTATTCGGCGGGACAGACCCGGTCGAAACGGCTCATCGACCTGCTTTCGAGGCATACGCTCGCCGACGGAACGTACGACATCGAGCAGCATCAGGACCTCGTCAGCGAGACGACCGCACACCGGCTGCGCGCCTCGGCGGAGTACGCCCCGGAGAACAAGGGGCGTGTCAGCGCGGCCTACACGGCATCGTTCACGCCACGCAATGCGGGCGATTCGCGGGCGGAGGGCAACTTCGTCCGCTCGTCGAACCGCCCCGACGGCGACGCAGCGATGCACAACCTCGCTCTGCGCTACACGACCGCGTCGGGAACGGACCTCGCGCTCGACTATACGCACTACCGGACGGACGACCGGGCCGCCATGCGCAACGAATACGCCGACGACACGAAGCGGGATTTCGACGTCGCGTCGGGACAGCGGATCGACCGCCTCAGCTTCAGCCTCGACCAACGGCACGAAGCGGGCAAGGGTTGGGAGGTGACCTACGGCGCACTGCTGGGCTGGACTTCGGACCGTGACTGGCAGCGTTACAC
>CEAX01045797.1_pt1 | contig 22320 bp, 20 predicted proteins | sample 554721 | NCBI WGS metagenome assembly CEAX01 (sample SAMEA3182098, study PRJEB8094) | gut metagenome | biome: human; feature: gut; material: Stool; isolation source: human stools | place: Canada | collected 2012-05-30 | reverse complement strand
ATAAGTCAGAAGGGGACAGTGTACACAGTTCAGAGAATCAATGTCATGTTGAAGGAGATTAAGAAGAAGTACAAGCTACAAATAGGCAATTTTTCGTGTCATTCTCTTAGAAAGACCTTTGGCAGACAGGTTTATAATATGAACAGTGATAATTCAGAGCTTGCACTTGTCAAGCTCATGGAGCTATTCAATCATTCCAGTGTATCAATTACTAAAAGATACTTGGGATTAAGGCAAGAGGAACTACTTAATACCTATGATTGTCTTAGCTTCTGATAATTGAGATTTGAGACAGGATAAACCAGAGATTTTTTATTTATGCTCTGAATAGTTCTGTCTCAAATCACAGAAATATGAAGTAGAAATGGCTCTCAACTCTTATTTTAACAGGCAGATTTAATTGTAAAATAAATACCTTTCACTATCTTTGTGGCAATTCCAAGAACTTAGAGAGTTAAGTTGTTGGAAGGACATATTAACGAAAGGTGTTATTGAAATTATCTTCTTAGATTGAATTCTCGCAAAATTCAGATTAGAGTGAAGATGATAGCAATAGCACCACATCATTTGATATATACCTACCTTATATATCCTGTAAGGCTGTCAGATATTGTCAAAGTGGTGTGGGCTATTGTTTTATCCACTCTAAAGGCAATGCGAGAAGCCTAATCTAAGGATAAAACAGTAAGTTCCCACACCTTTTTGTATTGTATAACAGTCAGCAGGGAACGCTGGCTATAATAAATATTTTATAGACACAAAAAGAAAAACAATTATTACTTATCAGCACTTAAATTTAGTGGAATCAATGATTTAATATAAGGTGACAGTATTTTGCTGTGAGTTCCCCACTTTATTAATAAACCATTATCTTTAAAGGGAATGAGAAGATTACAAATAACTATGATTACATGGAAAAGAAATTCAAACTAATAATTTCCCCAGAACGGTGTGATGCAGAAGCGTTAGCTCATTTTATAGCAGAGCTTGAAAGGCTTAAATTAGGTGTACTTATAAATGGAGAAATTGTTTACGATGACAAGAATGAAAAAGAAGTCTTTAATTTAATGGAGAAATGTATTTTAAATAAAGAGTAACAGATTATGAAAGCATTACATTTTTTATCAATAACCTTATTAAGCATTATCTCATGTATGAGTATCATCGCTTGTAGTAACGATGATAGCGATAAGAAAAATGATGAAGTCGTTACTATTACCCCTTTGGGAAATTCTCAAAGATATTTCGATAATGGGCTAACTTTCACTTCACAATCTGGAAGTGAAAATATAGAATTTACTTGTAATGGAGACTGGAATGTTTCTGTAGCTAATACAATTGGAGGAGAGACATGGTGTACTGTTACCCCTGCAAATGGTAAGGCAGGAGAAGGTGGGTTTACTGTGAATGTAGTTGAGAATAAAGGGTATGATGATAGAAATGTTACCCTAACTCTCACTGTTGGAAATATAAAGAAAACAATTGTTGTAACTCAAAAGCAAAAGGAGGCTATATTGCTGACTGCAAACAAATTTGAGTTAGACAATAAAGGTGGCAAGATTAATTTGGAGGTAAAAACCAACATCAACTATACTGTTACAATAAATGAAACAGACAAAAAGTGGATAAAACAGGTAGGTAGTAATACTAGAGCTTTATCAAGTAGCACGTTAACCTTTGATATATCTCCCAATGAAGAATATGAAAAACGAGAAGGAGTAATTTATATTACAAATGGTGAGCTAACAGAAACTGTGCACGTCTACCAAGCTAGTGGTGGAGTTGTCATGTTGACTAAAAATGAATACTTTATAAGTGATAAGAAGCAAACTATTGCTGTAGACATAAAAAGCAATTTTAATTTTGAGGTTAAAATGCCTAATGTGGATTGGATTTCTATTGCACCTTCAACTAAATCAATGTCCAGTCACACTCTTTATTATATAATCAGTCCAAATGAGGAATATGATAGTCGTGAAAGTGAAATCATTTTTTATGATAAGAGCAATGTCAAACTTGCAGATACATTAAAAATTATACAAGCGCAAAAGGATGCTATTATCATATCTAAAAAAGAATATGAAGTAAACTCAAAAGAAAATACAATTGAATTTGAAGTCAACTCAAATATTGATTTTAATGTTTCTATTCCCAGTGCTGCAAGTAAATGGATAGAGAATATAACCACTACTCAAACTAGAGGTCTTACTTCTCATAAAGTCTATCTAAAAATAAATGAGAACACCTCTACCTATGGACGTTCAGCCAAAGTTGCAATCAAACATACACAGAGTAATGTAGCGGACACCGTATTCATTAGTCAATTAGGTGTACCAAGCTTGTCGCCTAGCAGCAAAACATATCATACTTACCCTAAAGGTGGAGAAATCTCCGTTTCCTTGACCACCAATACTAATTATACAGTGGAAATTCTTGGAGATGCAAAAGAATGGATAACCCAACCACAAACAAGAAATTCGGGCTTTAGAACAGATGTCTTATCTTTCTTTATATCTGAAAACAATGGTGATAAGCGGACTGGAGAAATAAAAATTATTAGTGAAAATGAAGAAACGGAATCAATTATTACAGTTGAACAAGAATCATACATTTACCCTAATAATTTATATGTTAGTAATATTGATGCACTTAAAAGAATAGAAGAAATAGGATATAAAAGAATCAAAGGTAATTTGAGTATTTCCAACGTGGATAATTTGCAAGGGCTGAAAAGCATACAAGAGGTTGATGGTGATTTGTCTCTTTCTAAAGCTGAAATTGAGAGTTTTAATGGTTTAGAAAGTCTTCAGAAAGTTGGTGGTACATTAAAGTTGGATGGTGAAGATGAAGGTTTCAAGAAAATAACAAATTTGGAGGGGTTGAACAACTTAAGAAGTATTGGCGGAGATTTACTCATTACTGGCACAGGAGAATGTTTTGGAAATTTAGTTAACTTTCAGGGATTAAACAATCTTGAAGCTATCAACGGCTCCTTAGTCTTAAAAGTAACAATGTATAAATGGTTTAATGGGTGGAACCGTACGTACTATCGAGAGGCTGACGGATTTAATGCACTACAAAACTTTAATGGGCTAGAGCAACTGACAAGTATAGGAAAAGACATTATTTTATATGCAGGAGAAAATGGAAAAGATTCTTCCAATAAGAACGCCTCATCTTTCAATGCTCTTACTTCGATAAATATAAACAAGTTGGAAACCATAAATGGAGATTTCACAATTTATACAGCTACTTCTTCCTTTGGTAATACAGAAATAAGGCTTCCAAGTCTAACCAATGTAGGTGGAAATATAACCATAACATCAAAAACATGTCGTAATATTGAAATGGCAAAGCTAAAGACTATAAATGGAAATTTCATTTGTGGCTATCCTGATTATCTGAAATGTAATTTCTTAGAACATATCTCTGGAAATCTGGAGTGTTTTGCTAATTCTCAACAAAATCTACTTGGACTATCAGGATTGAAAAGTATTAATGGCAATATTGTTATAAAAGCCGAAGCTAATAATACAGAACCAATAACAACATTCAATGGTCTTAATAACTTATCGTATATAGGTGGGAATTTTGAACTAACCTTTTATGCAGATAACAAAAATCCACTTGCTATTACTTCATTTGAAGGATTAAATAATCTGGAAGAAATAGGGGGAAGTTTCATCATAAGAGGTGTTAGCTCATACATGAGTCATGCCGGAATAACAAATAATATATATGCGAAATTAAGTTCTTTTCACGGATTGAATAAACTCAAATCAATAGGAGGAAATTTTGATATAAATATTGAAAGAATAAAGAACAATGATAATTTAGTTCGCCTAACTGAACTTAAAAGTTTGGATGGACTAGAAGGATTGACATACATTGGTGGGGATTTAATTATTAAGCCAGACCCTCTATCACATGCAGGTGTATCAACCATATTTTTAGAAAATATATCCTCGCTACAAAACTTGCAATATGTAAATTCTATTTATATTAATTACTGCCACAATCTATATGACTTCACACCATTAACAACTGCATTAAGAAATTCAAATGGAGAAGTTGTTTTAGTAAAGAATGGCTATAATCCTACCAAGGAACAAATCTTAAATGGAGAAGGTAAACAATAACATGTAATCAAAAAAAAGAAAGACAGCATTTGAAGTAACATTCACTTGCTGCCTTTTAGTTTCCATCTCAGTTTATCTAACTCTATTTCTTTCGTTTCTAACCAAGTTGGTTTCTTTCTTTAAAAAGTAAGGAAACTATTATAAATCTTTTGAATATTCCCTTCATGTGATAAGAAAATATTGTATTGCAATTACATTCCATTTAAACATAATTTCTCTACAAATAAGCCTGATTTTAGTCTGTTTAGTCATAAAATACATAATTTTAATTTTTACAGGTTGATATTATTGATTATTTTTGCATCACTATACATTAATAAGGTAAAGTTTTTTTATTAACATATTAATTTATCAAACTGAAATGAGAACATTAAGATTAATTGGTTTCGCTATTATAGCGATAGTAATGAGTGTAAATTTTGCAGCTTGTAGCGATGATGATGAAGACATTGATGTAAATCAACTAGAAGGAAATTGGGGATTAGTGCTTGACGAGGGCTATGAGTATTATGAAGGTGAAAAAGATAGTTGGAGTGATAGTTATGACCCTGCAAACCCAACAGAAGATTGTGAAAAAATAACAATCTCAAAAGTGTCAGATAACATCTACTCTGTTATTCATTATTATTACTATAATAATCAATGGAACCAATCTGACACTGAAAAATTCACGTTGGATGGTAACAACTTGCTTCCTGTTGATGAAGAAGATACAGAAATTAGTTCAATGAAATTGCTTGTTGCTAACTCAAGTCAATTGGTAGTCGAAATAAAAGGAAGAGATGAAGAGGGGGATTTTTATAACAAAATGACGTACAAACGTCTATAATAAACACACAGTAATAAATAGAAAAGGCGGCATTTGAACTATCTATCAAGTGTCGCCTTTTTAGTTCATTTCCTTCTCTTCTTAACTAATTTATGCTTATCCTTCTTAGCTGAATTTGAGAATAGTTGTTCTAACATTTCCCTTGTAATAGGTAAATATGTAACCTCTGTTAATCTAGTTTCTCTAATCTCTTGTGGTAAATAATGAATTGTGTTATTTCTCTTTGGTGTTACTTGCATATTTTTGTAGAAATAAATAGATTGGTAATTGATTTATCTACGGCAAAGTTATTGATAAGAATCAGGTAAATCTAATACAAGATACACATTCTGGATTATTGGAATATATGTGCGTATATCTTTAAAAGGATGCGATTTGAGGTAGCAAGTAAAGCAATTCTTGTCACTGATTCATGACAGATATTTATGATTTTATTTTTTGTACCTGTGAGATATGATGAAACTAAGTCATTGATAAGGTGGTAAGTGAAATTTCATTTACTGCCTTATTTTTTATAATACAGTGGACTGGAATATTGGATAAATTTGTTTCTTTGCAGTCATTGATTTTAAAAGATAATACCATGAATGAATATGTAGATTTTTATATGCAGAGATGCTTGCAGGTAGCCACAAGCATAGATGACAAAAGCAAACATATTATATTGAACAATATCAAGGCTATAAATTATGAGGAAGCTGTAAAACTCGCTGAAACCATAATCATAGATGATAACAAACGAAAACTATTGCTAAGTGAAGAAGTCTTTGTTAACGATAGTACTTTAGCTCAATATTTAGAAAGAGAGGAACTGGATGCATTAAAATTATGGAGATTATCCGTATTGCTGTACGCTATGATAATGGGATGTAATGTTGCTGAACTATCCATATCTGTAGCAGACCAATATTTAGACTTGTTCAACCACCTAAACGATGGAATGAAGGTTGCAAGTATTGAAGTAGTGGGTAGGTTGCCAACAGAAACGAAAAAAGGTAAATCGTCAACTAAAACCAAAAAGTTTACTATCTCTAGTCAACTACTGATTAATAAAATGAAACAAGCTTATTTAGAACTGCAAGATGATATTGTAACAGTAGATAACTTGAAGCATTATACAATTGAAAGGATTACCACTATGAATGAAATAGCAAACAAAAGAATCTTGAATTATTATTTTGCACAAGAATTGAAAGCCTTCTTGAGCAAATACAAAGGTGGAAAAATGTCCTCAAACAGAAAGAAGCTTGTTTTATACATCCTATACTTGTTTGGTCGTTTCAAGAACAATGTTCCAATAAATACAGATAATTATAGAGCATTAATGCGCGACTATAATAAATCCCCAATAAAACTTTCTCTATTCACAGTAAACGGGCAGTCGTTCCCCTTAATCTTACTGCCTAATCCAGAAATTGAAAAAATAAGGTCTAAATATAGAAGGTTCATAGAGGAAATGTGAAATTTCGAGATAATCTGATTTTTCACGAAAAGTAATTTATGGTTTCTTACCTTCGCAGCGTTGGTAATATTGCCAATTATCTTAAATTTTTATAGATAATGAATAAAAACATTGTAACATTAAAAGACCTCTTTATTGGAGGTAAAATGATTGCTTTTATTAAGGGTAATCGTAGTGTTAATTCAAAGAACATTTCAAGAAAGAAAAAGTCCTTTGAGAAATTTGGAATGAATCTTGTTCCTTTAATGTATGTAGACGGACAAAAAGCGGTAAATGACGGCTGTACTTTGGTGCATCCTATTACGAAAGAGGATATACCGGATGAAGAAGCAAGTAAGTATGTTGCCATTGTTGAGGGACAACATAGATATACGACAGCCGAAGAAACAGGTTTAGATGAAGAAAAGCTGTTCTTGTATGAATGTTACAGCAATGAGAACACTAAAGAGATTCTCTCTGAAACAAACACAATTACTGACCCGTGGAGTGGTGCAGATTATGCTAATGGCGCGGCACTATTTAATCCCCAAAATGAGTTGGCAAAATTTACAAAAGAACTTGCCGATTTAGGTTATCCAACCACTACGATAGGTTATATTGCTTGTTTTGCTCCTGGTAAGTTGGGAAAGACAGCATACTGTAATTTGATTGCAGGTAAAGAAATAAAAACAGATTATAATCTGGAACGTGCTAAATACTTTTTGGATGCAGCACGAACTAAATTTGACAATTCCTTTATCGCTAAAAGATACTTGATTACTGTAGTTGCCGACCTGTCTACAGAACATGGGTATAAACTTGTTTGTGACGCTTTAAAACAAATGCCAGATGCTATAGTAAAAAGAGTCCTAGAAGCTAAAAGTGAAGAGAAACAAAGTATATTGAAAATGACCTTAGAAAGTCTACTCAATAAATAATTAGAATATAGCCAGTTGTCAGTGATGATAGCTGGCTTTTTTATCTCTATTACAAGTGATGCCAAGAAATTATAATAGTGAATTACCTAGTCACTGTTGTGTTGGAAGAATGTCGTATAGAATATTCTGATAGGATAAATGTTTTATTTTTATTGCTTTCTTTTCTTAAATAATTGGTTGTTATGGCTAGAAGATGTATTTTTGTAGTGGTTGAAATGAGATGTTGTCACAGAATTTAATAACCGATTATGTAATTGCTTGATAATCAATATAGGTAATAAAGATAGCTTGTTTTTATTACTTTTGCCGTATTAACAAGCGAAATATTTCCAAAAAGATGCGCAAAGTATACTACATCTATAATCCACAGACCCAGACTTATGATCGAATTTACCCTACCGTACGGCAGCGTGCGCTTAGTATCCTGCGTCGGCTTTTCTATGGAATGGGGTTGGGAGCTGGTTGCTTTATTGTATTGCTTTTGATTTTTGGCTCTCCGTCGGAGAAAGAATTAAGAATTGAAAACAGCCGTCTTTTGGCACAGTACAATGTGCTTTCCCGGCGTTTGGACGACGCCATGGGAGTGCTTCAGGATATCCAGCAACGTGACGATAATCTGTATCGGGTGATTTTGCAGGCAGATCCTGTTTCCCCTGCTATCCGTCAGGCAGGTTATGGCGGGACGAACCGTTACGAAGAACTAATGGATTTGGCAAATGCCAAGCTGGTGGTGAATACGACTCAAAAGTTGGACGTGCTTTCCAAAAGGCTTTATATCCAGTCGAAATCTTTCGATGATGTGATTGATATGTGTAAGAACCACGATGAGATGCTGAAATGTATTCCGGCTATCCAGCCAATTTCGAATAAAGATCTTCGTCAGACAGCATCTGGTTATGGTACGCGTATCGACCCTATTTATGGTACGACAAAGTTCCATGCAGGTATGGACTTTTCTGCTCATCCGGGAACAGATGTTTATGCTACCGGAAACGGAACAGTGGTGAAAGTGGGATGGGAAACCGGATACGGTAATACTATCGAGATAGATCATGGTTTCGGGTATCTCACTCGGTATGCTCACTTGCAGGGATTTAATACGAAAGTCGGAAAGAAAGTGGTACGTGGTGAGATTATCGGAAAAGTGGGTAGTACAGGAAAAAGTACCGGTCCGCATCTGCATTATGAAGTGCATGTGAAAGGACAGGTAGTGAATCCGGTTAATTATTATTTCATGGATTTGAGTGCCGAAGATTATGAGAAGATGATTCAGCTGGCAGCCAATCATGGTAAAGTTTTCGATTAAAAATCTTAAAACAGGAGTGTTATGCTTAATACAGACAAAGAGTTGAAGCTATATTATTCAATAGGAGAGGTTGCCGACATGTTCGGAGTCAATCCGTCATTGCTCCGTTTTTGGGAAAAGGAGTTTCCGCAAATATCTCCTAAGACAGCGGGAAGAGGAATACGTCAGTATCGCAAAGAAGACGTAGAAACGATTGGACTTATCTACCATTTGGTAAAAGAGAAAGGCATGACACTTCCCGGTGCCCGGCAACGTTTGAAGGATAATAAAGAAGCTACGGTTCGTAATTATGAGATCGTAAATAAGCTGAAAGCGATAAAAGAAGAGCTTTTGGCTATTAAGCGCGAATTGGATGGACGGGAGTAGAATAACGTTGACCGATAACGAATGTGTCGATCAACGTTATTCTTCTACGCGGCTCACCTGTTTGATATTCTGTATTTTCTTCAGATTGTTACAGATGGTTCTCACATCATCCACATCATGTACCCATAACTGAATTTTTCCCTCAAAGATACCATCTTCGGTTTCGATGGTCAGCTTACGGATATTTACATTGAGCTGTCTGGAGATAACTTGGGTGACTTCATTCAAAAGTCCCATGCTGTCTATACCTTTTATATATATATATACCAGGAAAGATAATTCTTTGTGTGTATCCCATTCTGTCGCTAATATACGGTTGCCATAACTGCTCTTCAGTTTGGCGGCAACAGGACATTGGCGTTTGTGAATAATGATCCGGTCGTTTTCATCCACATATCCCAATACGTCATCGCCGGGAATAGGATGGCAACATTCCGCCATGATATATTTTTTCTGCAAACTTTCTTCCGTCAGTTTGAGCACTTGCTTCGGATTGATCTTTTCTTTTTCTTGTGGCTCTTTTTCTTCCTGCTTCTCTTTATTGTTGCCGAAAGAGAAAGTCAGATATTTCTTCCAGTTACTGGTTTGCTTTTCTTTCAGTTCATTCTTGTCCGCTTCTCCCAGAATGATTGTTTTGCTGCCAATGGCGGCCAGCAGCTCTTCTTCATTCTTGGCATTATGCAGTTTGCGCAGCTTCTCAATGACAGCTTCTTCAGGGCGGATTTCCTCTTTTTTCAAAAACTCGTTAAGGATTTCTTCACCTATCTTTTGGTTTGCTTTACGCTCTTTGCGGAGGATGGCTGCTATCTTGGCACGGGCACGGGCAGTGGTTGCAAAAACTTCCCATTGCGGTTGTACACGTTGCGATTTTGAAGTCAGAATTTCAACTTGGTCACCACTTTGCAATTTATGGCTCAATGGCACAAGTTTGTGGTTGACTTTGGCACCAATACAATGACTGCCAATATCCGTATGCAAAGAAAATGCGAAGTCGAGAGCCGTAGAATTCTGCGGCATAGTCTTCAGCTCACCTTTGGGGGTGAATACGAATATTTCAGAAGCAAATAAATTAAGTTTGATGGTATCCAGAAAATCAATGGCATCCGGTTGCGGATCATCCAATATCTCCTTAATGGTTTTCAACCATTTTTCCAACTCTCCTTCATCTTCGCTGCCTCCTCCTTCTTTGTATTTCCAGTGAGCGGCGAAACCTTGTTCGGCAACGTCATTCATTCGTTCACTACGAATCTGGACTTCAATCCATTGTCCGTTATTACCCATCAGGGTGACATGCAATGCCTGATAACCATTTGCTTTAGGATGGCTCACCCAGTCGCGCAGACGGTCCGGATGAGGCTTGTATATCTTGGAGATGGAAACGTAAATATCGAAACAGTCGTTGAGTTCTTCTTCCTCATTGCGTGGTTCGAAGATGATTCGGACAGCCAGCAAGTCAAATATTTCTTCGAAAGGAACATGCTTGGTCTGCATCTTGTTCCAGATGGAATAGATTGATTTTACGCGGGCAAGTATCCGGTATTTCAGCCCCATCTTATCCAGCTGTGTACGGATAGGAGCAGTGAAGTCGTTGAAAACCTTGTCGCGTTCGGCGGCTGTGGCATTCAACTTCTCTTCTATTTCTGCATATTCTTCGGGGTGTTCATATTTAAAGCTTAGATTCTCAAGCTCTGTTTTTATCTTATAGAGTCCCAAACGGTTGGCGAGTGGAGCATAGATGTAGAGCGTTTCGCCTGCAATCTTATATTGTTTGTTGGGTAACATAGAGCCGAGGGTACGCATGTTGTGCAAACGGTCGGCTATCTTGATAAGGATTACCCGAATGTCGTTCGACATGGTGAGCAGCAACTTCTTGAAGTTCTCTGCCTGTGCTGAAGCACGGTCGCCGAAGATTCCACCGGATATTTTGGTCAGTCCGTCCACAATCTGGGCAATCTTTGGACCAAAGATATTCTCAATGTCTTCCACTGTGTAATCAGTGTCTTCTACTACATCGTGCAGCAAGGCCGCACAGATAGAAGTCGAACCGAGGCCGATCTCATTACATACAATACTGGCAACAGCAATCGGGTGCATAATATAAGGTTCGCCCGAACGGCGTTTGATACCTTTATGCGCCTGATTGGCGAAGTTGAAAGCTTTCGTAATGATTTCAACTTTCTTGCGATGTTTAGTGTTGAGATAATCATTCAGTAGTTCGTGGAACGCCTGATTGATCATCTCTTCGTCACTTATTTCTTTGGGGGGTAGATTATCCATAATTGTTATCCTTTCACTTGCTTAGTTCTGCAAAAATAAGCAAATTTCCGAACGATGCAAGCAGGAAGCTGTTTATTTGTATATTTTCAATCGTTTTCCTGCTGCAATTTTGGTGTTGGACATTCCATTCCACCTTTGTATATCCTTAATCGTGACGCCATACTTTCCGGCGATGGTTGACAAAGTGTCTCCACTTTTTATTGTGTAGTAGGTCAGTTTGCCTTTACCGGCAACGGCTGTTGCCGTTTTGCGGGTTGAGGGTGTAATTTCCTTTACTGCAACGGTTTTCCGGTTGCGGAACAATTCGTCGGCACGATGTGCATAAATTGTATCTTGCTTATCTATAAAAGTACTGATAGCATCGATGGGGAGTCTTAAAGTATAAGGCTTGCTGTCACCCGGGATCATTTGCTTCTTATATTGAGGATTCAAACTCTTGATTTGATCCAAAGGTACATTGCAAAGATCAGCAATCTGTTCGAAGTGCAGATTCTTGTTCACTTGTACTGTGTCGGTACTTGCCGGAATATTTGTTTCCATCGGACAAATATTATGGTCGCAGTAGTAAGTCATCACATAGTTGGCGGCGATAAAAGCAGGCACGTAGCCACGTGTCTCTTTAGGCAGGTAATTATAGATTTTCCAGTAATCCGTTTCGCCATTGGCACGGCGGATTGCCTTGTTGATAGTACCGGGGCCACAGTTATAAGCAGCAATCACAAGATTCCAGTCTCCATAGATATCGTACATTTCTTTGAGATAACGTGCGGCAGCCCAAGTAGCTTTAATCGGGTCGCGACGTTCATCCACCAGGCTGTTTGATTCCAAACCATAGATCTTACCTGTGCCAATCATGAATTGCCACAGACCGGAAGCACCTGCGCGTGACACGGCAGAGGGGTTCAATGCAGATTCGATAATCGGGAGATATCTAAGTTCCAGTGGAAGCCCATATGCATCCAATGCTTCCTCAAAAATCGGCATATAGAAGTTGCAGGCACTTAACATGAAAGAAACCTGATTGCGCAAGCGTCCTGCATACATATCGATGAATTTGCGGATAATATCATTATAAGGCATTTCCATGATAGCCGGAATGCGTGATAAGCGGTCGATATAGACAGAGTCGCTGAATAAAGGGTTGATTTCAGCCGTGCTGCAATCTTTGCCTAAGTCAATATAATTTTTGGCTTTCCAGTCGTTCAACAGACTGTCAAGTGGATATGTCATACTTTTAGGCAGGTCGATGCTTTCTTTGCGTTCAGTTCCATTTTCACGAATCACTACATCTACACTTTGCGCTTTTACCTGAGACGTTGCCACTAGTAAAAGAAAAATAATCGAACAATAGTTAACTAATTTCTTCATGCTTCAATAATAAGATCAATCTAAATTGTGTTTTTAAAATCGTAATACGCATTGCAGACCAACCGACTTGCTTTTTAAACTGTTGGAGCGGAACTGATTGTTATTGTCGATAACAGCCGGTTCTACTTTCATGCTCAAGTCGGGGGTTATATCGAAGTTGGACAACTCTGCATCAACATAAGCGTCGATGATAGAGATCAGATAAACTCCGATAAAAGCAAATATACTAAGGTCCCGATAACGACGGAACATATCTTTTCTTCGTTTTAGTGTGTTTTTCAACTGCTCCTCATTGTAAGTGGAGTTCGGGGGCAGCAAATCTTCGTAACTTTTCGTATTCGGATTGCTGTCCATAATATCCAGATAGGCTTGCGAATAGTCTTTGTACATCTTGCCGTTCCAGCTTAAGGCGTAAGCACAACCTGCAAACCCTCCATATATAATAGGTAACTTCCAGTATTTACGGTTGTAAATCTGTCCTCCACCGGGGAATACGACTGCCAGCCACGTTGCTTTGGTCGGATTCGGGATGAATATTTTCTTGTTTATATCTTGAGTAGGTGGCGGCGCAGTGTCAGTCTTTACAACAATGGATGCCGGCTGCTCTATCTTTTTCAGCTCTTTCTTGTTGACCGCATCCAAGCTGTCCGCTATCTGTATTTTAGCAGCTGACAAACTGTCGATGGCCGGAAGCTCTTTGGATGGTGTTATCCGGATAGAATCTTTTTTCACAGAGTCCTGTGCGGCTGGTTCACGATGTCTTCGTGCACGGGCTTTCGGTGCTTCGCGCTGTATGATTGTTGTATCTTTCCGTACCGGAGTAACAGTGGATTGTGCATACACATCAATCCCTGCCACCTGTAAAAAACAGAGAAGCAGGGCGCTGACTAGTAACTGATATTTCTTACTTTTTCTTGTCATTTACTTCTTTAGCGTATCGAAGATTTCCATGATACGTTCCAGTTCCTCCTCGTTACCGAAAGGAATACTTATCTTTCCTTTTCCCTTTTCAGAGCAGGTGAGTTGTACCTTGGTGTTGAAAAAGCCGGAGAGTTGTTGCTTCAATAAGTTGAATTCTTCAGGAAGTTTACCACGTTTGGGTGTTATTTTCCGTGTGCCGCTTTTCACAGCTTCTCCTTCGCTTAATGATTTAACAATTTCTTCTACTTTGCGGACTGAATATCCGTGCTCTTGTATTTCTTCGAATATTTTAACTTGTAATTTAGGGTCGCCTAATGAAATCAGTGCACGGGCATGTCCCATGTCCAACTGCTTGTTTTGCAGGGCCATCTGTATAGGAGCCGGCAATTTCAGCAAGCGCAGGTAGTTGGCGATCGTCGTTCTTTTCTTTCCGATGCGTTCGCTAAGACGTTCCTGTGTCAGTTCGTATTGATCGAGCAGATGCTGGTAGGCAAGTGCGATTTCTACGGCATTCAGGTCTTCACGCTGGATATTTTCAATCAGCGCCATTTCCATCATGTTTTCGTCGTCGGCTGTGCGTATATAAGCAGGGATCGTTTTCAGTCCTGCTCTTTGTGATGCACGATAACGACGCTCTCCCGCGATGATCTGATACTCATCGTCCGAGAGTTTGCGTAAAGTGATAGGTTGGATGATACCGATTTCCGCAATGGAATCAGCCAGTTCCTGTAATGCTGTTTCGTCAAACTCACGGCGGGGCTGGTTGGGATTGACAGTAATCTTTGCCAGCTCTATTTCATTAATGGAAGAAGACCCTTCGGTTTTCACATCATCCATTGAGAGCAAGGCGTCGAGACCACGTCCTAATGCATTTCTTTTTTGTGTTGCCATATCTTCTTCTTTCTTTTATTTATTTCGGTTGATAATCTCTTTAGCAAGAGCCAGGTGGTTTTTGGCGCCGGTAGATTCCGCATCGTAAAGGATGGTCGGGACACCGTAGCTGGGAGCCTCGCTCAATTTTACATTTCGTTGAATAACGGTGTTGAACACCAGTTCCTGGAAATGACGTTTCACTTCGTCGTAAATCTGATTAGCCTGACGCAGACGAGAGTCATACATTGTCAGTAAGAAACCTTCGATTTCTAAAGCCGGATTCAGTTTCGACTTGATGATTTTGATGGTATTCAACAATTTGCTGATACCTTCAAGAGCAAAATATTCAGCTTGAACGGGGATAATCACGGAGTCGGCTGCCGTCAGGGCATTGATCGTGATCAGTCCTAATGAAGGCGAACAGTCTATCAGGATATAGTCATATTCTTTCTTCAAAGGGGTGAGTACTTCTTTTAGTATCTTTTCTCGGTTTGGGAGGTTCAGCATTTCAATCTCTGCTCCTACGAGATTGATGTGCGAAGAGATTACTTTCAAAGAATCAATCTCCGTATCAAGGATAGCGTCCTGTACGTTGGCTCTGTCAATAATACATTCATAGATAGTGCATTCCGACTGCTTGATGTCTACTCCCAGACCGGAAGAGGCATTAGCTTGCGGGTCGGCATCTATCACGAGTACCTTTTTTTCCAGTGTAGCAAGTGAAGCTGCGAGATTAATCGTAGTCGTTGTCTTTCCTACACCGCCTTTTTGATTGGCCAAAGCAATAATTTTTCCCATATTCTCTAAATTTATTGGCAGCGAAATAAGTGATAAATCCTTAGAGCGCCTACGAAAAAAGAGAAACTTTGCAATTTCTGTTGATAAGTCGCCTGTTTTGTTAATAACTGTCGGACGAAACGGTTACCAAACTTCGACAGGTTCATCATCTACCTTTCTCTTTATGAGCTTGCAAATATACATATTTATATTGGATATTTATTTCTTTTTTTGCTCGCTTGCAGAAGATTAAGATTTGTAAACGGGTAGGAGTGGGAGTGAAAGAGACTTTTCGATCTGATGCGGGGAGGTGTTTGGTGGTACGGCTTCTTTTTGTTACTTTTGTGCGAATATAAAAAAGGAAAGGATTGAATATATGGAAAAAGAGAAGCCGTTGATACTTGTTTCGAATGACGATGGCGTGATGGCTAAAGGTATTAATGAACTGGTGAAGTTTCTTCGCCCTTTGGGTGAGATTATAGTGATGGCACCTGATGCTCCGCGTTCCGGTAGTGGGTGTGCACTGACGGTGACGCAGCCGGTTCATTATCAGTTAGTAAAGAAAGAAGTGGGCTTGACTGTTTATAAATGTTCGGGAACACCGACCGATTGCATCAAATTGGCACGAAACACAGTGCTCGACCGGACTCCGGATCTGATAGTCGGCGGTATCAATCATGGAGATAACTCTGCCACTAACGTGCATTATTCCGGTACGATGGGAGTGGTGTTTGAGGGCTGTTTGAATGGAATCCCTTCTATTGGCTTCTCCTTGTGCAATCATGCACCTGATGCTGATTTTGAAGCTGCCGGACCTTATATCCGCAATATCGCTTCTATGATCTTGGAAAAAGGACTTCCTCCTTTAACTTGTCTGAATGTAAACTTCCCCGATACAGCCGATATAAAAGGAGTGAAAATCTGTGAGCAGGCGAAAGGACATTGGACGAATGAATGGACTGCCTGTCCCCGTTTGAATGATCCGAACTACTTTTGGCTGGCCGGTGAATTTGCCGATTATGAACCTGAAAACGAGAAGAACGATCATTGGGCTTTGGCAAATGGTTATGTTGCTATCACCCCAACTACGGTTGACGTGACGGCTTATCACTTTATGGACGAACTTAATAAATGGTTTAATTAGTTGAAATTTGAAAGTTGAAAAAGAAAGCATGACGTCCTGTTAGTCATCTATCCCTACCAACTCTCAACTCTCAACTCTCAACTCTCAACTCAATGAAGTATTATCTGATTGTCGGTGAAGCTTCCGGCGACTTGCACGCCTCTCATCTGATGGCTGCCTTAAAGGCAGAAGACCCGCAGGCTGATTTCCGTTTTTTCGGAGGTGACTTGATGGCGGCTGTCGGAGGAACGATGGTGAAGCATTATAAGGAGTTGGCGTACATGGGCTTTATCCCTGTATTACTCCATCTGCGCACTATCTTTGCAAATATGAAGCGTTGCAAAGAAGACATTGTTTCCTGGGAGCCGGACGTTGTTATTCTGGTAGATTATCCGGGATTCAATCTTGATATTGCCAAGTTTGTTCATGCAAAGACACAGATACCGGTTTACTATTATATTTCTCCGAAGATATGGGCGTGGAAAGAATATCGTATCAAGAATATAAAACGAGATGTAGATGAGCTTTTCTCCATCCTTCCTTTTGAAGTGGAATTCTTTGAAGGAAAGCATCAATACCCCATTCACTATGTAGGAAACCCTACCGTGGATGAGGTGGCGGCCTATCAGGCAGCTCATCCGAAAAATAAGGAGCACTTTATTGCGGAGAATCAATTGGAGGATAAGCCGATTATTGCTCTTCTTGCCGGTAGTCGGAAACAGGAAATCAAAGATAATCTGCCGGATATGTTGAAGGCTGCTTCCGCTTTTCCTGATTATCAGCTTGTCTTGGCCGGTGCACCTGCCATTGCTCCCGAGTATTATAAACAATATGTAGGAGAAGCGAAAGTGAAAATCATTTTCGATCAGACTTATAGCCTGTTGCAGCATGCAGATGTAGCTTTAGTTACTTCGGGTACAGCTACGCTTGAGACGGCATTGTTTCGTGTTCCTCAAGTGGTTTGTTATTACACTCCGATCGGGAAAGTGGTTTCTTTTTTGCGGCGTCATATCCTGACAGTGAAATTTATTTCGTTGGTAAATTTGATTGCCGACCGTGAAGTAGTCAAAGAACTGGTGGCAGATACGATGACCGTGAAGAATGTGCAGAGCGAATTGAGAAATATCATTGAAAATGAAGCATATAGAAATGAGATGCTTTCGGGGTATGAATATGTAGCCGAACGGTTAGGACCTGCCGGTGCTCCTCGTCATGCAGCTCGTGAAATGCTGCGTTTGTTGAAAAAATAACTTTCTTTTTCTGAATAAACGTAAAGCCGATGCAGTAAATGCACGGCTTTTTTATTTATAAAGCAGAAGACTAAAATAAAGAAAGGAAAAAGATATGAAAAAATTTAAGTGGCTTTTAGGAATCTTATTATTGGCATTAGTGCCAATGTTGCAATCATGTGATGATGATGGTTATTCTATTGGAGATTTCAGCTGGGACTGGGCGACTGTTCGTGCAACCGGTGGAGGAGGATATTATTTGGAAGGTGATAATTGGGGGGTGATTGATCCGGTTGCTACTTCTATTCCTTGGTTTAAACCGGTGGACGGTGAACGTGTCGTGGCTTTTTTCAATCCTTTGTATGACATGGAAGGAGGAAAAGGAGTTCAGGTGAAGATGGAAGGCATACAGGAACTGTTGACAAAAGAAGTGGAAGATATGTCGACAGAGGAAGAAGCGGAAGAATTCGGAAATGATCCTATTCTGATTTATCAGGGGGATATGTGGTTGGGAGGAAAGTTCCTGAACGTAATTTTCCGCCAGGAGTTGCCTCGTTCGGAGAAACATCGTATCAGTCTTGTGCAAAATAAGATGGAACCGGGAGAGCCGGGCGAACCGTCAGAACCGGGAACATTGAATGTGGATGAAGATGGTTACATACATTTGGAACTGCGTTATAATACGTATGAGGATGTGACTGACTATTGGGGATGGGGACGAGTTTCTTATAATCTGGAAAAGTTCTTCCCTACGCCGAAAGATTCCTGGGTAGCACCCAAAGGGTTTAAGGTGACAATAAACTCAAGAGAACATGGAGAAGGAAGAGTGATTGTGCTTGATCTGGATCATCCGGTCGGTGTACCGGAAGCAGCAAAGGATGTTCATTCCACTTCTTCGATCCGATAACCTAACTATGATTTACTGTGTGTGAAAAAGGTCGGGATCTTCCGTAGAAGTTCCCGACCTTTTGTATTTTGTTTCAGTTCTAATCGATTGAGAAAGAATCCCCCGTTAGAACCATGTTAATGCATATAGATAAACGACTGCTGCCGGTATAGCCATCAGGGAACTGTCAAAGCGGTCGAGCATCCCACCGTGTCCCGGAAGAATGGTTCCCGAATCCTTAACGTGCAACTGGCGTTTCAATAACGACTCCGTCAGGTCGCCCCATGTGCCGAATATAACAACCACCAAGGCCAGTCCTGCCCATTCAATCATTGACATAAATGGGAAGTAGTGAGCGAGTATAAAAGATACTCCGATTGCTACCACTCCGCCGCCGATAGAACCTTCCCATGATTTCTTGGGAGAGATACGTTCAAACAATCGGTGTTTGCCGATCAATGAACCGATGCAATAGGCTCCCGTGTCATTCAGCCAGAGGAAAATAAAGATGGATAGCGGTAGAATAGGATTGTAACTTACGCTACTGTATTCTGATCCCGGATCGTTATGGAATGCTAATACATTCAGCAAAGCAAAAGGCAGTCCGATATAAAGTTGGCTAAGCATAGAATAAGCCCAGTTAAGTACCGGGTTTTCCTTTTTCAGATACAACTCGCTAATCATCATGTAAAGCAATAAAAGCACATACGGGATGAATATCTTCGAATCGGCCGCATCAATGCAGAATCCCATGATTGCAAGGAATAGGTAAGCCCCGCCGAGCATATTAATAGTCTTGTTTATCTTCACTCCTTCTGCGCGCATATTTACCAGCTGTCCGAACTCATAAATGGTCAGTGCGCTGATAGCGGTAAACAGAATACCAAAGCTGAATGCGTCATAAAGGATGCACCCCACCAAGATGGCAACGAAGAGTACACCCGTAATAGCTCGTTTTATGAAATTATTAATCAAAATCTATTCGTTTTAATTAGTTGGACCCGTTAGCTTCTTCTTCATTGGATTTACCCTCTACGGTAACTTTGCCCTCCACAGTAACCTTTTTACCTTCTGCGGCAACTTTGGTGTCTATGGGTGCTTGTTCTTCCTTTGCGGTATTTTCAGCTTCCTCTTCTTTGATTTCTTTTTCTTCTTCTTTCAGCTTTTGGGCAAGTTCTCTTTCAGCTCTTGCGGCATCCTGGCTTTCTTTAGCAGCCATGATTTCTTCTGATCGGGAAGCCCAGGGGCGTTTACCGAAGATGCGTTCAACGTCTTCCGCGAAGATTACTTCTTTGTCAATCAGTAATTGCGTCAGTTCGTTGTGTCCTTCTTTATTCTCCGACAGAATTCTCTTGGCACGGTCATACTGCTCGTTTACCATTCTCTTGACTTCTTCGTCAATCAATTCGGCTGTCTTTTCGCTGTATGGACGGTTGAAAGAATATTCATCGTTGTTGTAATAACATAAGTTCGGCAGCTTGTCGCTCATACCTAAATAAGCAATCATGCCGTATGCCTGCTTAGTCACCCTTTCCAGGTCGTTCATGGCACCTGTTGAGATGCGGCCGAGGAATAAATCTTCAGCGGCGCGTCCTCCCAAAGTAGCACACATTTCATCCAGCATCTGCTCCTTGGTAGTGATCTGACGTTCTTCCGGCAGATACCAGGCAGCTCCCAATGCACGTCCGCGAGGAACGATTGTAACTTTAATCAATGGGTTGGCATATTCCAACAACCAGGAGATAGAGGCGTGTCCTGCTTCATGCAAAGCGATGGAACGTCTTTCTGCTTCCGTTGTAATCTTGGTTTTCTTTTCCAGACCACCGATGATGCGGTCTACCGCATCCAGGAAGTCCTGTTTGCTTACGAATTTCTTCCCGTGGCGGGCAGCGATCAGTGCAGCCTCATTGCAGACATTGGCAATATCCGCACCCGAGAATCCCGGTGTCTGACGTGCCAGCAAGTCCACATCTACACTATCGTCTATTTTAATCGGGCGCAAATGCACGCCAAATACTTCTTTACGTTCGTTCAAGTCGGGCAGGTCCACGTGTATCTGACGGTCAAAACGTCCTGCACGGAGCAGTGCCTTGTCGAGTACGTCTACACGGTTGGTAGCAGCAAGGATAATCACACCGCTATTGGAACCGAAGCCGTCCATTTCTGTCAGCAACTGATTCAATGTGTTTTCGCGTTCGTCATTTCCTCCCATTGCAGGGTTCTTGCCACGGGCACGTCCTACGGCATCAATCTCATCAATAAAGACGATACAGGGAGCTTTTTCTTTAGCCTGTTTAAACAAGTCGCGAACACGGGATGCACCTACACCCACAAACATTTCCACGAAGTCGGAACCTGCCAATGAGAAGAAAGGCACATTCGCTTCGCCGGCCACAGCTTTGGCAAGCAATGTTTTACCGGTTCCCGGAGGGCCTACCAGCAATGCTCCCTTGGGTATCTTACCTCCCAAATCCGTATATTTCTGCGGTTCCTTTAAGAACTCTACGATTTCCTCCACTTCTTGTTTCGCTTCGGCCAGTCCCGCTACATCTTTAAATGTAATCTTGATGGCTCCGCCTTTTTCAAAAAGCTGGGCTTTGGATTTTCCTACATTAAATACGCCGCCGGGGCCACCACTACCGCCTCCGCTCATACGGCGCATGAAGAATATCCATAACGCAACCAGCAAGACAAGCGGGAGTACCTGAATCAGAATTGCGGGGAAAATATCCGATTTGGGCGGATAGTCGGATGAACCGTCAAAATGACCGGCTTCCTTTTCTGCCTGCAAAAACTCTTCCAGTTTATCGGTAGACGGGGTTCTACTTGTAATGACAGGGTTGCGTCCCACCTTGGTAGAGTCGGCTCCAAAAACGGCCCCTACGGCAGTCGGTTTGAGGAAAGCTTCGATTGATTTATCTTCATAACCCAATACTTTGCTGATATAACCCTTTTTAACATAGTCCTGAAACTCGCTGTAAGTTACAGCTTTGCTTCCTGCTCCTTTTGAATCACTGCCCCACCAGAGGCCGAGAAGCATAAGGGCAATAATCATATACATCCAGTTCAGGTTGAACTTCGGCATATTAACCTTATTGTTAGGCTTATTGCTATTGTTATTATTGCTATTATTATTGTCCATAATCATTAATTAGTCTAGATCGGGGATTTGAGTAAGTTTGGCATCTGCCCAGAGGTGCTCAAGATTATAAAAAGCTCTTGCCTCCGGCAAAAAAACGTGTACCAATACATCGGCATAGTCCATAGCTACCCATTCTGCATTTCGGAGTCCGTCGATTGCATAAGGCTTGCTGTCCGCACCTTTGCGTGTAAATTCCTTGATTGAATCTACTATTGCACTCACTTGACTGGGAGAATTTCCCTGACAGATAACGAAATATTTACAGATGGTATCTTCTATGCTGGTTAAATCGGCAACAACTATCTTTTTACCTTTTTTCTCTTGAATTCCTTCTTTTATTTTTTCAATTAATACTTTAGTATCGTTCATTCCTGTAATTGGGATTAATAATTCATGTTCTCTATTTGTTTATAACAAAAAAAGGTGACCCTTTGTTTCTGATAATAAACGTGATATTTTTGACAAATATACGCTGATTTATTGGATACAAGAAAGTTATCCCTCAATTTTTGTGTTTTTTAGTGGAGATACTTTTGTTTGGAAAGCTTATTTGGACATTTTTGCAAAAAAAATATCGGATTTGTTTTGAATTCCCAAAATATTTGTATCTTTGCACCCGCAAACGAAAATCATTGGGCTATGGTGTAATGGTAACACTACAGATTCTGGTCCTGTCATTCCTGGTTCGAATCCAGGTAGCCCAAC
>CEAX01026806.1_pt1 | contig 22778 bp, 20 predicted proteins | sample 554721 | NCBI WGS metagenome assembly CEAX01 (sample SAMEA3182098, study PRJEB8094) | gut metagenome | biome: human; feature: gut; material: Stool; isolation source: human stools | place: Canada | collected 2012-05-30 | reverse complement strand
GACATGTTCAGCCTGCAGGTACTAATCGGTCGAGGGCTTGACCTTATTTCATCTCTTCTGATTACGCTTCTCAATTACTTCCTTTATTCAATTTTCAGGGTTTGATAAAAACAAATCCCCAACATTCCGCAAGGAAATGCACCATTAGCTCAGTTGGTAGAGCAACTGACTCTTAATCAGTGGGTCCTGGGTTCGAGTCCCCGATGGTGCACCAAACGGCCCGTTGGTCAAGTGGTTAAGACTCCGCCCTCTCACGGCGGCATCAGGAGTTCGAATCTCCTACGGGTCACCAAAGAGAGTTGGAAAGCCACCTCTCGGGCATAGTCGGTACAAATAGCTATGAGGTTCCACCTGTTCCCATTCCGAACACAGAAGTTAAGCTCATACACGCCGAAGATACTAAGATGGCGACGTCTTGGGAAAATAGGGCTGCGCCGACACCCTTTGTGTCAGCAGCTAAGTTATTACTTAGCTGCTGATTTTTTAAAGGGCCATTAGCTCAGTTGGTCAGAGCAACCGGCTCATAACCGGTCGGTCCTGGGTTCGAGTCCCCGATGGCCCACCAATTTTACTTTTAGGGGTATAGCTCAGCTGGTAGAGCAGTGGTCTCCAAAACCACGTGCCGAGGGTTCGAATCCTTCTGCCCCTGCCAAATTAGATGTCCTCAAATGACGTAAATACGTCGTTTGAGGAATTTTTATTATATTGTGTTGTTTCGTGCTGAATGCGTTTTTAAATGGTGCTTTTGTACGATTTTGTTCCGTTTTCGCCGAAAACTGTCGTATTTTTGTTGTATAAATTCGTGTCGATGTGATTATCCTTCACCACGGGGACAAATTTGTAATGTCAATGCGGTGTGGTTTCGTCCATATGAACAGGTGCAGATATTAGATTTTCTTTTCCATAGCAAGCGTTTGGAAACTTGTAGCACATATTGAAAACGCAGGAGTCAATTTGGAAGCTGTTCGGCATTTCCAAAATGCAGATTTACAGAAAATATTGATAAATAATATAACTGCAGGGCATGTTTTATTTCTGAATCATACCCTGCAGTTTTTTGATATTAACTATTTATTAAACAGATAGTTTACACGGTCAAACTCCACGCAGCTGATAATAACCTTGCCTTCATTCAGAAGTCTTTTGACGGCCAGTGGAATTTCGGTTACGGGAACGCACTCAGCCTTGAATTTTTCAGATCATTGGCTTTCTGTCTAAGTTGTTTTATAGTCTGGTTGTTTAAGGCGGTGGCATCGTTCTGAATTCCTATATTCCTACCGAATATGGCTGTCATGTGTTTACTTTAATCTGAATCAAAGCTAAAAAGCATTTTGCATTTTGCAGAATATTAACATTTTTTTTTTTTGCAAACTTTCTGTGATAAGCTGAAAATAAGGAGGAAAAGGAATGAAATACATACTTAATACTTCCACAAACACTTATCATATTGAAGGCTGCTGTCACAATTCATTTTCCGAAAAGAAAGTATTCAATACCGAAAATGAAGTAATCAAATACGGCGGCAAAAATGTAAGGTTATGCAAGCTCTGTCAGAAAAAATATGAACGGCAGGAACAATCAAGATCAGGAAATATTTAAAGGAGAGTATCTAAAATGAACGAGCCAATCTTCAAAGCAACGATCAAATGTCAGATATCCATAATTTATAACGCTATAGCAGTCATTTTATTATGTATCGGAGGACTAAATTTTATAAATTTCCTTGTCGGAAATGGCTATCCGTGGGAGTTGGAAACAAAAAGAAATGTTGGCATTTCATCGATTGTAGTGTATATTATTCTTGTTGGTATAAGGTTTTATTGGCAAGACATTGCAAAAGCTTCTTCGCTTGAGCTTACAGAGGAAGGAATTTCTGGCAGTCTCAAAATTTGGGGAGTAAACTCAAAATTAAACATTCCCCTTGATAACATAAGCAGCCTGTATGTCAAGGAGTCAATTTGGGACAAAATACGAAGCGGCAAGACTTTAGTAATAGCTTCATCTTCGGGTTCAGTCAAATTCAGATGTGTACAAAACGCAGATGAATTTGTTGAAAATGTAAATAATCTCACAGAGAAAAGAAAAAACGCCACAAAAGCTCCGAGTTCAGCTGCCAATCAGGTATCGTCAGCCGATGAACTGAAAAAATTCAAGGAGCTTTTAGATGCAGGAGCAATATCACAGGAAGAATATGACTCAAAGAAAAAGCAACTTTTAGGCTTATAAAGAAAATCAGCTTCCGCCAAACAGCAGGAGCTGATTTTCTTTACATATTAATATCCTTAGGCTTCTCTATCCTGTCCATTTCAAACCAGAATGTACTTCCGATGCCCACCTCCGACTTAACGCCAAATTTGAAGCCGTGGAGAATGAATATCTGCTTTACAATGGAAAGTCCGAGACCCGTTCCGACGACCTCTCTCTTGTGCTTTTCGGCACGGTAATAGCGGTCGAAGATAAGGGGCATAAGCTCCTTGGAAATGCCGTCACCCGTATCGGTAACGGAAATGGTGATCTTTTTCTTTGTGCATACCTCCATAACGTATATGCTCTTTTCCTCACCCGAGTAATTGACCGCATTGTTCACAAGATTGTAGATTATCTGGTCAAACTTGATAAGATCGGCCTCACCCCACGCCTCTTCATTGGTGCTGACATAGAATTTGTAGCCGTCACGCTCGGAAAGGAGCTTGTAGCGGGTCATAATTTCCCTGAGCCTGCTTCCGACGCAGAACGGCTCCTTGTGAAGCTCCGTGCTGCCGTTTTCAAGCTTTGTAAGATCCATAATGTCATTAACAAGAGCCGCAAGACGGTCGCTGTCGATGTGATTATCCTTCACCACGGGGACGAAATTGTAATGTATATGCGGTGAGGTTTCATCCATATGAACGGGTGCGGATATTACATTTTCTTTTCCGTAGCGGTCATTCAGAAACTTGTAGCATTCACTGAAAAAGCGGGGGAGTTCTTCCTCTGTCAGAGCTTCGGGGGCGGTTATTACCCAATCGCACATTACATTTACATTCGCCCTTTTCAAAACCTTGATCTCGCTTATTCTCTTGTGCAAGAAATCAAGGCAGGAGAGGGGCTGATCAGTTTCTGCAAGATTGTAATTGAGGTGTATTCGGCTTTCGTCAATGTTGCTTGTACTGCTTGAATGTGTGCGGTCATAATGTGCAAGCATATGTCCTGTTGCGGCCGCTGTATATTTTTCTAAATGAGCCATTTGAAGCTCCTTTCGGTTGCGTGGTGGAAGAGGGTGACGGGTTCGTCCACCCAAACTGCGTTTTGGTGGAGCAAGTTATACCAAAATTCCGAGCCGTCAATTTCGCCGGGGCAATGCTGCCCCAGGTGATCTTGACTGAATTTTGGTAAACTTGCTCTCAAACGCCGAGGGCTTCTGAAATTTTCTTCGAAAATTTCACTTTGGGGGAACGGGCGTGTAGCGCCGATATGTAGGTAGTTAATATAAGTTATTCAGCGTCATAACTGCAGAATGCTTCTGCTGCTCTATGGCATGATGATAAGTGTTCAAGGTTGTTGAAACATCTTCGTGACCGAGGATTTCCGAAACAGCCTTTATGTCAACTCCGTTGCGAATGAGCGTTGTTGCAAAAGTGTGGCGCAGGGCGTGAACGAGATTTTCCTTGTCGGTTATCCCGCACTTTTTCAGAATACACTCCATCGTCTTGTAGACCTTTCGGGGAGATGTGATGGTGTGATTCTTTGTGGCGATAACTCTGTCCTTGTCCTTAATGATCTTGCGGAGATTTTCAAGTGCATCGACAGCATTGTCATTCAGCGGAATGTAGCGAGTGGACTTGTCTGTCTTGGGCGTGTCCTGCTCAAGAAGGACATATTTACTTTCCGCATTTTCCTCACGATTTTTCACTTCCACAACATTCCCGTGAATGTAGATATGACGCTTTTCAAGGTCAACGTCCTTCCACTTTAGATAAAGCGGTTCGCCTTCTCTCATTCCCGTGTTGAGGATAAGAATAATCAGATAGCCGTATCTGTAAACGGGCGCACCGTTCTTGTAAGTGCGCTTTGCTTCTTCAACAATAGCGGCGATCTCTTCGGGAGTGTATGCGGTGATCTCCTTTCTCTCCTTGGTCTTTGAGGACGGGAGCTTCACACCCTTGACGGGATTTTTGAGAATTTCCCCACGCTGAACGCCCAGCTCCATACAGGCGTTCAGATTGTTGTACGCCTTCTTTGCGGTGGAGTAGGATTTTTCGTTGATGATAGTGTTTATCATTTTCTGCACATCGTTTGAGGTCAGGGCGTTTATCTGGATATGACCGATTGCAGGGAATATCTGATATTTCAAAGACTGCTCCACACGGTCGTATGAGCTTGGTTTCAAATCGGGCTTTTTGACTTCTTCAAGCCAATGGATCATATATGCTTCCAATGTCATTTTCTTGACGTTGGAAATATCGTATCGTGCAGCCTCAGCGATAAGCTCCTTTGTCTTTCTGCGAACTTCTGTCGGAGTTGCTCCGTAAACAGATCTTCTCACGTTTGTCGATACGGTTATCTTCTGCTCATAGTAACCGTCTTTACGCTTTTTTATTTCGGGAAGCTTCCTTGACACTTTGATCTCTCCTTTCTGTATCGGGGCATATAGGATATGCCCCGATATTGTGATGATTCAGTAATCAGCCGATGATAAAGGACTTGCCTGCATAGGTGTTCAGCCACTTTTCAAAGGCGGTCTTTTCAATGCGGAGGATACCGCCCATCTTGATGGAAGGAAAGCCTTCGGAGCTGAACAGCTTATACACGCTGCTGCGGCTGATGTGCATAATTGCCATAATGTTTTCGGGTGTGTAGAGAACGGGAGCGTTCTCAACGGGTGCTGCGGTTGTCTTTGTTGCATTCATATTGATTTACCTCTTTCTTTTGTGATTTTTATTGTTAAGGGACGATGGGACAATGGATTGTCTTGTTGTCGGAAAGTCCCTTATTTACGTTGGTTTTGCCGATTTACTCAGTTGGGACAATGGTGGGACAATCATCGGTTTGTCCGGGACAATGACCGTTTTCAAGCAGTATCGGGTTAAGTGCGTAGCTTTCCTTTCGCCTGTTTCCGCTGTTATGTTCCGGCGGAACATATGATATGTACTTATGAGCAGTCAGCACTTCAAGAGCGTCCTTGACCTGTTCATCTGTCAGCTTGCGGACGGAGCGTTTTATATCCCGAAAGGAAATAGTGGAAATGCCGTTCTTCAAGGCGAGTGCTGTCATTTTTTCAAGGACAAGCTGGGGAGTATCGTTGTAGCTTTCGGCACACATCATTTTAAGATAGTGCTGTCCGTAATACTTTGATATTTCGATAGCGGCCGACATTGTTTCTCCTGATATACATTCGGAAGGGGAGTGTTCGCATAAGTGGAGAAGTCCTGCCATTCGAAGTGTTTTGCCCGGCAGCTTGCTGAAAAACTCTCTGTAATCGGCAAGTGTTTCGTTTTCCGACATCTGATATTCGATTTTCTCTGCATAAGCGGTAAACAGATCCGTTGCCTTGCAGGACAGCTCTATGCACTGATCGGGATTCGGCGGCATATTCAACAAGCGATAGATAAGCTCCTTGTAACGCTTTGTGACCTCTGTTCCGTTTATATCCTGTATTAGTTTGCGGTGTCCTATCATACTGTCTGGCAGGCAGAACAGAAAACGTTGTGTCAGACCTTTGCCAATAAACTGCTGATTTGAAATGACGTTGTTCAGCACCTGGGGCTGGGCACATATCCCGAAGGTGAGCAGAGGGTGTGTAAGTGTGACAGAGCCGTATTTTCGGTCTATCTTCACAGGCTCTCCGTCATAGCTCGAAAGGAATATGTTCAGATTTATGATGCTGTTGGAGTACATTCCCGAAATCACATCGAAGATACCTCCTTCGGGGGACATAATGCCCATAGTGTCGTTGTTGTCGCTCATAATAGCTGCAAGGGCTTCGGCTGTAACATCTGTTGTTATCAGCTTCATTTCCTTTACAGGCTGCAGGGCATTTATCTCCATCTGAATGTCACGGATAACGGAGCTGTCCTCACCTTTTTCAATAGCCTTGTTCAGCTTGGAATCAAGCATTTTCTTGGAATTGAAATAGGTCTGCACATCAATAAGGTGAAGTGCGTTGTATTCGTTGACGAATTTGTTTATCGGTGAAGTCATTGCTGAAAATACTGCTGATTTGCGTTCTCCCGGCGGTGCTATTATCAGCATATAAAGGTTAAGCTCCTCCGACCAATAAGGACTGAAACTGACCTTAGCTTTGCCCTGCAAGCATACTGATAAGGCTGAGAGTGCCACAGATGCAGGCATATCGGGATAGACTTGGGTCGTTTCCGAAACGAAGTTCACATAGTCCCTTATAGTCTGTGGAAGACAGTAGATCGGGAATGGCTGAGGACAATGAGCTGTCTTGAGCGGTATGGGTACAGTTGGCAATGCCATTACAATGCTCCTTTCTTTTTTATTTATTTGTTGTGTTATGCAACACTTGACAAGCAATAAACTATATGATAGAATGTAAATAGTGATAATTGCAATAATCTTGTACTAATCTGTGTTGCTAAAACAAATTATACACTACAAATGCTACAGCATCGATGCTATAACGATACATATGCAAAATAATCGTAGCATTACACAAAATCTGAGAGGACGGGTTGTATGTTTTGGCAAAAATATGTTGAAATTTGTGAAAAAAATAATGTGAGGCCAAGAAAGGTTGCTGCGGAAATAGGTGTAGCGGATGCAACAGTCACAAGGTGGAAGAATGGAAGTACTCCAAACCGTGATACTTTGGAAAAAATCGCAAAAAAGTTTGATGTTACTGTCGAGTATCTTATGGACAGTGATGAAATAACTATCAACGTCAAGGATAAGCACAGTACCTTTATGAAACTGACGGCGCTTCCGCAAAGATGGGCGAGTTTACACGGCGGCAGCAAGATCGATGCACAGCTTGTAACTGATATTTCAAAGTATGTAAATGCTTCTTTGTTTTTCCTGAGCAATGATAATAATATTGCATACACTCCTGAGAATGAGGAGTATATGCAGGGTGATAATAGTGAATATTGGAAATACCGTAGAGCCTGTATCTCAAATATTGGGCTGCTGCATAATATCTTTGAGATACTTGATGATTGTGCGGATTCGGATCCGTATCGTATATTGCAGATACAGCTTTCACGGATTGTATTGGCGCATTTGTCAGAACGAGGTATTAATAAAGAACAGTTGACAGAGTTTAAGCAGCTTTCAAGCTATAAGTTGGAATTCCTTTATACAGGTGTGGCAAGAGTTGACCCGACATATAATTATGGTCTTAATTTCTCTGATCTCTCGGTAATAAGGCGAATGACAGGGATAAGTTATCTGTATATGTTTACGGGTATCGAGGAGAGTTATGCCGAAATAACAGCGGAGCTGTCCGGGAAGTAATTGTCCCTGATGACCGAAGTTGTCCGAGCATTGTCCCCAAATGAAAAATGCTCACAAACGGCTGTTTAGCGTTGTTTGCAAGCTTTATAGTTTCTATTGTCCCATTGTCCGCAAAATGCTACACACTGTGTAGCGAATTGAGCTGATCATATATTTTCGGGTTGCTTAATTTGGCATACAGTGTGTTAAAAATAATAGTGAATATGTATTTTTGATTGCAAAATAAAGTTTATAGGTGATATGATGAAAACAGTTAAACCCTTTATAAAATGGGCAGGCGGAAAGAGCCAGTTATTGAGTGAAATAAGAACTAAATATCCTCAGAAAATAGAACGCTATTGTGAACCTTTTGTAGGCGGTGGAGCAGTGTTGCTTGATGTTCTTGCAAATTACAACCCTAATGAGGTTATTATAAATGACATCAATGCTGCACTTATCAATACATATCAGCAGGTACAGAACAATGTTGAAGGACTGATTTTACAGCTTGATAAAATGCAGTCTGAATTTTGGAAAGCAGATTCGGAGCTTAGGAAAAACCTTTATACATATAACAGAGAAAAGTTTAATAACCTTATAAATTGTAATGATAACAATTTAGATAAAGCTGCTTTATTTATGTTTCTTAATAAGACCTGTTTTAATGGGTTGTATCGTGTTAATCGTAAAGGATTATTTAACGTTCCGATTGGTTCATATAAAAAACCTCCGATATGTGATGCGGAAAATCTGAGATATATCAGTAAGTTGCTTCAGAATGTTGAGATTAAGTGCGGAGATTATAAGGATTGTGCAAATTTTATTGATGATAAAACTTTTGTGTATATCGACCCACCATACCGTCCGTTGACTGTTACAGCTTCATTCACATCTTATAATGAGAATGAATTTGGCGATCAGCAGCAGATTGAGCTTGGACATTTTATAGATGAGATAACCGAAAAAGGCTCGAAAGTTGTTGCAAGCAATTCTGATCCGAAGAATGCAGATGATACAGATAATTTCTTTGATGATTTGTATGCAGAATACAAGATCGAAAGAGTATCTGCGAAGCGTATGATTAACAGTAAGGCAGATAGCAGAGGAAGTATAAGTGAACTTTTGATTACCAATGGATAAGAAAGGAAGAATACTATGCCTTATAGAATTGAAGCCGAGTGTCCATGTTGTCATAAAACAGCAGATGGAATAGATGAGATCGAAGAAAAGTTTGGTTGGAGAGTACCAAATGATAAGACAATACCTCAGTCATACTGTAGGGAATGTCGTGCCGCTCATTGCAAAGCAGGAGAACCGTGTAAGGCTCAGAGCTAAATTAAATCTTTTTAGCTAAAATCCCATATGCTATTTGTTCTTGCTGTTAATCATACGTTTTGATTGTAATATTATTAAATGAGGGTGTAATATGAAAAGAAATTTTAGCGAATGGCTTTCAAAATTTCGCAGCAGTATAGCTAATTATGGCTATTATGTTGATTTTGAAAAAGTACATAGAAACGTTGACGGGGTAAAGATTGAGCTGAATATACTCAATTCACTTATCGGTTCCAAAGATATCGAAAATGATTTTGAGAATCTTGTGGTAAGATATCCTGAAACATTAAAGTGCATCCCGTTACTGCTTGCTGTCAGAGAAAAAGAAATCTATGCTATTGACGGCGATGGCGAGTTTACTTATAATTTCAAAAAGGCAAACTATTCTGTTGAGCAGTATAAAATTTTTATGCGAAAAACCGGATTGTTTGATTTGCTTGAAAAGCATATTATCAGCAATCTGATTGATTATGCTACAGGGGTTGAAACGGGACTTGATTCTAATGGACGCAAGAACAGGGGCGGTCATCTTATGGAAGATCTTGTTGAAAGCTTTATTGTAAAGGCTGGATTTAAAAAGGGTGAAGGCTACTTCAAGGAAATGTATATCCACGAGATAACCGATAAATGGGGTATTGATCTCTCGGCTATATCGAACAGCGGCAAAATGGAAAAGCGTTTTGATTTTGTAATAAAGACCGATAATATGATTTATGGAATTGAGACGAATTTCTATGCCAGCGGCGGTTCAAAGCTGAATGAAACCGCACGAAGCTATAAGCAACTTTCACAGGAAGCAGATAGCATTGATGGATTTACATTTGTTTGGTTCACTGATGGTCAGGGGTGGATAAGTGCAAGGCACAACCTTGAAGAAACGTTTGATGTTTTGGAGAATATTTACTCTATTGATGATTTGGAGAATGGGGTAATCTTACAGTTGAAGGAGGCATGATTATGTCTATTATAAACAGTTATGCTTTATGGAATAATAAAGGTGGAGTAGGAAAGAGTACAATAAGCTTTCATCTTGCAGTTCGTTATGCTGAAAAAAATCCAGAAAAGAATGTTCTTGTAATTGACTTATGTCCACAAGCTAATTCAAGTATGATGCTCTTAGGTGGTGGAGAAATTGGTGAAGAAAAAGTTATAACTTTATGTTCTGAATCGGTACCAAAATCGATTGTCGGATATATTAGTACTGCAATTACTAATGGTCGAGGCGCTACACCACCGACTTATAGTGATTATATTGTTAATGTGAACGATTTTAACGAAAAAATGCCTACTAATCTTTACTTGCTTTGTGGAGACGGAAATCTTGAACCTATGGCACCAGCAATAAATGAAACAGCCGCAGCTAAAGCTTTAACACCAACTGCGCAACCATGGAAATGGACACAAGAGATAATAAAGAGATTTATTGCTTCAATTGGTGACAATAGCGATAAAGATTGGATGGTTTTTGTAGATACAAATCCGAGTTTTAGCATTTACACGCAAATTGCTATATCATCTGTGAATAGGTTATTAATCCCAATTAACGCTGATAATTCATCAAAAACAGCAGTTTCTGCTTTGGTTGCTTTATTGCATGGTACTGAGCCACCGCATCCCATATATGGTTCGTGGACATATGCTGCTATGGCTAAAGAGCAAGGAGTTGAAATACCTAAAATACATTTGTTAATCGGAAATCGATTAACACAGTTTGAGGGACCTGCAAGAGCTTATGGTGCAATATCGGAAGCTACTTCATCTAATTTATATGATATTTTTCTATCTCATCCTGAATATTTTATAGAAAGAGAAAATAGACCGACAGATAAATCAGAGTTCACAAAAAGCTATTCATATCCGTTAAGAGATTTTAATACCGCAGGTGTTGTTTGTGCTCATATGGGCAATAAGTTATCAGCTATGAAGCAAGGCTATTACAATGTATATAACGCTCCTGTAAAAGTTAATAATAATAAAATATTGGAGTGTATCGAAGCAATAGATAACATCATAAAAGTGTTATGAGTTTTAATCGATATGAGAGCAGTAGCAATGTGCTTTGATTCTTTAATGTAGATAATCTTTCAAATGATAACGTATTTGTTAAGTAATATATTTGCTTTTTTTAAGTAATGGTGATTATTATGCCTAAAAAAAATATAAAATGGCAGCCCGATGATTTTGAATTGGAAATGACCACCCACTGGTCATTTCCAAAGCGTGGCGATTGGGCTACACACGATGCAAAATGGCGAGGAAACTGGTCGCCATATATTCCGAGAAACATCATTCTCCGCTACTCTAAGGAGGGAGACTTAGTACTCGACCAGTTCGCAGGCGGCGGAACAACTCTTGTTGAAGCCAAACTGCTTAACCGTGATATAATCGGTATTGATATAAACGATGTTGCTCTTGAACGCTGTCGGGAAAAAACAGCGTTCGATTATGAGCCAGCAAAGGGTAAGGTGTATATCAAAAAGGGTGATGCCCGACATTTGGACTTTGTTCCTGATGAAAGCATAGATCTGATATGCACTCATCCTCCGTACGCCGACATAATCAAATACAGCGATGGTATTGATGGCGATTTGTCTCAGCTTAAGGTAAAAGATTTTCTTGAGCAGATGAAACCCGTTGCAGAAGAAAGCTATCGTGTCCTTAAAAAGGGTAAGTTCTGCGCTGTGCTTATGGGAGATACACGTCAGAAGGGCTGTATGATTCCAATGAGCTTTGAGGTTATGAAGCTCTTTCAGGATGCCGGATTTACGCTGAAAGAGCTTATCATTAAGGAGCAGCATAACTGTAAAGCTACAGGGTATTGGAAAACTAACAGCGTAAAATATAATTTTCTGCTGATTGCTCATGAGTATTTGTTTGTGTTCAGAAAATAAGAGATATTTAGAGGCGTTAAGTTTCATTATGAGTGAAACTTAACGCCTTCTTTTGGTGTTATAATGATTATATGAGGTGAGCATTATGTATTTTCATGATGATAGTCAATTATACAGCGTGATAGGTAAAAGTATAAAACGATATAGGACAGCAGCTCATCTTACACAGACTCAGTTTGTGTATATGCCGCCCCGAAAACCGCAGCTGCACGGAGTCAGAACCGCACCCTTGCCGCTCATGAACCGCAGTAGTATGCAGTAGTATAATGATAGTGGCACACGGAAGTGTGACTACTAACATTAGGAGGTCCTGATATGATAGATTATCGGGAAATATTGCGGCTTCATAGCCAGAATCATAGTCAAAGGCGAATTGAAACCAGCGTACACAGTTCGCATCAGACAGTAAAGGCAGTATTGGAGAATGCTGCCAAGTATGGTATCTCATGGCCGCTTGATGATGATATGACAAATGAAAAACTTGATGAGATTCTGAACAACTCTGCAAAAAAGCATGGATTCATTCCCTATGCCGAGCCGGACTATGCCTACATCCACAGGGAGCTTTCCAAGAAGGGCGTAACACTTACCTTGCTCTGGAGCGAATACTGCGAGCGTTGTTATGCAAACTGAGATAAGCCGTACATGAGCACGCAGTTTGGTGACAAATACCGCAGCCGGGCGAGAAGCACTAAGGCTACAATGCGTATCAATAGCCGGGCCAAACTATGCAGGTTGATTGGGCAGGTGGAACTATACCCTACTATGATTCGTAACGGGCAAAGAATACAAGGCATATCTGTTTGTTGCTGTGCTCCCGTGCAGTGGCATAATTTATGTGGAAGCGTGCACGGATATGAAGCAGGAAAACTGGCTGCTTTGCCATGTTCATGCCTATGAATACTTCGGCGGAGTTACAAAAATTCTTGTTCCGGATAACCTTAAAACAGGTGGTACAGCCAATACACGCTATGAAATACAGCTGAACGCAAGTTATCGTGAACTTGCAGAATACTACGGAACAGCTATTGTTCCCACAAGAGTTCGTAAGCCGCAGGATAAAGGACTTGTAGAAAAATCTGTCGAATTTTCAACCACATGGATCACAGCGGCACTTCGTGAGCAGAAGTTCTTATCGTTTTCTGATGTTAAAACAGCTGTTGCGGAGCGTCTTGAGGTTATCAACAACAAGCCGTTTCAGAAACGACCCGGCAGCCACAGAGAAGCATATGAGAATGAAGAAAAGGAGTTTATGCTTTCTCTTCCTGCACATCCATATGAGCCTGCAATATGGACTCAGGCTACTGATGGCAGCCGAGTCACGTCACATAAAAGGCTTGAAAAATACAGTGTTCAGCCTGTTGTCAATCCCGATCATATGCCCGAAAACCATCGTAAATATCTGCGGTACAATGCAGAAGAATTCAGGCGTTGGTCTGCAGATGTGGGTAAATGTACCGAAAGCGTTGTTAAGCATTTTCTGGAAACGGGCAAGGCTCCCGAGCAGGGGTACAAGTCCTGTGTCAGTCTTGTAAAACCGGGTGAAAAATATAGTAAAAAGAAGCTTGAAAGCGTCTGTGAAAGAATGATCCCGCTCTCGTCTGCACCGTCGATCCGTACAATAACCACCATTCTCAAGAACAGCAGACAGCCGTCGGAAAATATTGATGCAAAGTCTGATGCCGAGGACAGTTGCAATAAATATGGCATTACCCGTGGAGCCGCATACTTCAGAAAGGGAGGTGCGGACAATGAATGATATATCCACAGTGCAGCGTTTGCGCAGCATGAAGATGAACGCTTTTGCCTCTGAACCGGAACGTCAGCTTGCGGATAATGCTAACTTTTCAAGTTTTGGATTTGAAGAACGTCTGGGATTGCTTGTTGACTGCGAATGGAACCGACGTCAAGCGAATAAGCTTAACAGATATATACATAATGCACGCTTTTCAGAGAGCAACGCTACTATTGAGAGCATTGAATACCTTGAGGACAGACACCTTGACAAAAAACAGATATTACGTTTCTCCACTTGCAAATACATTGACGATGGGCATCATATCATTCTCAAGGGTGCATCGGGGAATGGAAAGACGTATATTGCCTGTGCTCTTGGCAATTCTGCCTGCCGTAAGTTCAGGACAGTAAAATATATCCGTATGCCTGAACTGCTTGATGAACTTACTGTTGCTAAAGATAACGGTGAATTCAAGAAGGTGATTGACGCATACAAGAAAGTTGATCTGCTTATCCTTGATGAATGGCTTATCCGCAGGCTTACACCTGCAGAATCGTACATTATGCCTGAAATCGCCGAGGCTCGCTGCAAAAGGTCAATGATCTTCTGCACACAGTATGAACCCGAGGGATGGTATGAAAGGATCAATCCTGATCCCGAAAGCGAAAGCCCCATTTCAGAAGCAATCATGGACAGGATCATTCACAACTCATTTATTATGCCGATAGACGGCAGGATATCAATGCGTGAACGTTATGGAGTATCATCGGAGGTTGAGTCATGACGGTGAATGAAGTCATGCTCGATGAACGCTATTCATGGTTATTTCTGCATTGTCAAAACGTTTCCGCTGCAAATGCTGAAATCCTTGAATTGTTTTCTGAAGAGCCTGTTGATGAGCACACCTGGGCGGAGCAGGATATTACCGAGCAGATTAGAATGATCGTTCGCAAGTATGAATAATTAAATGCTGTGGGTCTGTCCGGTGCTGATGTACCGGGCAGGCATATGCTGACTAATATGTTGGGTAATGTTGATGCACTTTGACACTGCGGTTCTCAAGCGGCAAGGGTGCGGTTCTGACTCCGTGCAGCTGCGGTTTTCGGGGCGGCATATACATCCTTCCTCCTTTCGGTACTTTTTATATGTGCGGTACTCTTATTCCGGTATCATATCGGTACATTTCATTTGTTTAGGATTTTATGACTTGCTTCTTTATTGGTATCACTTCTTTCATTTTGATGCGGAAAAATTTTTTTTGTCCGCTGAAATTATTATATCATAAAGAATTTTCAAAAATCGCAGCTCTCTTTCGTAGCGGAAACATCGCCAAAATGCGCCAAACGTTGCGAAACGTTCTCAAACGTCACCTGAAATGCAGAATATCTTATATTTGTTAATGACTTAGACTTAAAATTTGCGTGCCTGAATATTTTGTAAACTGTTATGCGGTATTGTGTTATTTTGTATCAGGCGGTTTACTATAAAGTAGGATGCAGTTTATAAATTTTGCCTATAAACTAAAACAAAGCATTGAAGATTTACGACCTTCAATGCTTCGTTTTTATGGCTATTTGATTGTATTATCCAACCTTTGAGCGTTCTATAGGGAGATACTAAATTTTATTTACAGCTGAGCTAGTTTGTTTTTTATTATATCCAGACTCTTGAAACCACTATGTTCGGACGAAAAGTCAGAGATTATTTTTTGCATTGTCTCTGAACTCCAATAAATTGTTAATTTTCTTTTGGTGCGAGTGATTGCTGTATAAAAAACCCCTTTTGTTATTTTTTCAGAATTAACACTGGGAATAATCACTTTTACAGAATCATATTCTAAGCCTTGTGCTTTATGAATCGAAACAGCATATGCCAACTGAAAAGGTATGATAGTCTTCTTTGCGTCTTCCTCATTTTCAATTTCGTCCTCGTCAAAAGCATATACAATAAGTTTGATGCGAGTTCTTTCACCTATGGTATCAATATACTCAATTTGGTCTGATTTACATTGTTGTTCAGTAATTATAGTTTCAACATCAATAGTAAATGCTATTTGATCGTCTGTCTTTTCTATGTCTACAATAATTCCTTTAAGGTTATTATAGAGGTATGTGAAACGAGAGTTATCATTAAAAAGGATTTTGTCTCCCTTTTTAAACCTCCAGCCTTGCCATATTATAGCTTCACCATTTGGATTTGCATTTTGAAAATAACTGTTTATATTATTTAACCCAAATTTTCCGTCATAGTTTAAGCACAGAACAACTTCATCTGTTACATTAGAAGTAAATATATCTGATCCTATTTCTTTTGAAAAGGGTCCATCTATGACAAGCTTTTCGGTGATCCTAACATCATTGTTCCTTACTTCTTCCCATAGACTCAGTAGGCTTTCTTCCTTGGTTCGCCAAGTATCAAGTAATTCAATATTAGCACCATGTGTAGTTATGATGTGCTTGGCATAATAAAACCAGTTACCAAAATCTATTGATTCGATTTGATTGATGTCTCCCGCTAATACAATTAAGGAATTTTCACTAATCTTATTCACAAATTTAAGCATAGTAAAATTATCAATTATACTGCATTCATCTACAAATATTATATCATAATCCGGCAGCTCAACTTTTTTTGTAAAGCTGTCAAAGCTTATAAAATCTGAATTATTGCCAGGATTTTCAATACGCCTTCTAAGGTGTTGTATCGCATTATGTGTTTTGGTAAGAAAAAGTTTCTTAGACTTTGGCATAAGACTCGAAATATAGTTAATGAGGGTTGTTTTACCTGTTCCGGCTGCACCATATATAAGAAGTAGTTTGGAATTAACAAAAGCATACTTTATTGCTTTCTGCTTGGATACATCAACATTATCAAAAATCGACTTATTATCCCTAATGAATTTGGCATTTAATTCTTTTTGCCCTTTAATTCCGTTTTGGGAAAGTTCTAACAGCTTTCGCAGTATTTGTAATGTTGTGCTTTCATATGAAGCAATGGTAACATATTCTTGTTCATGCAGTATATTAAACCCTTGACGTGTTTCCCACGCATCTAAATACTCATTATATGTAGCTATATCCGTATCAGATGCGATTTCGCTGGAATTAAAATATATTTCGCCAGAATTCTTGATTTTGTTTTTTAAAACCAGATACGGCGATATAGTTTTTAATTGCGCTGTTCCAGCTACACTCAAAATTTTTGCCATATTACCATTGCTTGTCTTGCTTCCTGCATAATTAGCCAGATAAGGATTCTTTTCAAATGGGAAACACTTTTTGGCAAAATAAAATGGTATTTTAGGCATAGGAGAATTAAATTGATTTGGTATAACATCAGATATTCGGTCTTCACGCATATTAATCAAAAGAAATCTTATGGTGTTTTTTCCGAATGTGTCACACTCGCAAGAAAAATATTTTCTTAAAGCTTCAATTACCGTTTTGAAATAACAAGTATTAGTGTTTTTATAAATACTATCGACTACTTCATTAAAGCTTATTTCTTTTAAATCAATAAGATCCAGAAATGTCATGCCAGTGCTTGTTAGAAAAATCATCAATTCAGAGTATTCACCATAGTTCTTACTTATTTTTAAATTAATGTTTAGTATCCTTCCAAGTTTGATTAAACAAGCAGGTGCAATGGATACCCTCCAGTTTGTGATGATTTTTATATTTGAAGCAATACCCCATAAATCAATCGTTGTGTCGGTATAGCCAATATTAATTGAATAAGCAGTTGAAATATTCTGCTTTGAATAAACAGTTATTCTATTAAATTTAGTAGCATATTTATTGGCTAATTGCAAGGTGATTTCATAATAGCGTTCGGTGCCAACATAAAATGGTGTTTTCTTTTGAACATAAAAACGTGTGCTTTCCAAAGAATGAGGTGATAAATCCGTAGATTCAATAGCTTTTGCAACTATGTTATAGTACTCATTGTCAAGTTGGTCTGTGTTAAGTGGGAACTTTTCAAGATTTTGAAGAATAGATATTCTATTGTTATCCCAGAAGTATTTTCTGATCTGCCACATGAAGTTATAGTATTTTAACATTAAGCGTTCAGATTGACCTTCTTCCGGAATTCGGCAATCAATATACTTTAAGCATCGTAAGAAATTGGCAAGATATTTAGTCCTCAAATTGAGTTGAGCTTGTTCATATGCTAATTGAAGATTTGGCTTTGTGCATCTAAGATTATAAGAGTTTTGTAATAATGCAGCTCTGCATAGGTCATTTAATCTTGGTAGAATATCTTGAGATATTTCATCTCTGGTTGCACTACGGTTTTCTATTGTATCAATACTTCTAACGATAGACTTATCGCAAGCCATTACAATTCTTTTGATATCATCAAGATTAAGCTGAGTTGAACTAAGCTTATTTACAAATGAATGATGTTCAATTATACGATCAAGTTTTTTACAAAAATCAATAATACTTTCATCGGTATTAAAAATTTCCTCTTCTGCCTCAAAAGCAACAGTTGTACTACCTTTGGAAAAATCAATCGAGTTTATATAGTCCACTGACATATATTTCCAGAAAACACGTTCATAGCCTCTTTCATCGGGCTCAAGAACAACAAATAATATACCTGGATCAATATCAACATTTGCTGCTATAGTTGCAGGAAAACCGAGACTTTGCAATGTATACTTTATCTTTCCATCATCTTCTTTATATGAGTGAGTACCTTTTATCTGAACAAAGAAAGTCTGTTTAGGACGTCTTGATACATCAGGATCAGGAACATATTCAAAGGTGCCATCAATATTAGGCCATTTATCGCCTGATGCAAATAGCGGATTAACACGACCTTTTGAACGGAGAAAGAATCTCAGCGTAGCAACTGCAGCTTCGTCCTCTGCTGATCTTTCCGTATGCGTTTTTATATGCTTTTCTATTAGTTCTTTGGGCTGATCTAACATTTTTTACTCCTTTCTCTGCCTAAGGCAAACAATCGCATCATTCAACCGTATTATAATAATCCAGTCTTAAATCATTAAGTTCTTTTCGTACAGCCCGCCAATCCTTCATGTACAAATCCATATATGAAATAAAAACTGAATTATGTGTACGTTCCTTTAAATGGAGAAGTTCATGCAATATTACATACTCTAAACACTCGATTGGTTTCTGTGCAAGCTGTAAATTAAACCATAGTTTTTTCTTCTCTGTATTACAAGTTCCCCAGCGAGTTAACATATATTTGGTTTGCCAAGAATCACAGTATAGCTCGGTAAGCCTTTCCCACTTCGGAAGTAATCTTTCAATTTCCGCTTTTAGTAAGATACGGTACTGCTCTCGCACATAGTTTTCTCTTTGCTTTACTGTACTTTCTTCACGCATAGAGAGTATTACCTTATCTCCTTTTATTTCAAATCCGTTCTTTTGTGAATTAGGCTGAAAGGATAGATAATATTGTTTTCCCCATATGAAAAGCGTTTCTCCGCTTACATACTGACGTTTAGTGCTTCTTGCCTGATGTTGAAACTTTTCAATCTGTTTTTTGATCCAAATAAGATTTGTTCGGGCATATATTTCTATTGCCTTATCATCAATAGATGCCGGAGCAGAGATAACGACGTGTCCATCAGGAGGCTTGACCTGAAGATGCATATTCTTGATATTCTTTTTATGGATATCAATAGGTATGCCAGAAATCATAATTGTCATATATTAGTATTCCTCCTGCTTTTCGATGATTTTAAATAATCTTTCGACTTCAGAATCATCATTAAGAATAATGAATAAAGCTTTCTTTATTCTGTTTTCTTTTATAGGATCACCACGGAATCCGCTCATTTTACTGCTAAGAACAGCATTATGGAGTTTGATTGCTAATATTTCATTACCGTCAGTATTATCGTATAGAGCTTGCAAAGCCTTACTTTTTCTTATGCTTTCAGGATAGTCTTCATTTTGTTCCGGATGTTCAACATTTTTAGCAAGTTTTATTTGTTCCTCAAGGAGTTCCTTATAAGAGATAACGCCTTGCTTTCTTTTTTGAATCAGCTCATCCAGTATTGCTGACATCTTTTCATAATACTTAGGGTTGACCGCAACTTTTTCTACCATTTTACGACGAATATTATTTTCAATCGCTTCAGCTGCTCCTTCTTTTTTATCTGAGGGAGCATTTTCATCAGTCATGGTTTCTCCCTGTTCTGCTACGAAATCAAGCAGTGTTAGATCATCGAACTCACCGATTTTAACGCTATCTGAAGCTGTAATATAGTTGTCGATCAATTTACGCATATCCGGCTCATAAGCTTTAAAATCCAAGAAGTCTCCGCTTTTATTTCCGATTGTCTGTTTCAGCTCAACATAGAATTTTACTTTTTCATCGTATGCAGATACTTCTTTGGCAGTATAAATATCAACCATGTATGGCTTGGCTTCTGCAAATGCACGAACTAAACCACTTACAAGCTTATACAGCCTTTCTCTGAGACGAGAATAGATTTCATCAGTTTCTTCGCTCATGCCGGATTCTCCGCAGAAATAATGCATATACTGTAAGTCACCCTTTGGAGCTTCTACGCCTTCGCATAGTTCTTCCAACTGATCGTACACTTCATTGAAATGCTTGATTGCTTCAGCGCTTCTATCTTTGATAAGTCCATCGACATCTTCCGGATCATAGTTTTCAAATGCACCCGATGTATAGGTGTCCATCGCATTCTTTAAATCTCCGAAAAGCTGCTTATAATCAACAATATATCCAAATTCCTTTGTATCACCATCCAGTCTGTTAACACGGCAAATGGCTTGGAACAAACCGTGATCCTGCATACTCTTATCAATATACAGGTATGTACACGGCGGAGCATCAAATCCTGTGAGGAGCTTATCAACCACAATGAGCAGTTTCATATTTGCAGGCTGGTTGATAAATTTATCTTTGACATCCTTTTCAAAATCCTCAACCTTTTTCTGAATGGAAAGTTTTTCCGGAAGATTATCAGGATCAAGTCCTAACATACGGAGATATATCTCGTATTTTTCAAAAGTTTCAGTTTCATCATCGGCACTTACAGTATCAGTTCTCAGATCACCGGCTTGCGGAGTGTAAGAGGATATGATGGCACACTTCTTGAAACCTCTCTGCTGGAAGATCTCATAATACTTGCAAGCAGTATAGATCGAATCTGCGACAAGAATTGCATTTCCGTTTCCGTCCATTAGGCGGGGCTTCAAATCAAAATCCTGAATTATATCCCAAGCGACACGTTCAAGCCTTGAACGGGAACTATAGATTTTCTGCATACTTGCCCATTTCTCTTTCAGCTTTGCTTTAGCTCTGCTTGAAAGAGAACGTGTTTTAACGTCAAACCATTGGTCAACTCTGTCATGTGCGCTGAGCTCCTGTGGGATATCTCTGTATTCATATCTCAGATCAAGTACAACACCGTCACGCACTGCTTCGTTATACTTATAGGTATGAATATAAGTGCCGAACACCTCTATACTTGTCTTCTTATCCTTTTTCAGGAGCGGTGTTCCTGTAAAACCGATGAATATCGCATCCGGCATGATTGCCTGCATTGCAGCATGAAGCTTGCCCGACTGCGTTCTGTGACACTCATCAACAAAGACAAAGATTTTTCCTTTCGCCTTAAAGTCAGCAGGGAGCGACTTCTTCAACTCATCAATATACTTGTCATAATCGGATTCAGTAGCTTCTCCGCCACGACGACCAAATTTATGCACCAATGAACATAAGAGTGAACTGTCATAGGAATTCAACTTACGGAGCAGATCATCACAGCTCTTGGTTCTGGTGATCTTTTCATCAACGCCAATGTATGTCTTCTCGATCTGCTCGTCCAGCTCATCACGGTCGGTGACGATAAGCACACGAGGGTTTTCTTCTTTACAATTGGCAAGAATCCATTTTGACAGCCATACCATTGTCAGCGTTTTACCGCTGCCCTGAGTATGCCATAGAATACCGCCACGCTGTTTTGCTAATCTGTTCTGAGTACGTTTTATACCGAAATACTGATTATAACGGCACACCTTTTTGATGCCCTTATCAAAGACAACAAAGTTCTCAATGAGGTCAATAAAGCGTTTCTTATCGAACATCTGATACAGCTGCTGAAGCAGAAGATCATCTATATGATCGCAGTATTCCATAATACGTGCATCTTCAGGATCACGCTCGTCTTCGTTTTCATGGAATCCGTCAGGCTTCCATTCCATATAGTATTTTTCACCTGTCAGAATAGTGCCGTAACGCAGACCTTCTATTTCATTGCCTGCCATACAAAACTGCACTGTGGTAAAGAACGATGCAATAAAGCCGTCCTTCTGATTGGTAAGGTTCTGCCTGATACCGTTTGATACGGACACACTGCTCTTTTTCAGCTCTATAACTGCCATAGCGATGCCGTTGACATAAATAACAAGGTCAGGTCTTTTCTCCTGACGGTCAATAACCGTTACTTCCTCGGCTATTGCAAAATCATTATTTGTAGGGTTATCAACATCAATGAAGTAAACCGTCTTAGGGGAGCTTTCGGGAGTTTCCTTGACCTTGGCACCGTATTTCAGCAGCGTATAGACCTTATGGTTAGCATCATAAAGCCCATGTGTCATATCATCAGCAGCCTTTATAAGTTCGGAAACAGCACCGTCTATCAGCCTTTCACTGTAACCGCTAAGGTGAAGGTACGCACGAAGTCGGTCTTCACGGATATTCTTATTTGCTCTGTCTTTCAGGTTGCCAATATATTTATAATCGAGGATATTTCTGTTCTTAAAGAAATCAATTACACGATTTTGCGTGGTTCTCTCGGTATCACCGATACTCATACGTACATTCCTCCTTAATGTGTTTGTTATTTCATGGAAAAAGTTTTCTGATCAATCCTGCTTTTATGCTTTTATATTTATTACACTTATGCTGATGAAGGGTGATAAGGTGGTCGAGCTGTGTCAAATACTCGCCAATTCGATACTGTTCTTGCAAGCAGGGCAGTCTAAACTCAATGCTCATTAAGGTTTCTGCATTCAACTTTGCTCGACCGCCACCTACCAAAAGTGATTCAATATCTGATTGACTTATGGCAAAGGCAAGAAAGCTATTATCGGCAATTCCCGCCTTTCCTTGAAGGACGTGAGCGTGATTATTGACCCAAATACGCCCGTTTACGCATTTTACAGGGTAGTTTTTTAAGTCATTCGCTCCATCTTCAGCAACAAGGACAAATTCTCCATCGTGTGTAAATCCCTCCACATAATCCTGAATTCCGTTTGCACCATAATACGGCGTTGTTCCGTGAACTCGAAGATTTGCTGCAACAGGGATACGCAGATTATCAAAGCGGTCAGCAACATCTTGAACCTTACGCTGTTCCCAAG
>CEAX01013984.1_pt1 | contig 26088 bp, 12 predicted proteins | sample 554721 | NCBI WGS metagenome assembly CEAX01 (sample SAMEA3182098, study PRJEB8094) | gut metagenome | biome: human; feature: gut; material: Stool; isolation source: human stools | place: Canada | collected 2012-05-30 | reverse complement strand
ACGTCGATGTTGATCTGGTCGTAGGCGCGGCCCTGTTCGAGCAGTTCGCCCAGCGAGTTTTCGATGTAATCCTTATAGGTGAGTTTCAGGATGGGCTTCTTAACCACGCCGCAGAGCCATACCACGGCCTTGCGGACGAATTTCGGCGTCCATTCGCAGGGACCCACCATCCACGGCGTCTGCTCGCGGGTGAGCAGCTGCGCGGCATTCTCGTCGATCACCACCTCGATATTCTGGTGCGCCTGGAGGTACGAGGCGGGAACCTGATCCGTGATCTCGCCCTCGACGACCCGCTGCACGATGTGGGCCTTCTCCTCGCCCCAGGCCATCAGGATGATGCGGTTGGCGCGCATGATCGTGTCGATGCCCATCGTGACCGCCATCTTGGGCGTGTTCTCCAGCCCGAAGAAAGCGCCCGACTGGATTTTGCGGGTGTTGTAGGTCAGCTGCACCAGCCGCGTGCGCGAGCGGGAGTAGGACCCCGGCTCGTTGAAGCCGATCTGTCCGTCCTCGCCGACGCCAATGATCATCAGGTCGATGCGCCGCACCGAGTGGTCGTACGACGCGCAGTATTCCGAAACGCGGTCCTCGGGAACCGTACCGTCGGGGATGTGCACGTTCTCGGGCAGGATGTCGATGTGGTTGAGGAACTCCTCGTGGATGCGGTAGTTGCGGCTCTGCTGTTCGGTCGACCGGATCGGGTAGAACTCGTCGAGGCTGTAAACGGCGACGTTCCGGAAGCTGATCTGCCCTTCGTGGTGGCGTTTCACCAGTTCCCGGTAGAGACCCAGCGGCGTGCGGCCCGTCGTGAGGCCCAGCACGAAGGGCTGCGACTCCTCGTAGACCTCGTTCGAGCAGTGGATTTCGTTGTACATGCGGATCGCCTTGACGATGTTGTCGGCGACGTACTGCACGCCTTCGTACTCGTTTTCGTAGACCTTGGTGTGGATCTTCTCGTAACGATGGATGATGTCGCGCGGAGCCGATTCGGAAATCAGGCCGCCGTCTTTGGGAAGTGAATACTTGTTGTTCATACGTTTATGTAATTTGTTAATCTTTCTCTCTGTCGGTTTGCTGCCGATCGTGTTGTCGCCGCCGTTGGTGTCGTTTACAAGTCTGACCCCACCCCAAATCCCTCCCTCGGGAGGGGACTTAAGGCGCAAAAACACGCGCCTTGACTGCTGTGGCGGCTCGGCAATTCGCAAGCGATTGCGCTCGCCTGTTGCCCGCAGCTGTCGCATCGCGACCGGATTGTCTCTTGGCTTTCAACTTTTCACTTTTAACTTTTTCACTTCTCGAACGTCACCTCCCCGAAAAACTCGGGACGGTGGAAATCGGGTTTCTCCGTCCGGATCGGCCGCCACGAGAGGAAATGGGGGTGCGAGAGGTTGTCGCCGCATTTGTAGAGGTTCATGCGGGCCTTGAGACCGCTCCAGTCGGTCAGCGCATGGCGGAAAAGCGCCTGCGGGGGGATGGCCAGCGTGAGCGACCAGCGGTTGTCGCCCTCGCGCTCGGCGAAAGGCTCGCCGCAGGGCAGCGTCGTGTAGCGTTTCACGCCCGCCAGCACCTCGGGCGAGGCGTGCTCGGCCTCGGTCCGGGATTTGTGCGCTCCGAGCAGCATCCGTCCGATGCAGGTGGTTTCGAAATTGTAGTACATCCCTGTGTCGGGCGCGATGAAGAACTCCGCGCACGAGTCGGTCCACACCTCGCCGTTGTCCTCCGTGACGAGCGCCGCCGTGTAGCGTTCGGCGACGTCGAAGCGCAGCATCAGCCAGTCGCCCGTATGGAACATCCGGAAGCTGACTTCCGGGGCGTAGGGGAATTCCGCGGGCCAGTTGCAGCACGCCACCGGCAGCGGCTCGATTCCGGCGAATGCCTCGTCCACGGCGGCCCGGTCGTCGGGCGCGATGCCTGCTATCTTGCGAATTTCCATTCCTTATTTGTATTTGGCGACGGTTTCCCGTACGATTTCACACATCGTGCCGTACTGCTCTTCCATGCTTTGCAGCAGTTTGTACTGGGCGCGGGTGCGCACGAGGTTGTGCTCGGGGTATTTCGTTTTGTAATAGGTGTCGCCGTCGATGTAGTCCATCAAAAAACGCAGCACCTGCTCGAAGGTGATGTAACGGGCCGAGAATGCCAGGTGGTCGATTTCGGCCTGGTTGAGCTGTCCGGCCCGCTGCGACAGATAGCCTTCGGTATAGGCGCGGAACATTTCGAGGGACATGCCCACGCGCGAAAGGTCGCGGTCGTCCTCGTCGCCCGTGTTGGCGTAGGAGCGGATGGCGTCGCCGAAATCGTTGAGCGACGTGGAGTTCATCACCGTGTCGAGGTCGATGGCGCACAGCACCTCGCCCTGCTTGTCGAAGAGGATGTTGCTGATTTTCGTGTCGTTGTGGGTCACGCGCGTGGGGATCGTGCCGTCCTCGACCTTCGACCAGAACGAGAGCATCTCGTCGCGGCGCGATTCGATCCAGCCGATCTCCTCCGCAAGGTCTTTCACGCGGCCTGCGGTGTCGCGGCGCAGCGCCTCGTCCCACTGCACGAAGCGGTGGCGGATGTTGTGGAAGCCCTTGATCGTCTCGGCCAGCGGCTCGGTGAAGTCCGCCAGCTGGGCCTGGAACTTGCCGATGCCCTCGCCGCCCTTGCGGGCCAGTTCCGGGGAGTCGGCCTTGTTGTAGGCGATCGTGTCGCTGATGAAAACCGAAACGGCCCAATATTCGCCCTGTGCGTCCACGTGATAGAGCTTTCCGTCGCGGGTCGCAACCACGGTCATCGCCTCGCGTCTGGGGTCGCCCCCGGCGGCTGCGACGCGGCGGCGGATATGGTCCGTCACTTTGCGGATGTTCTCCATCATGGCCGGAACGTCGGGAAAGATGCTCTTGTTTTTGCGCTGGAGGATGTAATCCGGCGCATCGCCCGCCGTGCGGACGATGAACGTGTCGTTGATGAATCCCTCGCCCAGCGAGTCGATTGCCGTGATAGCGCCTTCCAGCGCGAACTGCGACGCTATTTCCTGTAATTCAGCCTTCATACGATGAGGTTGTTTCGGTTTTGGTTGTTAAAGGTTAAGTTTCACCTCCAAAGTTACTGGAAAAAACGCAGAAATGCAACCGGATATTGTGAAAAAGCCCGCCTTTCTTGCTGAAGGGCGGGCTTGCGAAAACTTTCGGACGGGTTATTCGATCGGGTCGATCACCGTGAACGTCACCTCGTAGGGAGCGGGTGCCGACTGTCCCTGGTAGTTGCCGCCGGCGACGATGAAGGTCACCGTGTAGGTCCCCGGCTCGGTGTAGGTGTACGAGTAGCTCGGCAGATCGTCGGTCACGCCCTTGATGTTCAGGCCCGTGTCGGGCGAGATCGTGTTGAGCGCGACGGGCTGCATGAAGGCCCACTGGTCGATCTCGGGGAAAGCCCCGGCGCTGAAGCCCTGGAAGACGATATTGGCGGTGTTGTTCGCTCCCGGCCGGCCCTGGAATTTCAGGTTGCCGTTGCCCGATACATTATGAATATAGGGGTCGTCGGCGTGCTGCGAAGCCAGCGAGAAGGGAACGAATTCCATGTCCGGGTAGTTGTAGACCTGCGTGTCGTGGCCCTTGAACTTGACCGTGATCTTCGGATTGATCCGATAGGTGCGCATCGTGGTCTTGGGGTCCGGATAGAAAAGGTGCATGCCCCACGAAAAACGGTCGGCGAACCGGGTGATGTCGTAGGTGTAGGTTTTGAACTTGTTCGCGTTGTTCGGCGTGAACTCCAGTTTGGTCCAGTCGGCGCAGTCGTTCGCCGCGATGGCTTCGACCACGGGGCGGTCGGTGGCGGCGTCGCTGCCGTTCAGCCCCGCGAATTTGTTGCCCGCAAACAGGACGAGGTTGTTCAGCGTGCCGTACTGCTGGCTGATCTCGATCTCCAGTTCGCACGACTCGATGTCGGCGATGTCGACCTTCGTGCGGTTGCGGTGCTTGTACTCGTGTCCCGTGTCGCCCGTCCAGACGGTGATGAAGTCGGCGTTGCCGCTGAAGTTGAAGACCACCGGGTCGCCCGTGCGGTAGGTGTTCGTCGGCGCCAGCCGCACCGAGAACTCCAGCGGCTCGTAGATCTCTTCGTGTTCGCACGAGGCTGCCGCGGTTGCGAGGGCCAGCGTCGCCGCGAGGTATGTGATTCGTTTCGTATTCATCGTATGCTCTGCAATTAAGCGTTTTACCATAAGGGGTTCTGTCGGAGCGCGTGGTTCACCGCCAGCTCCTTGGTCGGAATCGGGAGGTAGATGTGGCGTGCCGTCACGTTGGCGTAGTTCGCCGACGCATAGTTCGTATAGCTGACGTTGCGGTACTTGTTCTCCGTCGGCTGGTTGGTCCCGGCGTTGTGCATCTTCTCGACGAACGTGCCCCAGCGGATCAGGTCCCACTTGCGAAGCCCCTCGAAAGCCAGTTCGCGTCCGCGCTCGTTGCGCACCAGGTCGCGGAACGAACGGTAGTCGCCCAGCAGGCTCTCGTCGGTCTTGACGCCCGCGCGTTTGCGGATTTCCCGGATGGCCTCCTTGGCCTGGTCGTCCGGCGCCCCGGCGTATTCGTTGATCGCCTCGGCGTACATCAGCAGCACGTCGGCGTAGCGAAGGATCGGAAAGTTGATCGTCGTGTAGAGGCTCTTGGCCGACATCTGTTTCTCGTAGACCGTCTCGCGGCGCCATTTGCCGGCGTTGCGGACGGCGCACATCACCGTCGGGTCGTAAACCAGATCGGCGGGGTCGAACGCGTCCTCGATCGTCTGGTCCAGCCCCTCGATGTCGGGCATGGCGAAATTGTTGTTGTAGACCCACGGCGTCTTGAACATGCTCTGCGTCTGTTGCAAGTAGCGCGTCACGGTCTCGCCCGCCTTGTTCTTGTACGAGATTTTCTGGTTGTTCATTCCGCGGTAGTTGTAGCCCGGCAGGTTCCACGTCAGCCGCTTGTCGATGACCGTGGCGCTGGCCGTTTCGTCTGCCGTGCGGTCGTTCTCCCAGTAGAGCTGCCAGAGGGTGTAGGAGCCGTTGTAGTAGCCGTAGGAGTAGTTGCAGGCCCACTCCGAGTAGTTGGTCGTTCCCGACTGCGAACGCAGGCCGATCAGGTCGCCGATGCGGCCGTTCGTCCAGTCGGTCGCGCTGGTGCGGTCGCCGAGGAATTCGGCCTCCCACATTGATTCGTGGAACTGCGTGTCGTACTGGTCGCGGATCATGTTGATGAAGATCTCCTCGTAGCTCTCGTTCAGGTCGTGCTTGTGCGAGGCGATCACCTCGTTGGCCCAGTAGGCGGCACGGCGGTACATCTCCTTTTTATCCAGTCCGTCGATCTGCTTGACGCTCTCGCCGGCCATGAAGAGATAGACGCGGGCCAGAATGCCCTGGGCGACGGTCTGGCTGACGCGCGAGGGGGTGTTGTCGATGGGCTCGTAGAGGTCGGGAATCGTGGCTTCGATCTCGTCGGCGCACCATTTGAGCACCTGCTCCTGCGGCGTTGCGGCCATCTGCACGTCGTTGGGGTTGGGCGAGGTGGTCGCTTTGACGCGCAGGGGCACATCGCCCCACGCCTGCGCCAGCAGGAAGTGGTAGTAGGCGCGCAGGAACCGCGCTTCGGCGATGTAAAGCCCGATGTCCACCGAAAGTTTCCCGGGGTCGATCTCCGTCTTTTCGACGGCCTCGATGTAGCGGTTGGCGTTCTTGATGCCTTCGTAGAGCTTCGACCAGGTGTCGTAGATCGCCGCCGTGCCGGCGCTGTGGTTGTAGCGGTCGGGACGCGATTCGCTGTTGTTGTAGTTGTTGAAGTAGCAGAGGTCGTCGGCGTTGGCGATTTGCAGCGAGTAGTAGTTGCCGTAGAGCGCTTCGCTGTTCAGCACGCCGTAGACGCCCGCCAGACCGTAGATCAGCTTTTGTTCGCTGTTGTAGTAGCCGTCGTCGGGGATGATCTGCGGATCGGTGTCGAGGAAGCTGCACGCCGGAAGGGCGGCGGTGAGCAGCGCCAGCGTTCCCAGTTTCAATATGCTTTTGATTTTCATGGCGTAATGTTGCGTTTAAACCGTTAGAATGTGAGGTTTACGCCGGCCGTGAAGCCGAATGCGCGGGGATATGCCGACCAGTCGAATCCGGGCGTCAGCACCGAGTTGCGGGTCGATACCTCGGGGTCGGGACCGCTGTAACCCGTCAGGGTCCAGATGTTGTCGGCCGAGACGTAGACGCGCATCTGGCTGATGCCCGCCTTGCGCAGCGAACGGCTCGGCAGCGTGTAGCCCAGCGAGACGTTCTTCAGCCGCAGGAACGAACCGTCCTCGATCACGCGCGATGAGTACTCCTCGCGGCCGACGGCGTTCACGCGCGGAATGTTCGACGCAGGGTTCTCCGGCGACCAGCGGTCGGCGTAGGAGGCCAGCTGGTTGGTCTGGCTCCTCCAGCCCGACTCGAAGACCAGCCGGTTGGCGTTCAGCACGTCGTTGCCGTAGCTCCACGCGAAGAAGATGTTCAGGTCGAAGTTCTTCCAGTTGAAGTTGTTGCCGAAGCCGCCCGTGTTGAGGGGCTGTCCGCAGCCGATGATCGTGCGGTCGTAGTCGTCGATGACCCCGTCGCCGTTCATGTCGCGGTATTTCATGTCGCCCGGCTGCATCGCGTTGCCCTTGAACGAGGGAACGCCGCTGACGAGGTTGCCCTTGTCATCGAAATCCTCGGCCTTGTAGGTCCCGTCGTAGATGAAGCCGTACATCATGCCCGTGGGCTTACCCACCTGCGAGATGTAGGGGAACTGCGAGTTGAAGCGCGTCTCCCACGATACGGAACTCTGGAGCGTGTTCTGTCCGTCGACCAGCCCGAGAATCCGGTTGCGGTTGAAGGCGATGTTGAACGACGTGGACCACTGGAACTGACGGGTCTTGACGTTCACCGTTTCGAGCGTCAGCTCGAAGCCGCGGTTGCGGATCTTGCCGATGTTGAGCATCCCCTGTTCGAAGCCCGACGAGGCGGGCAGCAGGGCGTAGAGCAGCAGGTCGCGCGTCACCTTGTCGTACCAGTCGGCCGTCACCTTGATGCGGTCCTCGAAGAACCCGAGGTCGAGACCCGCGTTCCACTGCTCGGTGGTCTCCCACTTGAGCCGCTCGTTGGCCATGTTCGAGACGTAGTAGCCCGGCACGCGCTCGCCGCCGAACACATAGTCGAGCGAGTTGCCCGAACCCGGGTTGACGGTGATCTGCGAATAGAAGTCGTAGGGGGTCTGCGTGCGGTTGTTACCCGTCAGGCCCCACGAGAGGCGCAGCTTGCCGTTGCTCATCCACTCGCTCTTCTTCAGCAGGTTCTCGCGGTTGAAGTTCCACGAAAGGCCGGCCGAGGGGAAGTAGCCCCAGCGGTTGTCGGAGGGGAATTTCGACGAGCCGTCGGCGCGGAATGAGAAGGTCAGGTAGTATTTGTAGCGGAAATTGTAGTTGGCGCGCAGGAAGGCCGACATCATCCGCCAGTCGTAGTAGTTGCTCTGGACCTTCTGGTAGTTGCCCGTGTGGATGCCCGCGATGCCCAGCTCCTCGGAGGTGATCTGCGTCGACGCAACGCCGTCGTAGGTGTTCTTCTGCCCCTGGAGCGAGAGTCCCGCCATCAGGTCGAGGTTGTGGCTGCGCCCCAGGCGCTTCTTGTAGTTGAGCGTGTTTTCGTTCGACCAGCTCGTCTGGTCGGTCCAGTAGATGGCGCCGTTGACGCCCTTGCCGCTGGGCGAGCCGGCGTAGCCCGTGTAGGTCTCGCTGCCGTTGAACTCCTCGCGGCGGCGTTTGTTCAGGACGTAGCCGCCCGTGGTCTTGAACGTCAGGTCGGGGGTGATCTTCCACGTCAGCGCCAGGTTGGCGTTGAGGTAGTCCACCAGCGTCTTGCGGTATTCGTTCTTGGCGGTCTTCACCGGGTTGAAGCGGTAGTCGTTCGATCCGTCTACGGCTTCGTCGAGCATCGAATCGAGTATGTCCTGCCCGGGAGGCGTTACGGGGCGGTAGCCCCAGACCGAGTACATCAGCCAGCCCGACGACGACGAGGTGGTCTGCGCCGTGGTGGGGGTCACGCCGTTGGTCGCCGTGCGCGAATAGTTGGCGTTGGCGTTCAGCGTGAGTTTTTTCGAGATGGGCAGCGTGAAGTTGGCCTTGCCCTGGTAGCGCTGGAAGTTCGAACGGATGATGATGCCGTCCTGGTCGAGCGCCGAGAAGCCCACGTTGTAGCGCAGCCCCTCCTTGTTGCCGCCCGAGAGCGAGACGTTGTAGTTCTGCTGGAAAGCCGTGCGATAGAGCTGGTCCTGCCAGTCGATGCCCGGGATGTGGCGGTAGTCGTCGAGCGTCAGTCCCTCGCTGAAATAGCTCTTGTTCATCGTCTCCTCGCTGATCAGTTCGCTCTGAAGCCGGACGAATTCGTAGGAGTCCATCAGGTCGGCCTTGTTGGCGATCTTGTTCAGGGAGAACGAGGCGCTGAAGTTCACCGTGGGCTTGCCCTCGTTGCCGCGTTTGGTGTTGATCACGATGACGCCGTTGGCTCCGCGCGCTCCGTAGATGGCGGTCGCCGAAGCGTCTTTCAGCACGTCGATCGACTCGATGTCGGCGGGGTTGATCGACGCGGCGAACGACCCTTCGGACGGGAATCCGTCGATGATGTAGAGCGGGGCGTTGCTCTGCGTGAGCGAGTTGTTTCCGCGGATGGTGATATTGGCTTCGGCGCCCAGCGAGCCGTCGCCCGTGGTGACGACCACGCCGGCGATGCGTCCGCCCAGCGCCTGGTCGAAGTTGGTGACGTTGGCCTTCATCATCGTTCCCAGGTCGGCCTTGGCCACCGAGCCGGTGAGGTCGCGCCGCGTGGTGGTTCCGTAGCCGATGTTGACGATCTCGACGGCGCCGATCTGCGACGCCTCTTCGGTCATCTTGACGTTGATCGCCGTGCGTTTGCCGACATACTCCTCGACGGTCGTGTAGCCCAGATAGGAGAAGACCAGCGTCTGGTCCTCCCGGGCCTTGATCGAGTAGCTGCCGTTGGCGCCCGTGGCCGTTCCCGACTGCGTCCCCTTGATCAGGACGGTTACGCCCACCAGCGGTGCACCGTTGGCGTCAACCACGCGTCCGTCCACGGCGTTCTGCGCAAAGGCGTCCCCCCCCCGGAGTACCGATAGGGTCACCAGCGCTGCCGCGGCCATGCGTTTAAGTGCTTTTTTCATAAATAAATCAGGTTGTGGGTGAAAATGGTTATTTCTTCTTGAGCCGGAACTCCACGGGCTGTCCGTGGCGGCAGGTTATCTTCAGCAGCGTTCCGGTGTCGTGGGAAACGGCCTCCACGCCGGGATATTGTGCGGCAAGCTCCCATGCGCCGTCCAAAAGCACCTCTTTTTCGATGGGGCGGCTCTCCTGACGCGTGGTGTAGGTCTTCTCCGTGAGGCCGAGGTCGGGCGTGCAGACGCTCATCACGACCTGTCCGTCCGTGTCGGTGCGCTCCATGACGATCGACTCTCCGGTCACTTTGCGCACAAGCCCCTGGCCCGTGTATTCCCCGAAGCAGACGTAGCCCGTGATGCCCGTGGCGAGGTCCTTCACGACGTGGGCCGTGTTGTCCCGGCGCAGCACTTCGTAGCCGTCTTTCTTGATCAGGCGCGTGATCTCCTTGTTCGTGGGCTGGATGTAGACCGCATATTCGTAGGCGGCCTGCTTGGGGGCGCGGCCGTGGTCGATCCAGGCCGTGGCGAAGTTGCCCGTCTGGGGTGCGCGGGTCTTGTCGTTGGGCGAGGTCTGCTCCTTTTTGGTGATGTTCACCGCTGCGGCGTTCTTCACCACGTAGAAATTGCCCTTCGTGTCGGAGAGCGCCAGCCGCTCGCCTCCCTTGGAAAGGTTGAGCGGGAAAGCGTCGTAAAGCTCGCCGTCGACTTCTATCTGTTCGGCCGGGCTGTCCATCCGCAGCTGGAAAAGCGTCGTTTCGGTGGGGTATGCCTGGTTGTCGTTGTCGATGCCGCTGCCGAGGAAGACCATCCGGTTGTCGAAGCAGAAGACGGATTTGTATGCCGTGGCCCCGGGGGTGAAGTTCTTGCGGTCCTTTTCGACGAAATGCAGGGCCAGTATGCCGTTGCGGCCTTCGAGCGACGAGGCGCCCGAGAAGCGCTCGGGGTTGCGCTCCATGAGCGTCCCCGGCAGCGGGCTTTCCAGTTCGGGGTAGGGCAGATGGATGGTCGTGGCGCCCGGCACGCGGTTCCAGTCCCAGCCCTCCTGCACGAATCCGCTCGCCGCGGCCGAGACGGGATTGCCCGAACCGATGATCGGTGCTGAACCGTAGCTCTGGTAGCGTCCGTAGCGGTTGTCCTTGGTATAAATCTCCGATCCCCAGACATCGGTGTTGAATGCTTTGAGCGTCACCATCCAGTCGCCGCGGCGGTGGATGCCCGCGGCCCCGTAGTTATAGACGAAGAATCCCGAGGGCGTGGGACCCGCCGAAATCCCCTCTTTCCTGAAGAGGCTGTTCAACTCCTTGTCCGTGCCTTTCAGGCGCAGGTAGGCGCCCGCCAGTTCGGGGTCCGCGCCCTTGCCGCTGCCCGTCAGGTCGCCCAGCGCGGCCAGATAACCGAATGCGTTGACGTCGGCGTCGGGGATGCGGCCGTTCTTGCCGAAGGGATGGCGGCCGGCCAGGCCGAGTCCCCAGTCGCGCAGATCGGTGTAGCTGGCCATGGTCATCAGCGCCAGCTTGAAGTTGCGGCGCGCCTGCTCCGAGAGGGTGAAATCCGTTCCCCGGGTTGCTTTGCAGAAGTAGCCGATCATGGCGAATGCGCCGGTCGAGTAGGCGGGGTAGAAGCCGCCGTGGTGGAAGGTCGTGCCGTCGGGCTTGATGCCGCCGATGGTGCCCGGCGTGAAGCCGAGGCTCCCCGAGAGCCATACGCCGAGGCTCTTCATGGCGCGGTACTGTTCGGCCTCGTCGGGCAGCATCAGCGCGCTGACGATCTTGGGGATGAGCAGCGTGTGCCACGAGTCGAGCAGCTCGTCGCGGCCGTAGACGTAGGGTTTGCGGGTCTCCGCCAGGCCGCTCCAGTAGGCCAGCACCTTGACGTATTCGTCGGTCTTGCCGCGTGCGGCGATCTTGTCGCGCATGAGCCACATGGCGTCGTAGATCTTGCGTATGTTGTAGCCGTAGTGGTGGTTGGTTCCGTTGCCGTGGCCGAAGGCGAAGCCCTGGTCGATGGCGTGGTCCATCACCAGAAAGAAATCGTCGTCGTATTTCGGATCGTTGTTGATATGGCTGTTCAGCGCGAAGGCGTTGAGCATGTTCTCGATGTCGTCCAGGCGCAGTTCGCCTTTCGGGCGGTTGCACTCGTCGTTCGAGAGCAGCGGGGCGCCGATGATCCCGCCGTCGTCGGTGCGGCGGATCGCGGCCTTTTCGAAGGTCGCCCGGGCGCGCGGGATGATCGTGCCGTTGATGTAGTTGGCGCTCGACATGTTGGCCGCGACGATGCTTTCGATGCGCGATTTCACGGCGTCGAGCTGGGCCTTTTCCGCGGGTGTGACGTCGCGCAGCGGCTCTTCGTATTCGTACTGCTCCCACTCCCAGAGGCGCGCCCAGTGCCACAATTCGCGAGAGAGATTGCAGTTGTTGCCGGGAATCTGCTTGTCGGGGGTGATCTGGTCGTGGAGCTTGACCTCGGAGAAGGTCAGGCGGTCGAGGAACAGCTCGCCGCTTTCGACCCCGGCGGGCGTCGAGATCGTCAGCCGGGATACCTGCTGCGAGGCGTGGTCGCCCGGCATGTCGTTGTACTTGATCCAGCAGGCGCGCCAGCCCGTGAAATCCATGTGGAAATCGAACCGGTAGGGGACTTCGCCGGTGGGCGTCTCGAACGAGAACCGCATGTCGGCGTCGACGGCCCTGGGGTTGTAGATCCAGAGCATGACGCCCGCGCCCTTGACCCGCAGCGAGCGCATCAGCTGTCCGAAGTCGTTGAAGCGGAGCGTCGACGGCGCGCTCCACGACCAGCGCAGCGAACGGCTCCCGTCCTTGTAGTGGAGGCCGCTCAATTCGGCCGTGCTGTTTTCGCCGCATACGAAAGCCTTGGGAATTTCCGTTTCGAAACTGATTTTGGCGTCGATCGCCGCTGCGGCGGTCTGGCCACAAAGCGTGGCGAGCAGTGCCCAAATCGCTGGTACAACGTATCTTAACATATTTTTCATAGATTCATATTTGGCCAAAAATAAATAAAGAAATTGGTTCGCCAAAATTTTTCAAAGAGAAAATAATAAAAATTTTACATTCATCAGAAAAGATTATTAAAATATGTTGCAAGTCCGAAAAAAACTTTACCTTTGTCCGAAAAGCTGATTTGGTTTACCAAAATAATCATGTTAATCACCTAATTTATGAAGATCTTATTTAAATATGCGACCGTCGCGCTCCTCCTGGCAGGGGCTTCCGCCTGCTCGCAGCCTTCGAAGCGCGCTTCGATCATTGACGAAAACATCGCCGTCGCCGAAAAGCAGATCGGCATGCTGGCCGATTCGAGCGAGACGGGCGGTGTGATCCGCATCCCCTCGACCTGGAAGAACGGGCGGATCGACTACGTGCCCGTCGACGACTGGGTGAGCGGGTTCTTCGCCGGGACGCTGTGGTACATGTACGAACTGACGGGCGACGAGGCATGGGCCGCGCGCGCACGGAAGCATACCGAGATCCTCGATTCGGTGCAGTACCTGCAATGGCATCACGACGTGGGCTTCATGGTCTACGACAGCTACGGCAACGGACTGCGGCTGAAAAACATACCCGGCTACGAGGATGTGATCGTCCAGACGGCCAAGTCGCTCGCGACGCGTTTCCGGCCGGTGCCGGGCGTCATCCAGTCGTGGGACGCCGACCGCGGCTGGCAGGGTGAGCGCGGCTGGCAGTGCCCGGTGATCATCGACAACATGATGAATCTCGAACTGATGTTCAAGGCCACGGAGTTTTCGGGCGACAGCACCTATTATAATATCGCGGTGAAGCATGCCGACCGAACGATGAAGGAGCACTTCCGCGACGATTACAGCTGCTATCACGTCGTGGACTACGACCTGACGACGGGCGACGTGCGCGGACGCTGCACGGCGCAGGGCTATGCCGACGATTCGGCGTGGGCGCGCGGACAGGCATGGGCCGTCTACGGCTATACGGCCTGCTACCGTTACACGGGCGACAAACGCTACCTCGACCATGCGCGGAAGGTGGCCGGTTTCATGCTGGGCGACAAGAACATGCCCGCCGATCTGGTTCCCTACTGGGACTACGATGCGCCGAACATTCCCAATGAACCGCGCGACGTCTCGACGGCGGCCATCATCGCTTCGGCGTTCTACGAAATGTACACCTATACGGGGGACGGGCTGTATAAGCAGAAGGCCGACCGGATCGTCGAGTCGCTCTCGTCGCCGGCCTACCGCGCTCCGGTGGGCGGCAACGGCGGGTTCCTGCTGATGCACTCCGTGGGCAGCATCCCGCACGGCAGCAATATCGACGTGCCGCTGAACTACGCAGATTACTATTTCCTTGAGGCGCTGATCCGCAAGGGCCGCGTGGAGGCGGGCGAACCTTTGTTTTAAACCGGATGCCCATGTATAAACTGTTGTTTCTCGCCGCTGCGTCGGTGTGGTCGTGGGCCGCACCGGCGCAGTCGGTGCGGGAGGTCGCCGATGCGCGGATTCTTTCGTTCGAGGAGTCTGCGGCGCCTTTCACGGCGTCGGAAGGCTCGTCGCTGTCCGTCTCGGGCGACCATTACAAGCACGGCGCGCACGCGCTCCGCTGGCAATGGTCGCGGGCGGGCGCCCGGGTGCGCATCGAATCCCCGGTGGGTTATCTGTCGGAAAATCCCAATCCCAGGGAGACCTCCGTTTCGACCTTCGTGTTCTGGGTCTACGCCCCGAAGGCGCTCGACGGGAAACTGCGTTTCGAGTTCCGCAAGGAGGGGCGCACCTGCGCGTGGTTCGACTACGGACTGGAGTTCACCGGCTGGCGCGGGGCATGGGTGGCTTTCGACCGCGACATGCAGGGCCGGCCCGAGGAGGGGATGGACGAACTGGTCGTCACGGCGGAGGGCGTCGAACGGGGCGAGTTGTATTTCGACCACCTGATTCTCTCCTCGTTTCAGGACGTGCGGCACCATACGGCCGATTTCCAGGCGCCGTTCATCAACGCCGCGACCACGAGCCACTGGCTCACGCTGCTGCAATCGTGGCGCAATCCGATGCCCGCACTCCCCGCCGCGGTCGGTGAGGGGGAGCGGCGCGATATGGCGACCGTCGAACGGCGTCTGCGCGAACTGCTGCTCGAAGGCCGGAAGCCGATGGCGATGAAGACCCTGCGCAAACGCTTCGACGCATACGGCATTGCGGAAAATCCCGACGGGACGCTTCGGGGCAAGCCGATCTGGTTCGTGCGCTATGCCGAGACCTATATCAATCTGGGCCATCCCGATGTCGGCAAACTGTTCAACGACAACGGCCAGACGCTGCGCAAATACAACGACTTCCTGTTCCAGGTCGCCGTGGCCCACGATGCCGCTGCGGACGCCGCCGAGCGGGCGGAGCTGGAACGGATGTATGTGCTGCTGACGCGGCATCTTCTGGATCAGGGCTTCGCCGCGGGAAGTGCGCAGGGAACCCTGCACCACCTGGGGTACAGCATGCGCAATTTTTACACGGCTCCCGTCATCATGCGCGACGTGCTGCGTCGCGCCGGGCTGGAACACGACGTGCAGCAGGCTATGGAGTGGTTTTCGGGCGTGGGCGAGGTGAAACTTCCGCCGGCGGAGCCGGGGATGGACATCGACGCGTTCAACACCTCGCTCGTCGGCCGTCTGGCGAGCATCGTGATGCTCCCGGACACCCCGGTGAAGGCGGCCTGGCTGGAGGCGTTCTCCCGTTGGGTCGACAACGGATATAAGGTCACCGAGGGGACCGGACCCTGCTTCAAGAGCGACGGCACGGTCTTCCACCACCGGCGTCACTACCCGGCCTATGCCGTGGACGGGTTCAGCGGCGGGGCCGTGAATGCCGTGTGGCTGTTGTCGAAGACGCAGTTCGCGGTGAGCGCCGAAAGCCATGCCGTTCTGAAACGCGCGCTGCTCGAAATGCGCTTCTACTGCAACCTGCGGTCGTTCCCGCTGGCCCTTTCGGGCCGTCATCCCGACGGCCGCGGAGAACTGGTCCCGTGGCATTATGCCCGGCTGGCCGTTGCGGGTACGCCCGACGGCCGCGGGGAGATCGACCCGGAGCTGGCCGCCGCCTACTTGCGTGTGGCCCAAGGAAAAGACGCTTATACGCGGTTGTTCGCCGAAAAGGGCTTCGCTCCCGAACCTTCGCCTGCGGGGAACCGCGTCTACGGCTACAATGCCTCGGTGTCGCACCGGCGCGCCGACTGGCTGGTGACCGTCGCGGGCCACAGCCGCTATCTCTGGTCGGCGGAGATTTACCAGGGAGCCAACCACTACGGCCGCTACCTGACGCACGGCAGCATGCAGCTGCTTGCAGACGGCGATCCCGTGAGCGCCTTCGGCAGCGGGTTCCGGCAGGAGGGCTGGGACTGGCGGCACATTCCCGGGACGACGGCGCTCGAAATCCCGATGGAGCGGATGAAGGCCGACATCCGGAACGTCGACACCGCGTCGGGCTACGAGGAGATGCTCCTCTCCGACGAGGCCTTCGCCGGAGGCGTCAGCCACAGGGGCCGCGACGGGGTGTTCGCGATGGAACTCCACGAGCACGACAAATACAACGGTTCGTTGCGGGCGCGCAAGTCGTGGTTTTTCTTCGACAACCGCATCGTCTGTATGGGTTCCGACATCGAAAACAAGGCCGAGGGCGGTGTGCATACGACGCTGTTCCAGAATTTTCTGGTGGACGTGGCCGATCCGCTCGTCGTGAACGGCGAGGCGGTGACGCAGTTCCCCTACCGGGCCGAACTTGCGGGCGGCGCCGTCCTGCGCGACAACCTGCGCAACGCTTACTTCGTGCCGAAAGGTAGGGTAGTCGTTTCGAAATCACTTCAGCGTTCGCTCGACGAGGAGACCGACGCTCCGACCGAAAATAATTTTGCGACGGCCTGGATCGACCACGGCAGCGGGTCCGTCAGCGGCGGCGGGTACGAATACATGCTGGCCGTGCACGCTTCGGACGAAGAGACGGCCCGCTACGCGCGGGAACTTCCCTACGAGGTGCTGCGCCGCGACGCCTCGGCCCATATCCTGCGCGACAGGCTGTCGGGCGCGGTGGGTTATGCGCTCTTCGCCCCCGGTAAGGTGGGCGAGGGGCTGCTGGAAAGCGTTTCGCTGCCTTCGCTGGTGATGATCGGCGGGGATGGCGAAGGGCTGACGGTGAGCGCTGCGGACCCCGACCTGCGGTTCTACGAGGGGCCGAGCGACGAAGTGTTCGATGCCGACGGCAGGCGCGCCGAGCGGAGCGTCTACTCCCGCAAGTGGATCGACAATCCCTCGGGAGAGTCGCAGCTGGAGGTCGTGATCCGCGGCCGCTGGCGGCCGGAGGGCGATACGCCAGAGTGCCGGATCGAACCCGCGGGCGAAAACACCGCTTTGATCTTCACGTGCCGCGAAGGTGCGACGCGCGAAGTGAACCTGATTGAAATGAAATAAGACACGATGTTGAAAATTAGAATTGCAATTCCGTTTGCGGGCCTCGCCCTGACGGCCTGCGGGCAGTCGGAGGCCGGGCGCCCCAACGTGATCTACGTATTTCCGGACCAGTATCGCAACTCCTCGCTGGGGTTCTGGAGCGATCCGGAGTTCGCCGCCGAGGTGGGGTGGAAGGGCGATCCGGTCGCAACGCCCAACCTCGACCGCTTCGCCCGCGAAGCCACGGTGCTGACCGAGGCGGTGAGCAATTTCCCCGTGAGCAGCCCCCACCGGGGCATGTTGCTTTCGGGCATGTATCCCGAGCGGAACGGCGTGGTGCTGAACTGCATGTCGGAGCGTCCCGAAAGTTCGCTGCGCGAGGACGCCGAGTGTATCGGCGACGTCTTCTCGGCGGCGGGCTACGACTGCGCCTATATCGGCAAGCTGCACGCCGACTTCCCGACGAAGAACAACCCCCAGCGTCCGGGAACCTACGTCAGCGACGCCGTTCCCGAGTGGGACGCCTACACGCCGCCCGAACGCCGCCACGGGTTCAACTACTGGTACTCCTACGGCACCTACGACGTGCACAAGCATCCCCATTACTGGGATACCGACGGCAACCGTCACGATGTCGACGAGTGGTCGCCGCGGCACGAAGTTTCGAAAGCCATCGAATATATCGAAAACAAGGGCGGCGTGCGCGATCCCGAAAAACCGTTCCTGATGATGATCGGCATGAATCCGCCGCATTCGCCCTACGCTTCGACCGACGACTGCGACCTGGAGGGATATGAACGTTACAAGGACAAGTCGCTGACCGAACTGCTCGTGCGCGACAACGCCGACACGACGATGGCCAAGGCCGCCGCCGTGCGTTACTATTTCGCCAACGTGAGCGGTATCGACCGCGAGTTCGGCCGCCTGCTCGCTGCGCTGGACAGGGCGGGGCTTACGGAGAACACGATCGTGGTCTTCGCTTCGGACCACGGCGAGACGATGACCAGCCATTCGACCGACGACCCCAAGAACTCGATCTGGCGCGAGTCGCTGAACATTCCCTTTCTGGTGCGCTATCCGGGGCGGGTGCCGCACCGTGTAGACGATCTGCTGCTCTCGACGCCCGACATCATGCCGACGCTGCTGGGGCTGGCGGGCCTCGGGGAGCGGGTTCCCGCGAGTGTCGAGGGGCGCGACTACTCGGCCGTGCTGCGGCAGGACGCCGTGCAGCCCGAACGCCCGCGCGCTGCCCTTTACATGCGCAACCTCGACGGCGGGCGCGATGCCGACGGACTGGTCCGCGGCTTCTTCGCCCAGGCGCGCGGCGTGAAGACCGCGACGCATACGATGGAACTGCGCATCGGCCGCGACGGGACGCTCGAACGCGTGCTGATGTTCGACGATACGGCCGATCCCTACCAGCTGCACAACCTCGCGCCGGAGGAGCATCCCGCGCTGTTCGCCGCGCTGTGCCGCGAACTGGCCGTGTTGCTGCGCGACAACGACGACGTGTGGTTCCGCGAGGGCGTCTTGTCCGACGTGGTTCCCTATGATACGAATAACTAACAATCAATCGGATATGAATAAAATGTTTTTGTGGATTGCAGCGGCCTCGGCCTTTGTGCTGCAATCGTGTGAGAACACCGACGGCATCCGCGACGAGATCGGGAGCCTGCGCGACCGGGTGATTGCGCTGGAGGCGAAGATCGGCAGCGTGAACACCTCCATCGTGGCGCTCCACAAGTTGATGGACGAGTCGACGATCATCGTCGGGATCGAACCCAACGCAAAGGGGTACGAGATCGAGTTGAGCGACGGAACCCGGCTGCCCGTCATCCTCGGTGAGAAGATCGAGGCGCTGGTTCCCGTCATGGGCATCGACGCCGAGGGCTACTGGACCGTGAGCCTCGACGGCGGAGCCACTTCCGAGCGGCTGAAGGTCGGCGGAGAGTACGTTTCGGCATGGCCCGTTTCGGGCGGCGACCATAAGCCCGGCGCCGAGGGCGTCACCCCGCAGCTGAAGGTTTCGGTCGACGGGGAGTGGCTCGTGAGCCTCGACGGCGGGGCGACCTACGCGCCGCTTTTGCAAAACGGACAGCCGGTCAATGCCTTGGGGGATAAAGTCGTCGTCAGTTACAGTTCGGCTTTCAAGTCGGTGACTTACGACGCGACGACCGGACTTTTGGCGGTCGAACTGCTCGACGGCGAAAAACTCACGCTTCCCGTCTTCGACGATTTCGGACTGACGGTGACGGCTTCCGACAACGAGACTTTCCGCCTCGGGGAGACCCGGGCCTTCGAGGTCGTGCAGAACAACGTCGCCGAGGCGGTGATCGACGCGCCTGCGGGCTGGACGGCCGTGCTTGGCGAGACGACGCTGACGGTCAAGGCTCCCGCGACGTTCGACGCCGCTTCGCAGCAGGCGGCGGTCTCGGTGACGGTCTATTCGGACAGGAAATACCGGAAACTCGTCACGCTGAACGTGACGCTGCTCGACGAGCAGGTGGATGCCAACGCCGCTCTGGCATGGCGGAATTTTAAGGCCGGAACTGCGGATAACGTCCTGCTCGATTATTCGTATGCCGGTTACAAGCACGGCGAGGAGGCTCCGGCCGATGTCTGGGGACTGGGCTACAAGGTTTACAACGTCGTCGATTACGGCGCCGATCCCACGGGCGTCAGGTCCTCGCGCGGGGCGTTGACTGCGCTGCTCAAGGAGCTGAAACTCTCCGGACGGAGCGATGCGGGGGCGAACCTCGCGAATGCCAATGCCCGGGCGGTGATCTATTTCCCCGAGGGGCGTTTCGTCCTCCACAACGACGACGACAACGTGGTGGACCCAACCTCCGCCAACCAGAAATACACCGATTCGAAGGGGAACAACCGCAGCGAGGAGATTTTCATTCGCGGGGGGTATTTCGTGCTCAAGGGCGCGGGCCGCGGCAAGACGACGCTCGTCATGGACACGCCCAACCTGCCGAACAACTCGGAGCAGATGTGGTCGTCGCCCATGATGATCAATATCAAGCACAATTCGGGACTTTCGGACCTCACGACGGTGACGGGCGACGCCGCACGCGGCACGTTCTCGGTGGAGGTGGTTTCGGCGGCCGGCATCGGGAAGGGCGACTGGGTGTGCCTTTCGCTTTCGAACAACGACCCGACGCTGGTGGCGCAGGAGCTGGCGCCGCACCGGGTCGAGGGAAACATGACCGATATTCAGACCATTACGGTCGAGGACTATCACCAGGTGGCTTCCGTAAGCGGCAACCGCGTGACCTTCGCCGAACCGATCATGTACGCTGTGGAGGCCAAATGGGGCTGGAAAATCCGCAAATACCCCCATTATGAACATGTCGGCGTCGAGGACCTCACGTTCGAGGGCCGCTCGAAGGAGAACTTCGGCCACCACGCTTCGTGGGAGGACGACGGGGCCTACAAGCCGCTCAACATGATGCGTCTGACCGATTCGTGGATTCGCCGCGTCGATTTCAGAGGCGTCAGCGAGGCGTTGTCGATCGTGTCGAGCGCCAACTGCTCGGCCTACGACATCGAGATCAGCGGCAACCGCGGTCACTCGGGCGTGCGCTCGCAGTCCTCGTCGCGCATCTTCATCGGCAAGGTCTGCGACCGCAGCCGCGGGCAGGCTGTCTCGCCGCCCTATACGAGCACGGGGTATTTCGAAAACGCCGGACAGTACCACGCCTCGGGTGTGTCGAACACCTCGCTGGGGGCCGTGCTGTGGAACAACACGTGGGGTGACGACGCCTTCTTCGAGTCGCATTCCAGGCAGCCGCGCGCCACGCTCGTCGACCGTTGCACGGGCGGATTCGTGCAATGGCGTTTCGGCGGCGACGAAACCAACGTGCCCAACCACCTGGGCGACCTGACGATCTGGAATCTGAACGCCACGCGTGCGGCGCACGATTTCGGGGCCGAACCGTTCAAGTGGTGGCTCTCCTCGGACAAGTGGTGGAAGACCATGCCGCCGATCATCGTCGGATTCCACGGCGCGGCGGTCGCCTTCGACGAGAGCGCCGAACAGGTGAAATACCTCGAAAGCAACGGCGCGGTCGTCGAGCCGCTGTCACTCTACGAAGCGCAGCTGCGCCAGCGGTTAGGGTATGTCCCCGCATGGCTCAATTCTTTGAAATAGAATAAAAAACCAAACATATTATGAAAAAGTATCTGATCCTGATCTTCGTCGCGCTGACTGCGGTTTTCCAGTCGTGCGACAACAACGATGACCTGTGGGATGCGATCGACGACCTGAAGAGCCGCGTGCAGGCGCTCGAAACGCAGGTCGACGTGCTGAACGGCAACATCGAGGCGTTGCAGAAACTCTACGGCGGCGCCACGATCTCCAAGGTCGAGACCTCCGATGGCAAATATCTCATCACGCTGACCAACGGCGAGACCATCGAACTGGTGCAGGGCAGCGAGGCCGAGGCCGTGATTCCGATCGTCTCGATCAACGACAAGGGCGAGTGGCAGGTGTCGACCGACAACGGAGCCACGTTCACCTCGCTCGGCGTGAAGGCCGTGGCCGAGGACGGCACGACGCCCCGGTTCCGCATCGACGAGGCCACCGGTTACTGGCAGGTGAGCTACGACGGCGGCACCTCCTTCGAAAATGTGAAGGACACCAAGGGTCAGCCCGTCAAGGCCATCGGCTCGGGTACGGTGACCGACAAGTTCTTCGAGGAGGTGAAGGTCGACGGCGGCGACCTCTATATCAGGCTGCTCGGCGGCGAGGAACTGCGCATTCCGATCGTGAGCGATTTCTTCTGCCGGATCGTCACGCCGACCGAGGGCGTGCAGCCGTTCGACGCCGGGGCCACCAAGCGTTTCGTGGTGGAGATCCGAGGTGTCGAGCAGGTGAAACTGTCGGCTCCCGAGGGCTGGTCGGCACGCCTGACCGATGCCGTGGATGAGAGGGCCGAACTGATCGTGACGGCCCCCGCAGCCGTGACCCGCGCCACGGCCGACACGTCGAAGGACGTGGCGATCGAGGCCTTTGCGGCCGGCGGGCTTTCGACGGTGGCCAAAATCCAGGTCGAGAGCACCGGAACGGCTCCCGCCGCTCCGACGGTTGCGGTGACCAACTCCGCGACGGTCGAACCCACGCAGTCGGCGCTGACCTTCGACGTTGCGCCCTCGGCCAATGCCGACGGCTGGAAATACCTCTGCCTCAAATCGACGGAAGCGGCTCCCGACGCCGCCAGGGTCCTTGCCGAAGGCACGGCCGGTGCGGGTACGGGCGTGACGGTCGGGAATCTCGAAGCCAATACGGCCTATACGATCTACGTGGTCGCCTATGCCGGCGATCTGACGAGCGAGGTGGCAAGCGTCGGGAACACGACGGCGGAGGCTCCCGTTACCGCCGAGGCGGACTACTATCGGGATTATCAGGACGGGAAAGACATCGCGCTGGGCGACCTGACGATCAATAAGACGGTCTATCCGGAAGCGCAGTTGCTCAAGCCCTCCGAACTGACCGCTGCGATCATTACGGCCGGAGGTTTGATTTTCGTCGACAACTCCGATGCTGCCGATCTGTCGTTCACGATTTCGGGCGCGTCGATCAATATGGGCGACATCGTGCTGATCGGCCGTTATCCCGAACGTGCGCAGGCGACGATCTCCGGGCCGGAACTGCGTTGCAAGTACAATGCGGCTTTCAAGAACCTGCATATCGCGGCTTCGGGCAATTACAACCTCTTTACGACGACCAATGCCACCTATGATCCGACGCTGCATGTCGAGGATTGTACCGTGGATGCCGCCTACAATGTGGTTTACGATTCGTACAATACGCAGAATTTCCAGAAGATCTATTTCGGGAATTCGATCGTGAAGATGACCGTCGCCAACAAGCCGTTCTATTCGACCAAGGCGAAGGACGCGCATACGCAGCAGTTGATTCGTCTGGATAACAACGTATTTTATGCCGAAACGCCTTTGCAGAACTACCTGATCAACTGCGGGGACAGGTCGCAGGCATTCCTGACGACCCGGCTTCAGGTCGAGGTGACGAACAATACGATTTATAACATTTACCAGCCGAACATTATGATCCGGGCTTATGTCCTCGCAGGGCTGACCGTGACCAAGAATGTCGGGTATTATACCGGTGTTACCGCGAAAAATTATCTGACGGGTGTGTATGACACGGCCGGATTTACGGCTGACAAGGCGGAGGTAACCTATAATTACCTCTACACCGCGCCGGTCAGCGATACGAATTTCTGGTCGGCGAAGCATACCGGAAGCTACACGCCTGCAAACAACCAGATGGGCGACGGCGTGGAAGCTCCGTTCTCTTCGATGGATGCGGCGAAGGGGTATTTCCCGGTCGACGCTTCGGTGGTGAAGACGGGTGCGGGAGCGACCTACGACACGAAGGCGTGGTTCAAGGCGGAGTAATTCCGGCTTGCCGTAACGAAAAACTCCGGCCTGCATTTTCGCAGGCCGGAGTTTTTTCGTTGAGCCGAAGAGGCGGATCAGCCGATCCAGCTTGTCAGAATCTTCATGCCGCCGTCGGGCGTGAAGGCGAGCGAACGGGCCGAAGCCGGAATCAGGACCGTTTCGCCCTGGTGCACCGGAACCGCTGCGCCGCTGTCGTCGGTGAGCGTACCGCGGCCCTCGATGCAGATCGCCACGACGAACGAGTCGAGCGACGCGAGGTCGAGCGTCTCGGGGCGGGTCAGATCGTAGAGCGACGTGGTGAAATAAGGGCACGACACCAGCTCCACGCGCGTGTCCTGCGCCGGCTCGTAATGCGTCCGGTAATCGGGCAGCACGGTGTAGTCGATGGCGCCCTTCGCCAGTTCGGTGTGCAGTTCGCGGGTGTTGCCGTTGGCATCGCGGCGGTTGAAATCGTAGATGCGGTAGGTGATGTTCGAGGTCTGCTGGATTTCGGCGATGAACGACCCCGCGCCGATCGAGTGCACACGTCCCGCGGGCAGGAAAAACACGTCGCCCGGTGCGATCTTGTAGTCGGCCAGGATGTCCGTGATGGTGTTGTCTCCGACGCTGGCCTCGTACTCGGCCGGCGTTACCTGCTTCGAGAAGCCCGAACGCAGGTGCGCGTCCTTATCCGCCGACACCACGTACCACATTTCGGTCTTGCCCTTGGATTTGTGGCGTTCCCATGCCAGCTCATCGTTCGGGTGCACCTGGATCGAGAGATCCTGCCGGGCGTCGATGAACTTGATCAGCAGCGGGAACTCCTCGCCGAAACGCCCGTAGTTGGCTTTGCCCAACAGCGCCGCGCCGTGGCGGGCGATCAGTTCCGGGAGCGATGTCCCGGCTTCGGGGCCTTCGGCGACGACGGACTCGTTGTCCTTGACGCCCGAAAGCTCCCAGCTTTCGCCGATGTTGCGCTGGTCGGTGGCGATTCCCTTGTAAGGGGCGATCTTCTCGCCGCCCCAGATCAGGGATTTCAGAATCGGTTGAAATTTATACATGGTCGATCTATTTTATGCGTTTTCCGTGTCGAGCTGGCTCAAGGCGAAAGCGTATGCTCCGACCGAAATGGCCTGGCTCGCGCCGAGTTTCGAAATGGTCACGCCGATGCGTTTCTGCGGGTCGTAGGCCACGTAGCGGTCCGTGCCGTAGACTTTCAGGGGCCGCTGCGCGCCCTTGGCGAATTCGCGGAACTCCGTCTCGTCGTCCAGATCGTAAACCTTCATCTGCACGCGGTTCAACTCGTTGCCGTTGAGCTGGTGCATCTTCGAACGCAGCTCGTTCAGCAGGCTGGGCATGATCCATTTGCGGGCCGCCGTGATGCCGCCGCCGATGACGATCAGGCCGTCCACCAGCGTCACGGCCGTAGCCATGGCGTCGCCGGCGATCTCGCCCATTTCGGCAAAAGCCTTCTTCGCGGCCTCGACATCTCCCGGGCGTTTACCCTCGGCGATTTCGCAGATATCTTTCGGTTCGAAGGTGTGGTTCACGTCGCCCGAAGCTTCGCCGTAGACGCGTTTCACGGCACGGATCGACGCCCCGTCCTCGACGATGATTTCGGGCATTTTCTTGTGACGCAGGCAGAACGTCTCGACGCATGAGTTGTCGCCGCGGTTCAGCCGGTTGTCGATCACAAGGCCCACGCCGAGTCCCGTGCCGAAGGTGTAGCCGACGAGGTTTTTGTATTTCTTCGGGCTTCCCAGCGCTTCGAGCCGGGCGTTGACCTCGGGCAGGGCGCCTCCCAGCGCCTCGCCGTAGGCGAACAGGTCGCCGTCGTTGTTGATGTATACCGGGATGCCGAATTTCGCTTCGAGGAACGGACCCAGCGCCACGCCTTCGCGGAACGACGGGAAGTTGGGCAGATAACCGCCGATGATGCCGTTCGGATAGTCGGCCGGGCCGGGGAATGCGAAACTGATGGCTACGGGTTTTTCGGACAGACGGTCGATGACGGCCTGGAACCCTTCGACCATCGTCGCGAGGCATTTGTCGAGGTTCTCGGCATGCGACGGGAGGGTGATCGGCTCCACAATGAATTTGTTGGCCTGCATGGCGCCGAAAACGAGGTTCGTGCCGCCGGCGTCGAGGGTGATGACCACCCGGTTGTCATGGCTGTACATATTGAGTAGTTTTGTTTGGATTGTCGGTGTTCCGGCAGGCAAAGATACATAAAAATTGAACGGGTGCAAAACCGAATTGCGCGAAAAAGGCCGGCGACTGCTGCCGCCGGCCTTTTTCAGGGCCTTGCCTTGTGTCAGTTGTTTTCGGGACGCAGCTTGCGCACGACGGCGCCGGTCTGCCACATCTCGCTTTCGCGCATCTCGCGCAGCTCCTCGTTGAGCTTCTCGCGGTAGTCGGGTTTGCTGTTCAGGTCGATCGAACGCTGGGCTTCGTTGCCGGCGGCCACCTCCCTGTACAGCTCTTCAAAGACGGGCTTCGTGGCGTCGCGGAACTTCTTCCACCAGTCCAGCGCGCCGCGCTGGGCCGTGGTCGAACAGTTGGCGTACATCCAGTCCATGCCGTTCTCCGAGACCAGCGGCATGAGCGACTGGGTCAGCTCCTCGACCGTTTCGTTGAAGGCCTCCGAGGGGGTGTGGCCGTTGGCGCGCAGCGTGTCGTACTGGGCGGCGAAGATGCCCTGGATGGCGCCCATCAGCGTGCCTCGCTCGCCCGTGAGGTCGGAGTAAACTTCGCGCTTGAAGTCGGTTTCGAACAGGTAGCCCGAACCCACGCCGATGCCCAGCGCCACGACGCGTTCGAAGGCGCGGCCCGTGGCGTCCTGGAACACCGCATAGCTCGAATTGAGTCCGCGGCCCTGGAGGAACATGCGCCGCAGCGAGGTTCCCGAGCCTTTCGGGGCGATCAGGATCACGTCCACGTCGGCCGGGGGCACGATGCCCGTGCGCTCCTTATAGGTGATGCCGAAGCCGTGGGAGAAATAGAGGGCCTTGCCCGGCGTGAGGTGCTTTTTGATTGAAGGCCATACGGCGATCTGCCCGGCGTCGGAGAGCAGGTACTGGATGATCGT
>CEAX01044933.1_pt1 | contig 26706 bp, 13 predicted proteins | sample 554721 | NCBI WGS metagenome assembly CEAX01 (sample SAMEA3182098, study PRJEB8094) | gut metagenome | biome: human; feature: gut; material: Stool; isolation source: human stools | place: Canada | collected 2012-05-30 | reverse complement strand
TACCGCGAATTCGACATGGACGTCATCACGACCGTGCCCAACGTGTCGTACCGCATCACCACGACGCAGGGCGACGTGGTCGAGGTGCACAACCCCTCGGGACTGCCCGAGGTGACGAAGATCGACAAGATCGAGGAACCCTACATCCTCGCGCAGATCATCACCAAGTCGGAGTTTCTGGGCAACGTCATCAAACTCTGCATCGACAAGCGCGGGGTGATGAAGAACCAGACATTCATCACGCAGGACCGCGTGGAGGTCAACTTCGACATGCCCCTCTCGGAGATCGTCTTCGACTTCTACGACAAGCTCAAGAGCATCTCGAAAGGATACGCCTCGTTCGACTACCACCGCACGGGATTCCAGCCCTCGAAACTCGTCAAGCTCGACATCCTGCTCAACGGGGAGCCGGTCGACGCCCTCTCGTCGCTCACCTACACGGACCACGCCTACGATTTCGGACGCAAGATGTGCGAAAAGCTCAAGGAGCTGATCCCCCGCCAGCAGTTCGACATCGCCATACAGGCCGCCGTCGGCGCCAAGATCATCGCACGCGAAACGGTCAAGGCCGTGCGCAAGGACGTGACGGCGAAGTGCTACGGCGGAGATATTTCGCGTAAGCGCAAGCTGCTCGAAAAACAGAAGAAGGGCAAGAAGCGCATGCGCCAGATCGGTAACGTCGAAGTTCCCCAGTCGGCATTCCTCGCCGTGCTGAAAATGGATTAAGAACCATGAAAAAGACCATCATCGACCTCTTCGAGGCCTCCGTGCGGAAATACGGGGCCAAGACCTTCCTGCTCGAAAAACGCCATCACAAATTCGAGCCTACGACCTATGCCGAGACCCGCGAGCAGGCGCTCGAAGCCGGAGCCGGACTCGCCGCGCTCGGCATCCGCCCCGGAGACAAGGTGGCGATACTGGCCGAAGGCAGCAACGCATGGATCATTTCCGAACTGGGGCTGTTCTACGCCGGGGCGGTCAGCGTGCCCCTGTCGGTGAAACTCGAAGAGTCGAACGACCTCCTCTTCCGCATGCGGCACGCCGAGGTCAAAGCCGTTTTCGTGTCGAAACACCAGCTGCCCAAGATCCGCCGCATCCGCGCCGGACTGCCGCAGCTGGAGCAGGTGATCGTCCTCGGACACATTCCGCTGGAATCCGGGGAGACGGCCTACGGGACGCTCAAGCGTCTGGGCCGCGAATACCTCGCCAAGAACAAGGAGGAGTTCATGGAGATCGGGCAGGCGATCCGGAATGACGATTACGCCACGATCACCTACACCTCGGGCACGACGTCGGACCCCAAAGGCGTGATCCTGACCCACCGCAACTACACGGCCAACGTCGAGCAGGCGTTGTCGCGGGTCGACATTCCGCCGCATTTCCGCACGCTGATCATCCTGCCGCTCGACCACTGTTTCGCCCACGTCGTGGGTTTCTACATCATGATCGCCTGCGGAGCCTCGGTGGCCACGGTGCAGATCGGAGCGACGCCGATGGAGACGCTCAAGAACATCCCGCAGAACATCCGCGAGGTGCAGCCGCACTTCCTGCTGTCGGTCCCGGCGCTGGCCAAGAACTTCCGGAAAAACATCGAAAGCTCCATACGGGCCAAGGGGAGATTCACCGAGGCGCTTTTCAACCTCGCGCTCCGCACGGCATACGCATACAACAGCGACGGGTACGGCAGGGGCAGCGGATGGCGCATCGTGCTGGCTCCCGTCGTCGGGATTTTCGACGCGCTGCTGTTCCGCAAGGTGCGGCAGGCGTTCGGAGGCCACCTCGAATTCTTCGTCGGGGGCGGTGCGCTGCTCGACGCGGAGTTGCAGCGGTTTTTCTACGCCATCGGAATCCCGATGTTCCAGGGATACGGACTTTCGGAGGCGACGCCCGTGATTTCGACCAACTCGCCCAAACATCACTGGCACCGGTTCGGATCGTCGGGCAAGATACTCATTCCGCTGGACCTGAAGATCCTCGACGAGGAGGGTCGCGAGGTTCCCCGCGGGCAGAAGGGCGAAATCGTCGTCCGCGGCGAGAACGTCATGGCCGGCTACTGGAAGAATCCCGGGGCCACGGCCGAAACCGTGCGCGACGGGTGGCTCCACACGGGCGACATGGGTTACGTCTCGGAGGATGATTTCCTCTATGTGCTGGGACGTTTCAAAAGCCTGCTGATCGCTTCGGACGGCGAAAAATACAGCCCCGAAGGAATGGAGGAGGCGATCGTGGATAAATCGCCCTACATCGACCAGATCATCGTGCACAACAACCAAAGCCCGTTTACGGGGGCGATCGTGGTTCCCAACCGCGAGGCGCTGCGCCGCGAGCTGGAGGCCCGCAGGACGCCCGAAGCGGAGCGCGTGAACGTCGCAGCGGAGATTCTCGGCGCCGAGATCGACCGTTACCGCGCCGGAGGAACCTATGCCGGGGAGTTTCCGGAACGGTGGCTGCCTGCGGGACTGGCCATTGTCGACGAGGCTTTCACGGAGCAGAACGGATTGGTGAACAGCACGATGAAGGTCGTGCGCGGGAAGGTCGAGGAGCATTTCCGAAACCGGCTCGACTACCTCTATTCGGCCGAGGGCCGCAGCCTGAAAAACCCCGAAAACCTCGCGTCGCTGAAAAAAATCGTGGGGTAGGCGCATTTTTCAGCCGCCGAAAACTTGACAAATAAAAAAAACGGAGTAACTTTGTACTCCGTAATGCGGAAATAGCTCAGTCGGTAGAGTATCAGCTTCCCAAGCTGAGGGTCGCGGGTTCGAATCCCGTTTTCCGCTCGAAGAGGTCCTTGCAGACCTCTTTTTTCGTTGGTGGTGGTAGGGAGGGGGCAGGGCGAGCTTCGAACCCACATCCGGCAGATAACGGGAATGCTCCGGTGAATGGCAGGATACCTATATCTGCATGGCGGGATGCCCCGACCAAGCCCGACCGCTACCGGACTGCCGTCCCGCCCTCGCCGGCGACAGGTTCCGTCCAAACGGAGAACCGCCGGACGCAGGCTCTGCGGGCCGCCTCCTGACAGGCTTCGGCCTCCTGCGGCGTCAGCTCGTGAGGGGTTCCCGCCAGACGGCAGCCGTTCCCGGCGACGTTCGTCCCGAAGGCCGGGGCCACGAGCGTCTGGAACCATGCGCAGGCCGCAGTGTAACGTCCGGTCCCGGGATTCAGGTGGTATCCGTCGCGCGTCAGGTCCAGCGAGTCGCACAGCGCCGTGTTGCGCAGGTCCTGAATCGCCGTGCCCGACGGGACGACCACTTCGACGGAGGTCTCCCGCATGAGTTGTTCGACCGAAGAGACGATTCCCCGGTACATCAGTTGCTGGTTCTTCTCGTATCGTCCGAAATCCCGGTGCTGCGAATTGCGGGCATAGGCCCATGTCTGTTGCCAGGCGATGCAGGCTCCGGCATTGGGGCAACACCATCGCACGATCTCGACCAGCCGGCCGAACCAGGGCTGATAGGTCGGATAGATGCCCGATTTGCCCGACGCCTGTTGCAGTACCACGACGTCCCACCGTTCGTCGGCGATTCCGTCCAACAGGGTCGCTTTCTTCGAAACGGTCTCCCAGCGGTTGGACGTCGACTTGTAATAAATATACGCAGGGGCGTTGCCGGCATATTCCCGGCAATGGCGTTCGAGCGAACACCCGGCTATGTAGAGACGCCCCAGCACGACGTTCCGGATGCCGGCAGCCTCCAGCAGCTCGGGCAGATACATCATGCCGTCGTCGGTGAAACTGTTGCCGATGCCGAGGATGCGCAGCGTATCGGGCTGTTGCGGGATGGGGTAGTTGGGGAACTTTTGGGCGAACAGGCTGACGCAGACGAGCGACAGCCCTACGGTCAGCAAAAGGCGCAATGTGCGTTTCATAATCGTATGGTCGGTTTATCGGGTTTGTTGCAAATGGGTGATGCGCAGCAGCCGGTCGAATTCGGACCGGGACAGCGTCGTTGCGACCCGCACCGTTTTGCTGACGCCCGGTACGAGGTCGAAATAGTTGTCCTCGAAATGTTCGTTGCCGTCGAGAGCGAGCCAGACGGCGCGGACGAAACGGTCGCTCGAGAGCGTAATTTCATAACCGTCCGCCGCAGGTCCGACGCTCCATCGGATGTCGGCTTCGGGCAGCTCAAGCTCTTTTTGAGAGACGAAATATCCGATGTTGGCGTAGCGGCGTCCGTCGGTCGTGAATTCCGCGACGACGATCGCCCGATTGCGGGCGCAACCGTGCAAGAGTCCGGAAATGTCGGCCGAATAGACGTTCCGACTGGCATTGGGTGCGACGGTTAGGCTGCGGGTGTTTTCCGAGAGGAGGGCGCCGTCCATATCCATGACCGTTATCCGGAGTTTGCCCCGGACCGTTTTGCGGCGGTCCGACACAAGGCGGACGTTCAGCGTGTTTCCCTCGGCAAGGGGCGATACGAGGATGTCGTCGAAGGCCGGGCGGGCGAAATAATGTTGCGCCTTCCAGCGGCCGTACCAGTCGCGGCTGGCCCACGAAGCCACGGGCCAGCAGTCGTTATGCTGCCAGAAGAGCGATCCCCAGCAGTAGGGTTTGTCGCGCCGGTGCGCCTCGATGGCGGTCTTGATGGCGTCGCCCTGCAAAACGTGGCTCATGTAAAGGAACGTGCGGAAATCGCGTGCGGGCCAGTATTCGTCTTCGAGGTATTGGCGGATGCGCATGTTGGCGAAATCGCCGCCGCGCTGGTGGGCCATCATCACCTCCGATTCGATGTCCCAGTCGCGCTCTTCGGGGGCGAAACGCAGAACGGAGGCGTATTCGGGGAACGACTGGAAGCCGTATTCGCTGAAGAAGCGGCTGCGCGTGGCGTTGTAGTCGGCGATCGGTGCGCGGCTGTGCCACACTTTCCAGAAATGCGTATCGCCTTCGCTGTTTTCGCTCGTGCCTTCGTGACGCGACCAGGGCGACGAGGGGTGGTAAGGCGTGCCGGGCGAGCAGGCGGCGACGGCTTCGGGCAGCACTTTGTAGTATTGGCGGCGGAGCTGGTCGCCGATGATCCGGTCCCATTCGGGATGTCCCTGTTCGGCGTACCGGGTGTTCCATCCCCAGCCGAACCACGCTTCGTTGCACTCGTTATTGCCGCACCATACGGCGATCGAGGGGTGGTTGCGCAGACGGCGGATGTTGTCTTCGGCTTCGAGCCGGACGTTTTCGAGCCATGCCCCCTCGGCGGGATAGACGCTGCATGCGAACATGAAATCCTGCCATACGAGGATGCCCCGTTCATCGCACAGTTCGTAGAAAACATCGTCTTCATAGACGCCTCCGCCCCAGACGCGCAGCATGTTCATGTTCACGGCCGCGGCGTCGTCGATCGTCTTCTCGTAGACGGCGCGCGTGACGCGCGGCAGGAAGACGTCGCAGGGGATGTAGTTGGCTCCTTTGGCGAAGAGCGGCTCGCCGTTGAGTTCGAAGTAGAAGGTCGTGCCGTCGGCGACCTTGTCGCGCACGAGGCGCAGCGAGCGCAGCCCGATGCGGGTGGTCCGGCTGTCGGAGGCGTCGCCCGCCGCGACCGAAGCCCGGAATTCGTAGAGATGAGGTTCGCCCAGTTCGCGGGTCCACCAGAGTTTCGGAGAGGCAATGTCGAGCGGGACGGTTACCTTGTTGATTCCGGAGCGCAGCGGCGCCGTGACCGAGGCTTCGATGCCTTCGCCGGGGGATGCAACGGTGACTACGGCTTCCGCCAGGTCACGGGCGGAGGCGATTTCCACCTCGACCTCGACCCGGGCGCGCCTGGCCGTAACCTCCTGCTGGCGGTAGAAGACATCGCTGATGCGGGCGCCGCTCCAGCCCTCCAGATAGACCGGACGCCAGATGCCCGAGGTCACCAGGCGCGGACCCCAGTCCCAGCCGTAGTGGTAACCCGCCTTGCGGGCGAAGACGCTGACGCGTTTGTCGAAAAGCCCGCCGTTGGCCGACTGATCGTTGACGGCCTCGTAACGGTAGGGCAGCGAGTCGTATTTGGGCAGGTCGACCTTGATCGGCGAGTGGAAATAGACTTTCAGGGTGTTTTCGCCCGGACGGAGCAGCCGTTTGACCTCCGTGCGCCAGCGGCGGAACATGTTGTCGGCGGCGAGCACCTTCTCGTCGTTGAGGTAGACGTCGGCATAGGTGTCGAGCCCTTCGAAGACCAGTTCGATCCGCTCGCGGGCGAGCAGGCCGGCGTCGGCCTCGAAATGCGTTTCGTAGATCCAGTCTTCCTTGTCGACCCACTGTACGCCGCGCTCGTTGAGGCGGAAATAGGGGTCTTCGATGATCCGGTTGGCCATCAGGTCGGTGTGCACCGTGCCGGGGACCGTGGCCGGATACCAGTTGTTGAGCCGCGCCTGACGGAACTGCCAGTCGTCGTGCAGGTGTTGACGGACGGGGGCTGCGGCTGCGGCGAGGGCCATGCAGAGGGACATAGCGGTAAGGATTGGTTTGAAGTTTTTCATAAGATGAAGGGTAGATCAGTATTTGATGAGCATCTGGGAGATGTATTCGCGGTATTCGATCGGGGTCATGTTTTTCTTTTTGGTGAAGATGCGGATGAAATTCGACTTGTTGTTGAAGCCGCAGGCGTAGCAGATCTCCGAGGCGCTGAGCGTCGTGTTGGCAAGCAGCTGGCAGGCCTTGGAGATGCGCATGTTGTTGACGAAGGTGATGTAGGAGATATTCGTGCGCTTCTTGAAAAAGTGCGAAAAGGCCGATTCCGACATGTTGACCAACCCGGCCACGTCGGTGAGCCGGATGTTCTGGCAGAGGTTTTTCTCGATGTAGTCGCAGACTTTGGCGATGCGGCGCGATTTGGAGGTGTGGACAATGTTCTTCGAGTCGCAGAGATTGCTCATAAGCACCTTGCGGTTGGCCGTGGCCAGCGCGTTGAGAATGTCCAGAAAAGCGGTCGCCGACTGAAATCCCTGCATGCGCGTGAGTTCAAGAATCCGGTCCCGGACGCTCAACTGTTCGGGACCTGTGAACGAAAGCCCCTGCCGGGAGTCGAGCAGCAGTTGCCGGATGGGAAGAAACAGGCGTTTGTTGACGATCGGGAAGTCGATCAGGTCGCCCGAGAACTGGATGGTGATGACGTGGTTGGTTTTCAGGGGCGATTTCCACACGTGCGGCACATAGGGACCGGTCATCACCAGGTCCAGCGGGCCGAAATCCTCGGTGGAATCGCCCACGATGCGCGATCCCCGGGTGTTCATCACCAGATTGATCTCGTATTCCGGATGGCAGTGGATCGGATAGTCGAAATGCGCGTTGGGGTGGTTGAGGATGATGAAAAGGTCCTCGTTCGTGATCGGGGTGATCTCCTGCTGTATCTCTTTCATGTCCGGTAAGGGTTTCAGGTCCGGTACAAAAATAGGAATAATTCAGAAAGCTCCATGAATAATTCAAAAAAGTATACTTGTTTAACCGACTTATACAATCCGGTAAATTTTCGGGTACATATCTTTGCATTAGTAAAAAAATCCTAAAACGACTTACATGAATTCGATTGCGATTAATTTTGTCGACTGCGCGATTATCGTCCTTTACCTTATATTTATAATATGGTGGGGATTGCGCAACGGCAAGAGTTCCGACGCCGGGTCCTATTTTCTGGCCGGCCGCACGATGCCGTGGTGGATCGTGGGTCTGTCGCTTTTCGCCGCGAGCATCTCCAGTACGACGCTCATCGGCCAGTCGGGCGACGCCTACCACACCGGAGTGGCCGTGTTCAACTACAACCTCACAGGTGTCGCGGTGATGGTGTTTTTCGCCACGTTCCTGCTGCCGCTCTACATCCGTTCGGGGATATTCACGATTCCCGAGTTTCTCGAACGACGCTTCGACAAGCGGTCGCGCTACTACTTTTCCGGAATCTGCATCGTGGGCAACATCTTTCTCGATGCGGCCGGGGCGCTGTATGCCGCCGCGCTGATCATCAAGTTGTTGTTCCCGGAGGCGGACTTGCAGCTCATCATCATCATCTTCGCCGTGCTGGCGGCTTCGTACACCATTCCGGGCGGTCTTTCGTCGGCGATCAACGCCGAGCTGATCCAGGCGGTGATTCTGATCGTCGGGTCGGTGATCCTGACGGGAGCCTGCTTCGCCAACGGCGGGTTCGACTACCTCGCGTCGCTGTTCGAAAGCGGCGACATGAGCGTCAGACTGATTCGCCCGCTGACCGATACGGCCACGCCCTGGCTGGGGCTGATCGTCGGCATGCCGGTGCTGGGCATCTATTTCTGGGCCAACAACCAGACGCTCGTACAGCGCGTGCTGAGCGCGCGGAGCGTCGACGAGGGCCGCAAAGGGGTGATGTTCGCCGGAGCGCTGACGCTGGCCACCCTGTTCATCATCGTCTTTCCGGGCGTTATCGCCCGCCATCTCTTCCCGGGCATCGAGAAACCCGACATGATCTATCCGACGATGGTGCTGCGCCTGCTGCCCACGGGGTTGCTGGGGATCATGCTTTCGGCGCTGCTCGCCGCGCTGACGTCGACGTTGAGCGCCATTCTGAACTCCACGTCGACGCTCTTCACGATGGATTTCTACGCCAAGATCGACAAGCGGGCCGACGAACGCAAGCTGGTGCGCGTCGGCAAGCTGGCTTCGCTGGTCATCATCGTGATCGCCGCCCTCTGGGCTCCGCAGATCGGACGTTTCGGTTCGCTGCTCAAATATTACCAGGAGATGCTCTCCTACATTGCGCCTCCCGTCGTGGCGGCTTTCCTGATGGGCGTTTTCTCGCGCCGCGCCAACGGGCGGGGAGCCTTTGCGGGGCTGATCGCCGGACTGGTCGTCGCGGCGGCGATGCTCCTCTGGCGCACGGAGATCTTCGGCGGGATGCACTTTCTGTTGATCGTGCCGTTCCTGCTGGTCTTCAGCCTGTCGGTGATCTGGGCCGTAAGCCGTACGGCTCCCGCGCCCCAGCCCGACAAACTGATCGACACGACCTTTTCGGCGGCGGATTTCCGGGCTGAAACCCGCTCGCTCGCGGAGGTTTCCTGGTGGCGCAACTACCGCGTATGGGGCGGGGTGCTGCTGGTTCTGTGTATGCTTATTCTCATAATATTCCGTTGATATGAAACTGAAGAAATACGAAAAAAATCCGATCATCGCTCCCAATCCGGCCAATGCCTGGGAGAATCTCGTAACCTGCAACCCGGGGGTCATCTACGACGACGGCCGGTTTTACATGCTCTACCGCGCCGCCGGCGACGACAAGGAACATGTCATCCGTTTGGGGCTGGCCGTCAGCGAGAACGGCTTCGACTTCCGCCGTGTCGGCGATTCGCCGGTATTCGGTCCCAGCGCGGACGGTCCCGACGGAGGGTGCGTCGAAGATCCGCGCATCGTGAAGTTCGACAACGAGTTTTACATTACCTACGCCTACCGCGCCCATGCCCCCGGGCAGTACTGGACTTTCGCGCACGACGTGGTGCGTCTGCCCCGATGCGGAGCTTATGCGCCGGCCGCCATGGCGCAGAACCTGGGAAATACGGGGCTTGCCGTGACGTCCGACTTCCGGAATTTCCGCCGGCTGGGGCGGCTTACGTCGCCCGTGCTCGACGATCGGGACGTGATCCTTTTCCCGGAGAAAATCGGCGGGAAGTTCGCCATGATGCACCGTCCCAAACAGTTCGTGGGCGAACGTTACGGGGTGAAATACCCTTCGATCTGGCTGAAGTTCTCCGACGACCTGCTGGCATGGGAGGACAAGCCCAGCCATCTGCTTATCGCCGGCCGCGAAGGAACCTGGGAGGAGAAGATCGGCGGAAGCACGCCGCCGATCCTGACCGAGGCGGGGTGGCTGACGCTCTACCACGGGGTTGCCGACGGAGGCACGGCCGAATACCGCGTCGGGGCGCTGCTGCTCGACCGGGAGAATCCGCTGCGGGTGCTGGCCCGGACGCCGGAACCGATCCTCGAACCCGAATTTTTCTATGAAACCGAAGGTTTTTACAGCCATTGCGTCTTCCCGACCGGCAATGTGGTCGTCGACGGCGTGCTGTACGTCTATTACGGCGGAGCGGACAAATATGTAGGCGTTGCGACCTGCCGGCTGGAGGAATTATTAAATTATTTGACGGAGAAATGCCGCTGCGAATAGCCCATTTGCGCTTTGTTTTCATAAAAGTATAATCAATCAGCGATTTTCTAAAACAGTTCTTCCGTAGCAGCATGTTACTTTGCAGTGTCCGGTGCAGTTCCCGGAACCGCCCCGGACCGTATCAATAAACTACTCTAATCTAAAACTTATGAAAATGAAATTTTACCTGATCGTTCTCTCCCTGCTGGCGGTCTGCCTGTGGGGGACGGGAGACGTCCGCGCCCAGTCCGCATCACGGAGCATGACCGTGACGGGCAAGGTCGTGGATCAGAACGGCGCCGCCGTAACGGGCGCGTCGGTTGTCGTCGTCGGCACGACAAAAGGAACCACAACCGGGGCCGACGGAGCCTTTTCATTGACCGGAGTGGCTTCGGACGCCCGCCTTGCCGTCAATTTCATCGGCTATAAAACGCAGACGGTGGAGGTCGGCGGCCGCACCTCTTTCAACATCGTGCTGGTCGAGGAGGCCACGGCCGTGGACGAAGTGGTGGTCGTGGGTTACGGACAGGTCAAGAAGAGCGACCTGACGGGTTCCGTGGCCTCGGTCAAGGCCGAGAAACTCACCGACATCCCGGCCAACTCGATCGACGGGCTGTTGCAGGGCCGCGTGGCCGGCGTGCAGGTGGTCAACTCCTCGCAGGACCCCGGCGCCTCGTCGACGGTCCGCATCCGCGGCAACTCGTCGCTCAACGGTTCGAACGCTCCGCTGGTGGTCATCGACGGATTCCCCTGGGGCGATGCCGGCGACCTGAAACAAATCAACCCGCAGGACATCGTTTCGATGGAAGTGCTCAAAGATGCTTCGGCGTCGGCCATCTACGGCTCGCGCGGAGCCAACGGCGTGATCCTCATCACCACGCGCAAGGCGCAGGAGAACGTGACGCGCATCACGCTGCGCCAGCAGACGACCGTTTCGGGATTCAGCTCCGAGCTGAACCTCTGGCGCGATCCCGTGCTGATGGCGATGCTCTCGAACGAAAGCAGCATCAACGCCGGACTGACGCCGACCTACATCGGAGCGACCAATGCCAACGGCGTCTATTATCCCTCGATTGCGGAGTTGCAGACGACCTGGACGACCAACACGCGCTGGGACGACCTGGTCTTCCGCCCGACGCCCGTGTCGAACAACACCACCGTACAGGTGCAGAGCAGCAACGACCGCACGATGTTCCAGGCCAGCGCCAACTACTACCTCGACAACGGCATGTACATCGAGGACACCTACCGCAAATACGGCGGTAATTTCTCGGTCGAGCACAAGCTGCTGGACAACCTGCGCATGAAGGCCAGCGCCAACATCACCAGCAACAAGCGTCACAACAACGGCGGACTGGCCTACTGGCGCAACCCGATCTTCCCGGTCTACGACGACAACGGCGATTACTGGCTGTACGGCGCCCAGGACTATTCGCATCCGCTGGCCCTGACCAATTTGCAGAAGAACGATTCGAAGGGGTTAGACATCATCTCGTTCGCTTCGGTGAACTGGGAGGTGCTTCCCTGCCTGAACGTCATGGCGCAGTTCAACTACAAGCATGGCGAACAGATCACCGACAAATATTTCCCGAAGAAGTATTCCGAGAGGGGTGTGTTCAACGACGGTTACGGGTCGATCGACAACTGGAAGGACGACAACATCGTTTTCGAGGCTTACGCCACGTTCGATCGGACCTTCGCTGAAAAGCACCGGCTGACGGTGATGGGCGGTTACTCTTACGAGAACTACCAGTCGCGCAGTTCGTCGCTGGCCTCCAAGGGCTTCATCAACGAATCGCTGGGCAACGAGAACCTCGCCGCGGGCGATTCGGAGACCTATTCGATCGGCAACGGCTCCTACAAGACCGAGCTGGTCTCGGCCCTCACGCGTATCAACTACACGTTCGACAACCGGTTCCTCTTCACCTTCACGGCCCGCGCCGACGGTTCTTCGAAATTCGGCTCCAACAACAAGTGGGCCTTCTTCCCCTCGGGGGCGTTCAGCTGGAAGATGCACGAGGAGCGGTTCATCCGGAACCTGAACGTTTTCGACGTGCTGAAGATCCGCGCCTCCTACGGTATTTCGGGCAACCAGGGTATTTCGGCCTACCAGACGCTGAGCCGCTACGGACAGCACAAGTATTTCAACGGAGGCAAGTGGGTGACGGCCATCGGACCCGGCTATCAGTCGGGCACCACGGGGCAGGACGGCATCTATGCGCTTTGGAGCGGCATCCCGAACAAGGGGCTGAAGTGGGAGACCACCGCGCAGGTCGACCTCGGACTGGACATGTCGTTCTTCGGCAACCGTCTGAACGTGACTTTCGACTGGTACGATAAGCGCACCTCGGACCTGCTGCGCGAGCGCAACATCGCGCCTTCGTCGGGTTACGACAAGATGTGGGTCAACGACGGCGAGATCCGCAACCGCGGCATCGAACTGACGATCGACGGCGTGGCGTTCCAGAACCGCGACTGGCGCGTGGGCGGCACCTTCGTCTTCTCGCGCAACCGCAACAAGGTGCTCAGCCTCGGAAACGCCGTGCAGACCGGTCTGAAAACCGACCTGCGCACCGGCATGCAGTATGAATATTACGGCAACCAGAGCGAACAGTTCCGCGCCTATACGAATATCCTCGCCGTAGGGCAGCCGATGTACGTCTTTTACGGATACAGGACCGACGGCATCGTGCAGTCGCTGGCCGAGGGCCTGAGCGCCGGCCTTTCGGGCGACGACGCCCAGCCGGGTGAGTTCAAGTATGTGGACATTTACGACGGCGACGGATTGGAGACCGTCGACGAGAACGACATGTGCATCATCGGCGACCCGAATCCCGACTGGATGGCCTCGCTGGGCATCGACGTTTCGTGGCGTCGTTTCGACTTCAGCATCTTCTTCAACGGCGTCTTCGGCAACGACGTGCTGAACACCAAGCGTTTCGACCAGCCGAGCAACATGCCGATGCGCTGGACGGCCGACAACCCGATCAATTCCTACCCGCGGCTGAACGCCAACCGCCAGACCAAACTCTCCGACTGGTGGGTCGAGGACGGTTCGTTCGTGCGCATCCAGACCATGACGCTGGGATATTCGATCCCCTTCTCGAAGAAGGATGCGGCACGCAAGATACGCCTCTACGTCAGTGCCGACAATCTCTACACCTTCACCGGCTTCGAGGGCTACGATCCCGAAGTGGGGATGACGGGTATCTATTCGGGCGGCTATCCGCGCCTGCGCAAATGGACGTTCGGAGCCGACTTCACCTTCTAAACATTGCCAACCATGAAAATCAAACACCTTATACTTGCGTTCGGGGGAATCTCTCTCCTGGCGGCCTGCAACCTGGACGAGTATCCCTACGGCTTCTACTCCGAGGACAACTTCTACAAGACGGAGGCGGACGCCGAGTCGGCCGTGAACTATATCTACGACGCGATCAATTACATCGAATATTCGCGTTCGATCGTCTTCCTGGGCGACATGAACACCGACGACATGGAGCCGAAAGGCGACGCCGCGGCGGCCAACAAGGAGCTGGACGGATGGAAGATCAACAATTTCAAGACCAACACCACGCTCGGCAATTTCTACAAGTACTCCTACATCACGATCAACCGTGCCAACGCCGTGATCAAGAAGGTGCCGGGGATGAACATCGACGAGGGCCGCAGGAACCGCTTCCTCGGCGAGGCCTATTTCATGCGCGCCTATTCGTATTTCAACCTCGCACGCAACTTCGGCTGCGTGCCCGTCCACACGACGCCTGTCGAGACGCTCGAAGATACGGCCGTCCCCGCCGCCGAGTCGCTCGACGCCATGTGGAAGCTCGTCATCGAGGACTTCAAGACCGCCGGTACGCTGCTGCCGTTCTTCGCGGCGCCCGAAACGGGCCGTGCGGACCGCGCCGCGGCCTACGGAATGCTGGCCAAGGCTTATCTCTACATCGCATCGGCCAAGGAGCACGGCGTGCCCCAGTACGCCGCCATGTCGCACGACGTGGACGAATACTATGCCGAGGCGGTGAAATACGCCGGGCTGGTGGTCGACAATCCCGAGCAGACGGTCTTCCGTTTCGACGACAACCTGCTCGATATTTACGACGTCGAGCGGCCGGCCGGACCCGAGCATATCTTCATCATGTCGATGGACCGCACGGGAGAATCGGAGGGGCAGTATTCGAAGATCTCGAAGATGTACCTGCCCTATGTTTCGGGAGCCACGATCTATCTCAAGCAGGGCGATTCCGACCAGATGGTCCCGACCCACGACGGCTGGGGCGAGTACCGGACCGCGCTGTCGTTCTACGATGCGTTCGCCTCGGGCGACCGCCGTCACGACTGGCTGATCGTCGACAAGGTGTACGACGCCGCGGGCAATGTGGTGGCTTCAACGGCCGACGGCAAACTGAACTACCCGTTCTGCCGCAAATTCATCGACCCGAATTTCTCGGGAGACAAAACCTCCACGCGTCCCTACCTGCTCCGCTATTCGGACGTCGCATTGACCTATGCCGAAGCCGCCGGACCTACGGTCAAGGCGTATGAACTGGTGAACTTCATCCGCAACCGCGCCGGGCTGGGCGATCTGGAGCCGGGGCTGGACAAGGAGACGTTCCGGGAGCGCGTGATGGACGAGCGCCGTTTCGAACTGGCTTTCGAGGGGAACCGCTGCTATGACCTGCGCCGCTGGAACCGCCTGCACACGGACATCGCCGAAGCCAAGGGACAGGGGTTGAGCGCCGAGCAGATGGTGTTCTATCCGATCCCGTCCGTCGAGTCCAACCTGAACCCGAATCTTTAACCTTTTAAGAAAACGCAGAATTATGAACAAGCTGAAATATTTGCTGAGCGCTTTCGTCCTGCTGTGCTTCGCATCCTGCAAGGACGATCCGTGGGAAGATGTCGCCGACGGCGGCTGGAACCACGAGCGGTCGATCATCGACGTCAAGTTCGAGGGTCAGGCCGGAACGCCGACCATCACGGAGACCGATTCCGAAACGGGCGTCATCGAGCTGCAACTGGCGTCGGACATGGTCGCGGACATGTCGAAGGTCCGGGTCGAAACGCTGACGCTCTCCTATAAGGCCACGGCCAATGTCGCCTCGGGCGGGACGATCGACTTCACGAAGGGCGATCCGCAGATCGTCGTGACCTCTCCCAACGGCGAATCGCGCACCTATACGCTCGAAATGACCGAGTTCACGGAGACGCTGACCGGGACGTATACGATCAGCAACCTCTGGGTCTACGGAGGCACGGGCGCCGCTTACAACTGTACGAAGCTTTACAAGCCCGCCGACAAGTCGTGGTGCTGGAACGGCGAAGGCCGGGGACCTGCCGCCGAGATGGACAACTACCTGGTGTTCACGCTCGGAGAGATTCTCGCCGACGGCAATACGACCGGAACCTGCATGAACTGGGCCGGCGAGGACGCCAAAAACTGGGACTGCGTCTTTGCCGGGGCGTCGAACCCCGACACCGGAAAGCCGGTGGACCTGACGCAGTTCTACCGTCAGATTCCCAAGGGCGAAAGCACCTGGCTGCGCAACTATTCCGACGGGACGATCACCTTCACCGATGCCGACGGGAACAAGACCTTCTGCACGCTCGTGCCGAAGGGCACCTACCAGATGCCCAATGTGCCGCCGATTCCGCTGACGCTCGAATCCGAGGCCTTCAAATTCAACCTGAAAGGCACGGAGGACTGGAACAACACCTACAACGATTACGGGGTCTTCGCCCGCAATCCGGTGACGTATTACATCGAGATCGTGAAGCAGCCGGCCGGTTTCGAGGTTCCCGAGGCGTCGAAGACGATCGAGGAGCCGGTCGATCCCGAACCGGAACCGGAGCCAGATCCGGAGGAGACCTCGCTCGCCGGAACCTACTCCGTAGGCCGTCTGACGGTCTACGGCGGTTCGGCCGACCCCGCGTTCGTCAACCCGGTGGACAAGAGCTGGGTGTGGGACGATTCGATCTGGAAGGAGTCCGACAACATCCTGGCAATGACCGCCACGGGCACCGACGACGCCGGCCGCGAGACGGGCGAGTGCGAATACCTGCCCGGTGAGGACGGCGGATACTGGAATTACATCCTCAAAGCCGACTATAACAAGGAGGGAACGGGGGCTCTCGACCTGACCAAATATTACGGCCTGCTGCCCCACGGCAAAAGCGCCTACGTATATGACGCCGAAGCCGGAACCGTGGTGTTCACCTCGGGAATCGTCTCCATCACGGCGAAGCTCCTGCGGGAGGGGGATTACAGCTACGGCTCCTCGACGCTCAGCGTTCCCGGAATCGCCTTCGACTTCGCTCTGCCCGGGCAGACGACGCAGGGGGCCTATCCCTGGACCGATTACGACCGGTTCGCCGTCGGGCCGCGCAACTACGTGATGCTCTTCAACAAGCAGGCGGAAGCCGGCGAATGATCCGATAACGTCCGCATGCAGGTCCGGCCTGCATGCGGACTTATAACCGATGCCTATGAAAAACTTCGGAAACCTTCTGCTCGCATGCATGGCGGCGCTGCTGGGGGCCTGTGCGGGAGAATCCGCCGGGAAATGCGACGCCGTGGTGCGTATCGACGCCGACAGCGTCGTCAATCGCGGCTATATCGGCAACGGGGTCCAGTGGGACCCTTATGCCCTCGATTACGGACAGGGCCGCGTCGAAATCAGCGATGCCGACTGGGCGAAACTCTATGCCCGGCTCGATTTCATGCGGCCGGCCTTTATCCGCGTGATGACCAACACGACCTCGGTCGTGCGCGACGGACGGCTCGATCGCATGCGCGGATTCGAACACCTCTCGCACATACTCGGCTACTGCCAGTCGCGCGGCGTGACGGTGATGTTCGGCGACTGGGGCGGATCGCTCATGGACGCCCGGACCGGGACGGTCAACCGCACGCTGCTGGACCACGCCGCGGCCTATGTCGCCTGGCTGGTCGGCGAAAAGGGCTATGACTGCATCCGTTACTACAACCTCGTCAACGAACCCAACGGCTTCTGGTCGGCGGCCGACGGCGATTTCGACCTGTGGGCGAAGGCCGTGAGTTATTTCCGCGGGCGGCTCGACGCCGAGGGGCTTGCCGGGAAAGTGGAGCTGGTCGGTCCCGACGCCGCGATCTGGGGACCCGAAGAGGCGTGGTGGGTGAGCCGCAGCCGCGATGAGCTGGGCGACAGGATCGGCCTGTACGACATCCACACCTATCCGTCGAAATGCACGGTCAACTCGGGGGAGTACACCCGTATCCTGGAGGCTTACCGCAGGGAGGTTCCCGCCGGGAAGAAGATCGTGATGGGGGAGATCGGCTTCAAGTTCGTCGAGCCGGCCGATTCGCTTTTGCAGGCCGAGAACCTGCGCCGGGCCGCAGCGCATCCGAACGCCTCGACGGACGATTCGCAGATGTTCGTATACGACCCTATGTACGGCACGGACATGGCCGATGCGTTGTTCCAGACGATTCATGCGGGCTATTCGGGCTGCATCGCGTGGATGCTCGACGATGCGATGCACTTCAAGGAGGCGCCCGACAAACTCAAGATATGGGGTTTCTGGAACATCTTCGGCGACGAGATTTTCGGAGCCGGCGAGGAACGGGTGCGCCCGTGGTATTATGCCTGGTCGCTGCTGTGCCGCACGCTGCGGCCGGGAAGCGACTTCTTCGCCGCCGACGTGCGGGGTGCCGCCGGGATCAAGGCCGTCGCCGCCGTGAAAGACGGACGGCGCACCGTCGCCGTCGTGAACGTGTCGCGCGAACCGCGCCGCGTGCGGATCGAGTGTCCGGGCTGGGAGCGGTTCAGGCAGGCAACCCGCTATCGCTACGGCGAGGGGCTGATGCGCACGGAGGGCGACCACACGCTGTTGCCCGACGCCACCGGCCTGCGGATTGATTTCCGCTCCGGCGCGGAGTACGATATGCCCGGAGAGTCGATGATTTTACTGACCGAACAAAACGATTGATTATGAAAAGATTTCTGACACCCGCGCTTGCCGCGGCCGTACTGTTCTCCGCCTGCGATGCGGGGCAGGCCCTCCGGGTCGAAGTGACCGACCGGGTCATCAGTTCGGATTACGTCGGCAACGGCGTCGAGTGGGACCCTTACGATGAGGCCGGAGCCTGGGGCGCGGAGGTGAGCGACGCCGATTGGGCGAAGCTCTCCGAACGCCTCGATTTCATGCGCCCGGGTTATGTGCGCTGCATGATCAACAGCCCCTACCGCTATTACGATGCTGCGACGGGCCGTTATGACCGCATGCGCAACCTCGCGTCGCTCCGCCGCCTGCTGCAATATTGTCAGGACAACGGCATCACGGTGGCCTACGGTGAATACAATCCGCCGACGTGGGCGATGAAGGATTCGCAGCAATGGGTGGAGATGTCGGTCGATTACCTGAATTTTCTGGTCTGCGACCTCGGGTTCGACTGCATCCGCCATTTCATCATCTTCAACGAACCCGACGGCAACTGGGCCTCGACCGACGGCGATTACGACCTGTGGCGCTCGATGGCGCAGCGTTTCGACGCCGAAATGGCCCGGTATCCGGACCTGAAACGAAAGGTGTCGCTTGCGGCGCCCGACGTGGTGATGAGTTATAAGAACCCGGCGTCGGAGTACGATGCGGCGGGATGGGTGGCCCGGAGCGCGCAGGACCTCGGTGCGCAGATCGGCATCTACGACGTGCATGCCTATCCCGGCCAGCACGAGGTGCGCAGCGGGGCTTACGCCGAAAAGCTGCGCCGCATCCGCGCCGAAGTTCCGGCCGGGAAAAAACTGATTCTCGGCGAGGCCGGGTACAAGTACTCGGCGCCGGAGGATTCGCTGCTGAAAGCCGAGTACGACCGTCGGGTCGCCGGGCATCCCTTCACCAAAGGCTCGGACTGCAACATGCTCTGCTACGACTATTTCTACGGGCTGGATATGCCGCTGCTGGCGATGGAGGTGATGAACAACGGCCTTTCGGGGGTGGCGGCGTGGATGCTCGACGACGCCATGCATTCGAACGGCGATTCGGGCCGCACGGAGGACGTGAAGATCTGGGGAATGTGGAACATCCTCGGCGAGGAGGTCTTCGGCGACGCTTCGCAGGAGGAACTGCGGCCCTGGTACTACACCTGGTCGCTGATGTGCCGTTATTTTCCCGCCGGGTGCGACATCCTCGCCTGCGAGGTTCCGCAGCGCGAGGGGCTGCGCGTGGCGGCAGCCCGCAAGGATGCGGCATACAGCGTCGCTGCGGTCAACTTCTCGCAGGAGCCGTGCACCCTTGAGATTGTCCTGCCCGGAGACTTTGCCGGAGGCGTTCTTTACCGTTATACGGAGAGCGACCGGGCGTGCGACGCAAACGGATTTCCCGCACCGTGCGAACGCGGCATTGCGGGGAAGCGTTTCCGCACGACGGTTCCCGCCGAAAGCTTCGTTCTGTTGACCAATGTCGAATAATCAAATACCTGAAACCATGAAAAGAATTCCGTTTGTGTTATTGGCGCTGCTGCTTTCCGGCGTGGCGTGCAGCGATGACAGCGAAGGGCCGAAAAAGGAGGGGGAGAGCGATCCCGTGACCCTCACGCTGTCGGACCCGAATGCCACCGAAGAGACCAAAGCGCTCTATTCGAACCTCTGGGCCATCCAGAGCAAGGGGTTCATGTTCGGTCACCACGATGACCTGATGTACGGCCGCACGTGGTACGGCACCGAAGGCGGTTCCGACACGAAGGCCGTCTGCGGCGACTATCCCGCCGTATACAGTTTCGATTTTGCGGAGCATATCGACGATCGCCACGCTTCGGACCCGGATGCCCAGGCGCTGCGGCTGCGCTGCTGCCGGGAGGCTTACGACCGCGGCATGGTGCTCACGTCGTGCATTCACATCAACAATCCGCTTACCGGCGGCGATTCGTGGGACAACTCCAGCAATCGGGTGGCCGCAGAGATTCTGACGGAGGGCAGCGCCACGAATAGGACTTTCAAGGAGTGGCTCGACCGCCTGGCCGACATCGCACACAACCTGCGGGGCAGCGACGGCAAGCTGATTCCCGTGATTTTCCGCCCGTTCCACGAACATACGCAGACCTGGTCCTGGTGGGGCGCGTCGTGCACGACGACCGAAGAGTTCGTCAACCTGTGGAAATTCACGGTGAAGTATCTGCGCGACACGAAGGGCGTGCATAATTTCATCTACGCCATCTCCCCGCAGATGGACAGCGCGAAGACCGTCGATGACTTCTACTTCCGCTGGCCGGGCGACGAATGGGTCGATTTCGTAGGCATGGACTGCTATCAGGGTATCAACAATGCGGTTTTCGTGACGAATCTGAAAGCCATTTCGAAGGTTTCGCTGGCCAAACTCAAGCCGTGCGGCGTAACCGAGACGGGCGTCGAAGGCTTCACGGCGACCGACTACTGGACCACGAACATCCATGCTCCGCTGACGGGACGCCGTGTGAGCATGGTGGTGACGTGGCGCAACAAGTACGACCCGATGGAGAGCGGGACGCACTATTTCTCGGTGTTCCCCGGGCACCCTTCGGAGCGTGATTTCGTGAAGATGTACAATCAGGAGAACTCTTTCTTTTGCAGCGACCTGCCCGATATGTACACCCCGGCGGAAAATGTGACGGTGCTGTAATTTGCGAAATATCAATATGCCTGCAAGGGGTTGCCTTTCCGGAGGCAACCCCTTGTTCGGTACGGCAGAGGGGAGCGGCAGGCTTCTTCAACCGGGACCCGGCGAACGTCTTTCCCGAAGGAGCGGAGCAGGCCGGGGAACGGACCGATGGATCGGGGCAGCGGGTCGGCGGACCCGTCAGGCGGAATATTCCCGAAAACAGCCTCCCGAAAAGTTTCGATAAAAAACCCGCCGGTTTCGTTTCGAATCCCGGAATTTTTTCATAGATTTGTAATCGGACGGCCCGGGGACCGCCCGGCCGGATTCCGGCGCAACGATTAAACCGAAAAAATATGGAGCAGTACATTTTGTCATTGGATCAGGGAACGAGCAGTTCCCGCGCGATCGTTTTCGACCGCAAGGGGCAGATTTGCTCGATGGCCCAGCGGGAGTTCACCCAGTATTTCCCCAAACCGGGATGGGTGGAGCACAATCCGCACGAAATCTGGTCGTCGCAGGCGTCGGTGATCGCCGAAGCCATCGCGGCCATCGACATCAACGGGCTGAACATAGGCGGAATAGGCATCACCAACCAGCGCGAGACGACGATCGTGTGGGACCGCGAAACGGAGGAACCGGTCTACAACGCCATCGTGTGGCAGGACCGCCGGACCTCGGAGTACTGCGACTCGCTGAAGGCCGAAGGAAAAACCGAGTGGATCCGCGAAAAGACGGGCCTGATCATCGACGCCTATTTCAGCGCCACGAAGATCAAATGGATTCTGGACAACGTGCCGGGCGCGCGGGAGCGGGCCGAGAAGGGCAAGCTGATGTTCGGAACGGTCGACACATGGCTGATCTGGCGGCTGACGCGCGGCGAAGTGCACGTGACCGACCCGAGCAACGCCTCACGCACGATGCTGTTCAACATCCGCACGCTGCAATGGGACGAGGAGTTGCTGAAGCTGTTCGACATTCCGGCGTCGATGATGCCCGAGGTGCGCTCGTCGAGCGAGGTTTACGGAGCGACGAAAACCACGATCTTCGCCCACAAAGTCCCCATCGCGGGCATCGCCGGCGACCAGCAGGCGGCCCTGTTCGGACAGATGTGCGTCGAGCCGGGATCGGTGAAAAACACCTACGGCACGGGCTGCTTCCTGCTGATGAACAGCGGCGAAAAGCCCATCGCCTCGAAAAACAACCTGCTGACGACCATCGCCTGGAAGATCGGCGACAAGGTCAACTACGCCCTCGAAGGGAGCATCTTCGTCGGCGGATCGGTGGTGCAGTGGCTGCGCGACGGGCTGGGGATCATCCGCTCCTCGTCGGAGGTGGAGGCGCTGGCGTCGTCGGTTCCCGACACCGGAGGCGTCTACTTCGTGCCCGCGCTGACGGGACTGGCGGCCCCGCACTGGGACCAGTACGCCCGGGGCGCGATCAGCGGCATCAGCCGCGGAACGACGGCTGCGCACATAGCCCGCGCGGCGCTGGAGGGCATCGCCTACCAGACGCTGGACATCGTGGGCGCGATGCAGCGCGACGCCGGAGTCTCGCTGGTGGAACTGAAGGTCGACGGCGGGGCGGCGCGCAACGACCTGCTGATGCAGTTCCAGGCCGACCTGCTCGCGACGAAGGTCATCCGTCCCCGCGTGACGGAGACCACGGCGCTGGGCGCCGCCTACCTGGCGGGGCTGGCCGTGGGGTATTGGGAAAGCGTCGGGGAGATCAGGAAGCAGTGGCAGGCGGAGCATATTTTCGAACCCGCGGCCGACCGCACGCAGATCGCAAAGGCCGTCGCCGGCTGGGAAGACGCCGTGCGGCGGGTTTTGCGCGAGAAAAACGACTAAAACGAAAGCGGATATGGAAATTAGCTTGTTCACCAAATGCCTGTTCGAGTTCATCGGAACGCTGGTGCTCGTACTGCTGGGCGACGGGGTGGTCGCATCGACCGTCCTCAAACGATCGAAAGGTTTCGACGGCGGCTGGATCGTGATTACGATCGCCTGGGGACTGGCCGTGATGTGCGGCGTGCTGATCGCAGGGCCTTATTCGGGCGCGCACCTCAATCCCGCGGTCTCGGTGGGACTGGCCGTGGCGGGGTCGTTCCCGTGGGCGTACGTCCCGGGATACGTCGCCGCGCAGCTGCTGGGCGGATTCTGCGGCGCCGTCGTGGTCTACCTTTATTATAAGGACCATTTCGACGCGACGGACGACCCCGCGGCGAAGCTGGGCGTCTTCTGCACGATGCCCGCCATCATGGACAAACCGCGCAACCTCTTCTGCGAGGTGGTCGGCACGTTCCTGCTGGTGTTCGTGATCCTGGCCATCGGCAACGAGCAGAACACCCCCGAAATCGGGATGGGAAGTCTGGGAAGCCTTCCGGTGACGATGCTCATCATGGCCATCGGCATGTCGCTGGGCGGCACGACGGGCTACGCGATCAACCCCGCGCGCGACCTGCCGCCGCGGCTGGCGCACGCCCTCCTGCCGATCCGGGGCAAAGGAGGCAGCGGATGGGATTACAGCTGGGTTCCCGTGGCGGGACCGCTGCTGGGCGCCCTGGCGGCCGGACTGATCTACGGCTGCGTCTATTTCTGCGGATAAAGACGCCCGGAAACCCGAATCGTTCGGGTTATCCGGGCGCGAAACGGAAGGAAGGCGCGCTGAAGCAACCGGCCGCTTTCTAAAATCCGTTTTTCAAGCGGGCGCGGACCCACCTGCCGACCTCATTCTTCGAGTTGCGCACCGCGCTGCCGCGGACGGCGAGTCCGTCGGGGACGGTCGACCGCGGGCAGAGTCTGCGGATGTCGGCCTCGCTGTGTCCCATGCGCTGCCCTCGTGAGTCATAAACGGCACGACGGTCTTGCCCGCCAAGTCGCAGGAGGTGAGGAACGTCGCCACGGGAGGCGCTATGGTCGCCCACCAGCAGGGCGAGCCGACGAAAATCACGTCGTACTGCGAAAGGTCGCCGACGGGGTTTTTCAGCGCGGGGCGCACCCCGGCTTCGATCTCCTTTTTGCCCTGGTCGACCACGGCCCGGTATTCCGTGGGGTAGGGCGTCGCGGGAACGATCTCGAACAGATCTCCGCCCGTGGCCTCGCTGATCTGCCGCGCCACCTCACGGGTGTTGCCGCTGTGGGAGAAATAGGCCACCAGCACTTTTCCGGAGGGCTGCTGCGCCCCGGCTCCCGAAACGGCGAATGCCGCAATCGTCGCCAAAATAAGTCTCTTTTTCATCGTTCGATCCATTTACACGGTTTCACACCGCAAAAGTAGGGCGGACGCCGGGAGCCGGGCATACCCCGATTACGGTTCGTCGTACCATAATTACCGATTCGGGGCGGAAGGCGGAGCAGGTATCGAAAAATCCGCTAATTTTGCGACAAACAAAACTATTTCAGCATATGGGCACGGTGGTCAAATACGACAACATCTTCCAGTACAACGAATCGCGCGGCGTGGAGACGCTGCATCCGCTGGTGAGCGTCATCGACTTTTCGAAGGCGGAACCCATTCCTCCCGGCCATTACCGCCACTGCTTCGGATTTTACGCCGTTTTCCTCAAGGACGTGAAGTGCGGCGATTTGCGCTACGGACGTAACTACTACGACTATCAGGAGGGAACGCTCGTATTCATGGCTCCGGGGCAGGTGGTCGAGGTGGAGGTGAAGGATAAGCCGCAGGTTCCGCCCAAAGGCCGGGCGCTGCTGTTCCATCCCGACCTGCTGCGCGGCACCTCGCTCGGGCGCAACATCGCGGGCTACACGTTCTTCTCCTACGAGGTGAACGAGGCCCTGCACCTTTCGGAGCAGGAGCGCCAGGTCGTGATGGACTGCCTGCAAAACATCCAATCGGAGCTGAAACATGCGATCGACAAACACAGCCGCACGCTGATCGTCTCGAACATCGAGCTGCTGTTGAATTACAGCACACGGTTTTACGAACGGCAGTTCATCACGCGCAACAACGTCAACCGCGACGTGCTGGCCGGATTCGAGCGTCTGCTGGGCGATTATTTCGCAGGAGACCGCCCCGAGCGGGACGGCGTGCCGTCGGTGCGCTGGTGCGCCGAGCAGCTGCACCTGTCGGCGAACTATTTCGGCGACCTGGTGAAGAAGGAGACCGGGAAATCGGCGCAGGAGTACATCCAGCTCAAAGTGATCGACATCGCCAAGGAACGCATCTTCGACCCCGGACGCTCGATCAGCGAAATCGCCTACTCGCTGGGATTCCGCTACTCGCAGCACTTCACGCGTCTGTTCAAGAAGGTGGTGGGGTGTTCGCCCAACGAATACCGGACCGCAAACTGACACAAAAAACCCTTCCGCGGCGCGGAAGGGTTTTTCACACACAAACATTAACAATACAAACAATGCAATGGCCGAAAATCCCCGTTTCATTGTTTTCGGGACAAAGGTCGCGCAAAATTCCGGGACCCGCAATCGCCATTAGTAGGTATTTCGGCCCCGGACAATGCCCTTCACCCTGCCGTTCAGGGAAGTAAAGGCGCTTTTTTATTTTGTAATTCGAAATAATGCACTATCTTTGCATGCGAATTCCAACGAACAGGACGACCGTCCTGTTTCTGAAAATCACATTCAACGGAAATAAACTATGCAAGATCTGAAAGCGCTGGAAGGGAAAAGCCTTGCCGAGTTGCGTGAGATAGCCAAAGCATTGGGTATCAAGAACGTTATGATTAAAAAGCGCGAACTGATAGAGAAAATAGCCGGGACGGACACCCCGGAGGAGGCTCCTGCGGAAAATGAGGCCGGAGCGAAAGGGGAGGTTTCGGAAACCGCCGCAGAGCCGGCGCAGGAAGCAGCCCCGCAGACCGCCGCGCCGAAGGCCAAGGCCCCGCGCGGACGCCGTCCGCGACTGGCGAAGAACGAAAACGCAGCCCCGCAGCCGGAGGCCGCGGCAGAGCCGGAACTCCCGATGGAGACGAAGCCGGCGACGGCTGCCGAACCGGAAGCCGCAGCGGCTCCTCCGCAGGCCGAAACGCCCGCGGCAGAGCCGGCGAAGGCCGAACCCAAACGCCGGGGCCGCAAGCCCAAAGCGCAGGCGACGCCGGAGGTGCAGGCGGTGCAGGAAACGGCGGTCCCTGCCGCCGCGCAGGAGACCCACACGGAACAGGCTCCCCGATACATCGAAGAGGAGGTCATCACCAAGGACGACTTCGCAGGGGAGATCGAAGGCGAAGGCGTGCTGGAGATCATGCCCGACGGCTACGGATTCCTCCGCTCGGCCGACTACAACTACCTCAATTCCCCCGACGACATCTACGTTTCGCCCTCGCAGATCAAACTCTTCGGACTGAAGCCCGGCGACACGGTGAACGGCGCGATACGCCCCCCGAAGGAGGGTGAGAAATACTTCCCGCTGGTGCGCGTGAACGAAATCAACGGTCTGGCCCCGGAGTACATCCGCGACCGCGTGCAGTTCGAATTTATGACGCCGCTGTTCCCCAGCGAGAAATTCTGCCTCACGGGCAACGGCCACAACAACATGTCCACGCGCATCGTGGACCTCTTTTCCCCCATCGGCAAGGGCCAGCGCGCACTGATCGTGGCCCAGCCCAAGACGGGTAAGACGGTGCTCATGCAGTCGATCATCAACGCCATCGCCGACAACCATCCCGAGGTGTACATCATCGTACTGCTGATCGACGAACGCCCCGAGGAGGTGACCGAAATGGCCCGCAACTCGAAGGCCGAGGTCGTGGCCTCGACTTTCGACGAGCAGGCTTCGCGCCACGTGAAAGTGGCCGAAATGGTGCTCGACAAGGCCAAACGCATGGTCGAGAGCGGCCACGACGTGGTGATCTTCCTCGACTCGATCACCCGTCTGGCCCGCGCCTACAACTCCGTGCAGCCCGCCTCGGGCAAGGTGCTTTCGGGAGGTGTCGACGCCAACGCGCTGCACAAGCCCAAGCGTTTCTTCGGCGCAGCCCGCAACACGGAGGAGAAAGGTTCGCTGACGATCATCGCCACGGCGCTGATCGACACCGGTTCGAAGA
>CEAX01012140.1_pt1 | contig 28195 bp, 32 predicted proteins | sample 554721 | NCBI WGS metagenome assembly CEAX01 (sample SAMEA3182098, study PRJEB8094) | gut metagenome | biome: human; feature: gut; material: Stool; isolation source: human stools | place: Canada | collected 2012-05-30 | reverse complement strand
ATGCAATACGGTGGATTCTACCACTATCAAAAGAATTGTACCGCACGGTGAATACAACTCTATATATCATTGGAAAACGACGTTCAATCCGATTAATTCGGAGCTGGCGTTTCTGCGTAAGCACAATGTAAAACGGCTCTATCTTCGTTTTTTCGACGTGGCTTTGGACAATCATTGGCTGGAGGGAGAATTGTACCCAGTACCAATTGCTACGACCGTTTTTCGGCAGGTTCCTCCCGCCGATATGGAGATTGTCCCTACCGTCTATATCACATTGGAGGTATTACGCCAAACCAACGTGAAAACGGCTGATTTGGCGAACCGCATCGTAACACGCATTTTGGCAATGGCAACCCGTCATAAGATCGGTAACATCAACGAGGTGCAATTCGATTACGATTGGACTGCAACAACGCAAAACAGCTATTTCGAGTTGTGCCGCATAGCCAAAGATTCATTGCATGGCAAAGGAATCGAATTAAGTTCCACGATCCGATTGCACCAACTGCGGGGCGATTGCCCACCTGTCGATCGGGGCGTGCTGATGCTCTACAATACGGGTGCGTTGCGCAATGCAGAAACCAAAAACTCGATTTTGGACTATTCCGATGTAGCCCCCTATCTGACGAATGCCAACTATCGGTTACATCTTGATTTCGCCTATCCTGCCTTCGCTTGGGGAATCTGGTTCAGAGATAATCGTTTCAAAGCGATCTTACGGACGACGGACTATTCCGACCAGACTTATTATCGACGCCAAAGCGACGGAACCTACAAGGTGCTGAAAAATCATTATCTGGAATCCCACGAATTACAGAAAGGGGACATAATCCGATTGGAGAGTTCCCGATATGATGAGGTGCTCAAAGTAAAACGACTTGCCGAAAAACAATTGAAAGACGACAGCTATTCAGTCTTGCTTTATCATTTGGATTCAACCTGCATTTCAAACTACACGACCGATGAAATCGAAACTCTATACGACCTTTTGTAGCATGGTTTTACTCCTTGCGGCTTTTTCTGTAAATAAGGCTTATTCGGGAGGTGGGACGATTTATAAACCAGCCGAATACCGTACCTATCGTGTCTATGATTACAGCAAATCTCATGATCTGGACGAATATGGGCGATGGCGACCTAAACAGACTAAAAGTAAAATAACGCAAAATTGCGAATTGTGGCAAGAACTGACTTCTACTGCAATTCCATTGGATGATATTTACCTAGCTGTTTACCGCTACACCAGCAAGGAGATCGAACGAATTACGAACCTTATCGAACAACCAGCCCAAGATACGCTGATGCAAAACCGATTCGTTGAATGGATCGTAACACATAAGGATCGGAAGATCGCGGAACTTCTGTCTATAATGAAACTCTGCGAAGAAATCCGCATGGAGCAGAACAATCCGTGGTACTATCCGACCGACAAGGATCAAGTAAGCGTTACCTTGTCTGACGTCGCTCGTCGTGCAATGGCTTATAACGAGTACAGATTGCGGGATCGTTACGCAATACAGGCGATTCGCGCTTTGTTCGCTTCATCACAATACGATCGTTGCATCAACTATTGGAATGAAGTACAGCCGCTTTTGCCTGACGGATTGATTAAGCAAATGATTCGTCCTTATATCGCGGGGACTTACTATCGGATTGGAGAAATAGAGCGGGCGACGCGCCTATACGCCGAGTGCGGAGATATTGAATCGTTGCTCTTCTGCGCCAAGAAGCAAGGAAAACCGATGAACGAAATCGGATTGTTGGAACTGCTTTGCAATTGCGACCCTAATTCTCCGCAAATTACTGAAATTTTGCAGAATAGAATAAGGGCGATAGAAGATGATCTTCATTCTTATAAATCCAAAAGTTGGGATGAAGTCATGCGGTTACGGGACTTGGCAAGAAAAGTAGCCCAAGAGGGTAAAGCATCCAATCGAGCCATGTGGTACTACACAGCCGCTTACCTTACCGATCTGGACGGAGATACGCAAACCGCATCGAATCTGTTGAGTAAAGCCGAAGCTGTACAAGGTAATGACTATATAAAGGAATCCATCATGGTTTTGCGCATCTATCTGAATGCTAAATCCAGCATTTACAATGCAAAGTATGAAGAAAAGTTGCTTCGCCAGCTTCGATGGCTCGATAACAAGATAAAAACAAATATCGACGATCGTGTCAGAAAGGCGACATGCGAGGGGTTTGATATTAAATATAATCGCAGCTACTATTATTGGAACGATATGTTGCGAAAAATTGTGTTTTCAGTCATTGCTCCGCGATATATCGAACAAGGAAATTATACCCGTGCTATTCAGTTGGCGAACATGGCGGATAACAATCTGCTCAATATCGTAAATAAACAAACTGCTGTTTTTGAGGTGAAAAACCGCTGGGAAGAAAAATGCGTTTCATTATCTGAATACCGTAAGGGAACACAATGGGATAACGTGCTTGATTACAGGAATAATTTATTTGCATTGATAGATACGGTCGGAGTAAATCATCTGATCGCTTATACCGAACGGTTGCAAAAACCACAAACGGCATTCGATCGTTTTATAAACCAGCGAAGCTATACCGATACGGATTATTTCAATGAGATAATCGGAACACAATGTTTGCGAGAAATGCGCTATGCAGATGCGATAAAATACTTCGGTAAGGTTTCGGCAGCGTTTCAATACTCCTTGAATACATACAAAGACGGATTTATGAAGTGGGACCCATTTTCACATGGACGGGAAAAACTGCCAGATAATTCGGATTATAAATACAATTTTGCCCGTGAAATGTACTCTTTGGAGCAATCCATCAAACAGACGGTGGATCCGAATCGAAAAGCATTGTTACAAATACGATATATCATAGGATTAGAAAATTCTATTAATCGTTGCTGGGCTTTGACGCAATATTACAAAGGCGACATGATTTATTGGCTGGATTATGATATAGATTGGACGAAACGCCCTGCATGGAAACGGGCTGAAGCACGACAAAAGCGGCTTTTGTCAGATGCGTTTGATATGATAACCGATCGGGAAGTAGCCGCAGATGCACAATGGATATTGAGCCGCCATTGGATTGTTATGAAAGAATATTCCGCAACGCGACGGGCAGATTATCTACGACGACATTGCGATTTATTGCGGGACTATGCAGAACGATAGTCAAGAAAAGATAAGACGTTGAAAAATCGGTAAAGATTAAGTGACACATTTTTCAAGGGGTATATAAAATGAATTTTTTGAAATTACGTCACCAAAATATGAAGAACCACAATGCTAATCCTCGGCCATACGGTCGGGGATTTTTTTCTTTAGTGGAATTTGCAATCTTACCAAATAATTTCGACATTTGAGTAAATAAACAGCCATGCAAAAATCACCCAATTACATCACTAAACTCCAACCCGACGAAATCTTCGTGTTCGGTAGCAACCTCGCAGGTATGCACGGCGGGGGTGCTGCACGGTTGGCATATCAGAGATTCGGGGCTGTCTGGGGACAGGGTGTCGGATTGCAGGGGCAGAGTTATGCCATACCGACCATGCAGGGCGGAGTGGAAACAATCCAGCCCTATGTGGACGAGTTTATCGAGTTTGCAAAGCAACATCCACAACTGAAATTTTTGGTGACGGAAATCGGTTGCGGGATAGCAGGGTTTAGTCCATCCGAGATTGCCCCGCTGTTTGAACAGGCAGGAGAGGTGAAGAATATCTACTTGCCCGAACGGTTCTGGATGGTTTTGAAATGACTTGCGAAAAGGTTGATGTTGGATAGAAAGCGGTTCTAATCGCGGTTGTATGATTGTTTGAGGGCAGAAAAGTTGTAAATTTTCGAGGAAACTTTTGCAAGTTTGAGAAATTTGCTTACCTTTGCACTCGCAATGAAACCGAAATGGGTATCGTTCTTTGCAAAAACGACTGTGTAAACCACGTTGTAAACCGAACTGAAAAGGTCGGGTGTCAGAGAAAAAGATCGAGTTTCGTAATCATTTGTAAACGAGTTTTATAACTCAACAGGATGGTGCCATAGCTCAGTTGGTAGAGCAAAGGACTGAAAATCCTTGTGTCCCCGGTTCGATTCCTGGTGGTACCACTTTTAAGATTGAATAGAACGTTGTAGGTGAATAACTTACAACGTTTTTTCTTTGTCTGAGGTAAAACATAGGTAAAACAGTTGATTATTTCTAAATACCTATTAATCAAATACTTGTATTTGCAAATATAGAATTTATTTTGTAGTTTTACGGTAACAAATCACTAAAAACTACATGACAAACGAGATTATTCGGTCAAATCGGTTGGAATTACTGAAAAACGAGGTATTCGACGCACTGGATGTCACGGATGCAACACGCAACGAATACCGAGTGCGGATCACGCATTTTATTCGGTATGCGGAAACACACGGCATCAACCGCAATTCTTATTTGGATTACAAACGGTATTTAGCCAATATCGACACATTCAGCGTATCGACTAAAAACAAATACCTGATTGCGGCGAAAATCTTTTTGGACGGGTTGCATCGGTTGAATTTGATCCCGCAAAAAATTACGGATCATGTCCGCGGATTCACGCAGAGCCGACTGCACCGCAAAGAGGGCTTGCAGGATGCCGACATCGGAAAGTTACAACGGTATTGTTCCGACTTACCGCCTACCCCGCAAAATTTAAGATTGAGAGCGCTTGTCGCTCTCTTTTTGTTTCAAGGGCTTCGGCAGATCGAGGTCGTCCGGTTGGATGTTGGGGATATTGACCTGCGGAACAAGACCGCATTCATCCGCGGCAAAGGCCGGGATGATAAAGAGCCGATTCATTTGCACCCCTCAACGGTCCGTGTTCTGCGGGAATATCTGAACTGTTACCGATTCCGAAGCGGCGCACTGTTCCGCAGTGACAGCAACCATTGCCGGGGCGAAAGGCTTACGACCAAATCGGTCCGGGAGATCATAAAACGGGTATTCGCAGAGTTGGAGATCGACGGAAGCACGCATGGCTTCCGTCATTTCTTTATTACCAAGTTAATCAAATCTTATAAAGGGGAATTATTGATGGTGTCGAAATACAGTCGTCACCGGAGTATTCAGATGCTCGAAGTTTACAACGACGAGATTATCCGCGAGCAGGATTTACCCCGGTTTTACGAAGTCTTTAAAGAGATACGGATATGAAGAAGCAACCACCCTGGAATATCTATTGTTTGGAGGGGAATTGGAGACCGAATCCGCGGTGCAAACAAAGCGTGCGTCCGATGCTCGACATATTGCGGGATGCCGCAGGGATAAAATACATTTACCGCAAGTGCAACACGCGGGAAGAGTTCTTCGAATATTTGCGGCAATACACGTTCGAACGCTACCGGAATTATACGATTCTATACATTGCCTTTCACGGCAGACCGAATAAAATACAGATCGGGCGGGACCTCGTGACGTTACGTGAGATTGCGGACGTTTTGGAGGGGTTTTTAGCGCATCGGATCGTTTATTTCGGAAGTTGTAGCACCATGCGCACGAAACGCGCGAATATCGACGATTTCCTACACCGTACAAAAGCAGACATCCTCGCAGGGTACAGCAAGGATGTTGATTTTATTCAAGCCACGGCGTGGGAGATGATATGGTTGCAGGCTCTTCAAGAAAAGTATCTTCTAAAAACAAAGGGCCTCTCACAACTTGCAGAATACCTAACATTCAGTTGTACTGAAAAAAGTTCTATTTAGGCTGTCCTTGGGGATGTCCCTGCGTGTGCCAAGCACGCCCTAATGCTCTATCCGAATAGTAATGGTATTGACTTCTATATTGCACAATTGCAGCCCGATATTGTCCGATTATTATAATACAATCACTGTTGGATGGCAATGAATCCTCATCTAATAAATCCAGAAACTCATCAGTAGGTTCGTGTTTCATTATCTCTTTAATTTGAGACAATACTCGATTAATGTTCTTAACTTTAAATTTATTCAGGAGTTCATCAGGCTTTTTCTTCGCAAACTCTTTCATTTCTTCATAAATTGACTCCATTAATTTTTCAAGCATTTCAAACTTACTAACATCTGCATCTGTGGGCAGTGTGTTTATGATTTCTTCCTTCGCCATATTTTTATTTAGATATTATATTGGACACTTTACCATCAATTATCCAAAAAGGCTCGTACACATCAACACCCCAATCACTTTCAATCTTTGCTGATTTAGTATTATCTGCCTGTAGCTTATGTAATGCTGTTATATATTGCTCTAAAATCATAACCACATCACTCGTAGTTGTCATATCTGCCTCGGCAAATATCTCAAAGTCCGAATATGGTCTATTATCACCAGTAAGTAGTTTGTTTGCATCTCCTATGGATTCGTTAATAAATTTCAACTTGAATTTATTAACTACATCATTAGGGTTCTTTTTAGACAATAAACCAATCTCTTTATATAAGCCAGTGATTTGTGCCTTAACTTTTATAAATAATTCTACATCTTCTTTCTTCATATTATTTAAGCTTTTTAGGTGGGGCGGTTTCAAGAACGGTATCCTCATCATCAATAATCCATACCCAGCCCATACGAGAACGGTGACCAGCAGTTATTCTATCCTCTTTGATGTTATCTGCTCGCAATTTTTCGAAACAACTTAAATACTGGGATAGGATAAACGTCACATCACTATTTGATGGCAGATCATCCTCATTAAATTGACTGAATGAATCTAAAGGAATATATTCCTCTTCTAAAATGTTATTGGCCTCCTTCAGAACTTTATTAATAAAGTTTAACTTAAATTTATTAACTCCATCATTTGGTGATTTTTTAGCCAACACAGCTATTTCGGACAACAAGCCTTCTAACTGTCCTTGAACTTTCTCAAACTTATCAATATCATCTACAGTCATAGCAACTAAATTATGCAGGGCAAGACCTTGCGAATTCAACATACTTTTTATTGATAACCTCTATCGGATACCTTTGTTTGCTTTCAAAAACTTGCACCATTTGTCGTAAATCATTATCATCAAGAATCAGTATGCATCTACGTTGCCCCGACCATAAGTCAACTGTATTCTTGTAGACAGCTTTAGATGGCGCATTTCTTGTAAATATGACACCAAACCGCCCTAAGTTATCATTCAGATAACGGTTAAGTTGAAAAATATGGTCTCGTGTTACTGCCTGTACATTTTTTAGTTCAACTATTAACTGCTTTGAGCCGTAAGTATCGTGAATGTCCTTGAGCAAAGGTATGGATTGATTATTGTAAAATATCAAGTCTCTGATTAACACCCCGGATTCAGTTCGGCTTTGTTCTTTTGCAAAATCAAGATGAGGGTATAATAACGACGCTAGCAACTGGCACATATTATCTTCATATTTCCTATCGGCATTATCCGTTTTTCCAGTGGGTAATGCGAGGATTGTAGATAGCTTCTTTTTTGCCGATGTTACCGGAGTTTGGCTAAACAAAGGGTCATTTTTGCAATCTTCAATCTGACGTTCCTTAATTTTGGTGTATGTTTGAACTACATCATAATTATGCCGATTATACTCAAGCAACTTTACTCTTTCAATTATATTGCTATCAACCTCTTGCTGATAATAGTTGCGATAATAATCATCAGGGTTTATCCAAGGAATAAATCGCAGCCATCTTTTCGGAACAAATACAATAGGTTGTTTAGTCTCAGGATTAATAGGTAGATAAGTTTCTTCTGGCTCTAATGAATATTTCTTGAAGTTATATACCCCTGTAAGTGTTGCTTTTTCAATGGGAATAGAATATTTTTCACATTGCTCAATAGTATAATCGACTAAAAACGATAAAATGAAGTTACATGCAATGTCACTTACTCGATCTTTAGAAACATTATCAACCAGTAATTGTATTTCCTCAAAATGGGTAAATCCAGACTTTGATATTTGCGGAATTGTTTTGAATGTATTGAGTATAGATAAGGCTAACCTATCTCCTATGCGTTTACCTTCTTTAGTCTTGGAATTACCCAATCCAACTTTACTGCACTCAGATAGGCCGACAAGCAACTTAGTAGCCTCTTCTTCACGACTATTATTTATCAAATAACCTAAATGATTGAAACAATTAGTTATTTGCGTATGAAGTGAATTATCTTGCATAGATGGAGACTTCCACAATAAAAATGGGTCTACATACAAAGGAATATCCTCATCCAAGAAAGGAATAGCAAAATCAACCTCTTCCTGTGTAAGGGAAACGTTGTAGAAGTCATTTAGCCGTGGGCGTATTATTGCGGACATATAAGTGTTCGAACTACATTAAGGTTAACAAATATAAGATATTTTTCTCTTAGTATTATTACCTTACTAAAGAATTCGACTATAAATAGCAATTAATGTTCGATAATTGTAATTACAGAACATTGAGAGACTGAAATAAAAAACGGAGGTTAAAGCCTCCGTTTTTTTATTTATTCAATTACACCCAGTTTTTTTAATTTTAATTCAAGTGATGGAATACTGCTATACATTATTTCTCGGGGAGAAGTCCCGATTTGTCGTCCAATAATGCCGGATTTTTCTAATTGTTCCATAATTCGCTCTGCACGATTAACACCAATTTCGAATGTTCGTAGAATAGATACAACGGATATTGTTCCTTGTGCCACTGCTGTACGTGCAACTTCTACAAATAATGAATCATATTGTGCAAACCCCAATTTTGCTAATTTCGATTCGAGTAGTGGAATACTACTATACATTATTTCTCGTGGAGCAGTCCCGATTTGTGGTCCAATAATACCGGAATTTTCGAGTTGTTCTATAATGCGTTTTGCACGATTAGGACTAACTTCGAACATTTGCTGAATAGATGCAACTGATATTGTTCCTTGCTCTACTGCTGTACGTGCAACAGCGGCAAATAAAGAATTGTGTTGTTTGGGAGAAGAGTTGCTATCGGTTATTCCCTTGGTGAATTTAAGAAACAATTCGTATACAGTTTCTAATTCTTGTTGCCAGTGGGGATATTGGGCAGATAATTGTGCAAGTGTATGGGTATACGGATGCTCTTGTTCCAATTTCTGCACTTTTGCAAGATAGGTATTCATACATTCAGTTTTTGCCGCTCTCACTTTTTCCAAATTCTCATATTGAGGTTTGGCCGTTGTCACTTGTTCTTTGCTCCTATTTGATTTGTTAAGTTCCCGAAAAAACAGACAGCCCAATATAACACCCGCAGGAAAAAACACAATTAGAAATAGAATAGTCAATAGTCCCCAAATCCATACAGACGTGCGATGTTTGCTTGGTGTGTCAGCACGTTGTACAACCTTGATAAGAGGAGCTTCAATTTGCTTTTTTTCTTCTTCAAATTCTTGTTCCAACACTTCCCGGTCCTGTTCTAATTGCGCCTTCAAAGGCACCAGTTGGGCAAAACCGCTTTGCTGATATTCCGGCAAGCAGGTTTCGACTTCTGCTGTAATCTTCTGCAGATGGTCTAAAATAGATTGACAATGTGTTTTATCGGGTATTTCTTCCAAATGTTCCATAGCATCTTTTGCGGCCCCTTCAATATAAGTAGCATACATCGGTAAAATAAATGCCCTTAATGTAATGGGTTCTATTTTTTCGATATGATCGCAAAATATGGCAAGGTTAAAAACCATTGCTTTATAAAACTTTTGTCGCTCTCTGTTTTCAATCTCACGTATTTGGTTACGTAAGATTTGCATGGAAATTTTATTTCCTTGGTCGATTTGCTTCTGTAATTGGGTCAGCTGTTCACATTGCGCATACTGCGCTTTTAGCATTTCAACATTTAATCGCTTAATTCCTTCCAGCGAATAGGATTGATGAATACCTAACAGTCTGTCAATGTTAAATGCCGGTTTGTCTTCCCTGACATTTAAGTCAATCTGTATGTTTTCCATATTTATTTAAGGGTAGTTATGACTGGATATAAGATTTTGTCTTTAAATAATTCAGAACATTTATGGATTTTTTCATCGCTCAACGTTTCATCCACAGAAATCTCTACATATAACCGGGTTGGCTCAATACCATACAGATACTCATCTGTAGATTGTAAATCCGATATTAAACCGGATAAATCTATTTCTTTCGATTGATCTTCTATTAAAAAATAAATAGCATGTTCCTTTTCATCCAGATTATATGCAATCTCAATTACGAACGTATGAGGGTTACGCGCTTTCTTCTCGCATAATTCGATAGTATAACCGACATATACCGACCTTTCCAACGGCATTTTCTCGAAACATTCAACGACCCAATCATTGGGGACAACATCATATCTTGCTTTCGATTTCGGAATAAAGTGATTGTTCAGCAACAAACAATAATCCTCGTAGTAGTCTTCTAAAATGGCGTGCATTTGATTTATCGTTTCTGCCATTACGTCAATAAGCATCGGCATATCTACAAGGCATTGCTTGTGCAATTTTGTTAATTGATTCTTCATGGTAGTATCAGTTTTTCTATTCGCTTTATATCACACAGGCAAGGAGTGATTTGTAAATTTATAGGCAAGAGTTTATAGAGAGTTGCCAAATAATCTTCAATAATCCGATCACGATAGCCGCAATTTAATAACCCTTGGAATAGGGTCAGATAATCGCAGTATATCCAATCCTTTTCGCATTGCCGACGATTGTTCCGCAAACTCAACAAAACAAAACATTGCTTAAAGTGTGATGCCGGATATTTTTCTTCGACCCACTTTCGATAGCGTGCTAATTGGGAATCCTCCCTGCCATGTTTCGATACTCGGGCATTGATTTTATTCTCTATAATAATTACCCAACTTTTATTATCCGTTATTAAAATATCGATACGTTTCCCATTACGTGTTTTATTCCGACTTTTGGTTAGCGGTAATTCTGTCTTTACTTTATATTCGCTTTGTGTAATTAAATGAGCAATTTCATCCGCACCAATAAAGCGCATAAAGTGGCAAAGGATTTTACTGCGTGAGCAATTCCATATTTGTGCTAATATTTTGGAATGATAGGTTTCCCAATATTCTTTATCTATGATGGACAAAACTGAATCTGATGCCAAATAAGAATGTGATTGGAGAAAAGGAATTATATCCCGTTGATATGTTTCAATAACTCTTTGATAGTGCAATCGTATTTTAGCAACACTATCTTTGAATTGATATAGTAGATTTTGCTGGACAATACCTTTTTGTTCCTTGTCTTTTTCGATAAGGATTTCCAGCTTCTTTGTAAGTTCTTGGAATTGTTCGGGTGTAGGCATAAAAAACGTGGACTAAACATTGTTGGTCATTGAGGTCTTAGGAATACCATTGTCACCAAACAAGTAAAGCCCACGTCGTGAAACGTGAGCGTTTACGCTTTACTCTTGGTGACAGTCGAAATTTCCTAAGTTTCAATGACCCGAATAAAAGCTAACGCTTTATATTAATATGTCAGTAATTTTAATCTCTCTGTTTATTGTAATTTTAATTGGTTCCAAAAACAAAGTTAGAAATTTTCTGCGGGAGTGCAAGAAAAAAATGCAATGGCTGGATTTCCAAAATCCGGTCTTACCTAACCGGACTACCCGCATCCCCTCCGGGCACCAACCCCATTTAAGGGGTGGGGCCTTGCTTGTGCTCCGGAGAGTGAGCAGAAATCTACGGACAGTCTATGCCAACGCTTTCGAGGAAAGAATATAAATCCATATCACCACACGGGCATTCATCCTCTTCTTCGTAATACTCTATATCCAGTATTTTGGTTTCAGTATTTGCTTCGCAGTAAACATAGTCTCCGTCCGGATGGGAAAATATTACTTGCCATCCTAATTCTGCCAATTCTTCGAGATAACCCCCTATCTCTATTTCATCACAGTCAAAAGTAATAATCATAATATCCTAATTTAATTTCTCCGCCGAAATCTTAAAATTACGCACGTGTAGTTAGTTAAACAAATCGTCCCAATCGTCGTAAGATAAATCCGGGAGAAATTCGGGAACACCCTCTACTCGGTATAGCCATACACGTGAGGGTTCTATACTTACCAATACAGGAAATCTTAAATGCACGTTTCCGGAAATTAGTTGTACATAGCTAACATCTCCAAGATTATGTATAATTACTCGTGTTTGTTCTATGTTCCACTCACGTTCCCGGTATACCTGCGCAACTACATCAGTTAATTGCTCATGGTTATTTACAATTACTTTCATAAGAATAAATCAATAAAGTCTTCCGAGGACATATCTGAACAGGAACCAGTAAAATCATGTAGCCGTATAAACTGTTTGTGCTTATTATCTACTAAGAGCATATTATCTGAACGAGAACAGCTCACAGATACATCTTCGTAACCATTGCCGCGTAATAATTTAATAAAGTCTTTTCGCTGGGTAGATTCTACACGCACGTATATAAGGTTATCCATAAGTAATCTTAATTAAATTAGGTAACGTTCCCACGTATGCGTTACGCTTGTGTGCTATCTGCGTTCTTGCGCTCGCTACTCTTGGCCCTCTGTGGCCGTTACCCGTCACACTGGTTAACACGGGTTTAGAAACCCACACGCATCAACACACACATACTCTTTATATATGTATATAGTATAATAGAAGCAATGTAAATTATTAGCCGCGATCTTGGTAAAATTAGAATAGTTATTCCGGCATCTTGTTATTGCAATTACGTCTATACTGAAACACAACCGCCTTTTTACCCCTTTTTCTACTGGTTGCTACGGTTAACCTGATTTCAATAAAACGCTATAATGTACTATACATGAATAAATTAAACGTCTTTTTGTGCGTTTTGTAAAATAGCCTTTTGAAAGCCCGAAAATTTGGTCCTTATAAAATACAAAAAAGAGGTTGACTTAATGCAACCTCTTTGGTTTGTAATTTTCTTGGTTCCGAACGATTTATTTTAGTCCGGTGAGTTATATTTGACGATGCTTTCCTGCAACAATTTTTTTGCGCGTTCTTTCATGTAAAACGAGCAATGCGTCGTTTGCAGGAACGCCCAAATATGCTGTTTGGCATAGCCGATTCTACGTGGGCTGAACTTGTGATATTGTATGCGCCCTTCGTCTCTGTAATTTTTTAAGGTTCGTAGGCTGATGCCCAAACCGTCTGCTACTTCTCTCGAAGTGAAAAATCCGGATTTAATATCAACATCTAACCTCATGGCTTGTGGGAGTGTTTAACTGTTCGATAATATCGTCTTTTGATTTGTCGAGCATGTGCGCATAAGTTTGCGTGGTTTTCATATCGCGGTGTCCGAGAAATTCTTTTAAGGCATAGTAATTTCCATTGCATTTCAATAAGAAAATTGCGGAAAATGTATGCCGTCCGGTATGCGTGGAAAACGATTTTTCGATTTGGGCTTTTTCTTTGATTCTTTTCAATGCCTTGTTTATGCGGGCTGTCGTTGTTGAAATGGCTGTGAATATTGTTTTTGCCGGGACTTGTTCGTAATCGTATTCGAGATAAGGGAAAATATAATCTTCGGGATTTATTTCGAATCGCCGTAAGACACACCGTTTCCGTATCTCGATCAATTCAATCGCTTTGTCTTGTAGCGGCAGATGAATTGTTTTTTTGGTTTTCTTGATGGTTTTATGAAGACGTTTCCCGTCAAAATTTTTCCATTTCAACGTAAGAATATCCGAAATGCGTAATCCGGTATAGATTTCAAATAAAAATATGTTCCGTATGTCATACAGATAATTTGTCGGTCTTATTTTTAAGTTTTCTATTGCCGCGACTTCGGTTTCGTCCAAAAACACCCGTTCTACGGGTACATAACGTTTTTTATAATAGGTGAACGGATTGAGTGTATTGTCCAAACGGTACTCTTTGTAAAGATCATTCACGAGTTTTCCTATGATTTTCATATTTGCCGCAATCGTGTTCGGTTTATTCTTACGAACGGTAGCTAAGTGATATTCATAGTCTTTCAATGTTTTTTCCGTAAGTGCATTTACCGGGAATGTAGTTCGGCCTATAAATTTTTGGAACCGTTCCATTGTCGAACTTACTTTCGCATGGTGCGCGAACTTTCCGACTTCTGCAAGCCGTTGTACATATGTTTCGGCATACTGAAATAAATCCAGTGAGCAACTTTGGTGTATTTTATCCCGGATTGCCGTAATTCCGGCGTCTGCATTTTCCACGTCGCACATGTAGGCTGTTTTGGTATATTCAGCCAATGCTGTTTTTAATTTGAGATTTAAGACACCTGCATTTGTCGCTGTTTTTCTGACTTCTTTGCTTTTTGCATCCCAATCTGCAATTGGTATGCGGAATAGAGTTTTGTAAGTTGTTTTTCTGTCTGCGGTAATTCGGATGCAGACCGGCGCTTCATTGTGCGCGTTCACTTTGTCTTGCCGTAATACGGCGCTCGCAGTAATTTTCATACGTCGATGAATTTAATTGGTTATATTATTTTTTTGTGGGATTTCTGCGGGATGAGGGGGTAAAACATAGGTAAAACAATTTTACCGTTCCCGATTGATTTGAATATATAAAAAAGAAATGAAAGTTCCAAATGCCTAATTTGAACGTCAGGCATTTACAACTTTTTTTCAGGTAAATGACGAAAGAAGCGGAAACGCTGATTAAAACTGGTGGTACCACTTAAAAATCAACGACTTGCAGAAATGCAGGTCGTTTTTCTTTTCCAGTCGGCGCTCACCGCTACTCTGCGGGAGTCGAACGGGGCTGGATTTGCAGCGCATACGGTGCACATTCGGAAGACGGGGGCGATCCGAAGACCGGGTTGTGAAAACTGTGACGAACGGTCTCCGGCATCAGCTTTTTCGCCGCTGTTCCGGTTGTTTTCGCTGCTTTATACAACAATTTTTTTATTTTTGCATATTTCAAAAAGGCCGAAAAGTGGCTTGAATGGATTTGTATTCGTTATGCTTCCGGCAACTACACGCTTGAAGGTGTCGTTTTAGTCGCTGTGCTACAAGTGTGTAGTAAAAATTGAGTGCATAATTGCGGAAATTTGCATTATGAAACGGCAGCGGCGTAATGAGATTCTGGTGAAACAAGTCGTGGATCGGCTGAAAACAGTCCGCCGGGAAAGAGGCCTTACTCAAGAAAATGTCCGGTTCGACACCGACCTGAACATCGGGCGGATCGAAAGCGGAAAGCATAGCATTTCACTGACGACGCTGGCTGATTTGTGCGATTATTACAATGTTCCTCTGGAGGATTTCTTCAAGAAGATAGTGACGCGCTGAACAGTGAAATGAAAGAACCCGGGGAGTGGAGCCTCGGGTTCTGTTTTTTCGTGTCGGAGTGTTTTCAGAGTCGTTTTTCGTAAGCCAGCCGTTCGCCGCTCCGGTAGACGACTTTCCCGCAATAGGTGAATCCCGTGCGTTCGAGCAGCCGCAGCATGGTCTGGTTGTCGAAGTTGGTGTCGATGCGGAAGGCTTTGACGCTGCGTTCCTGCGCGAGTGTCTCCACACGGTGCAGGAATTCCGCCGCCACGCCGCGGCCCCGTTCCCCGTCGGCGACCGCTATGCGGTGCACCAGCACGTACGGCTCGTCGGTGAGCCATTGTCCGTCGATGGCGTCGTAGGCCGGTTCGCCGTCGAACACCACCGCGCCGTAGGCGATCACTGAAAGCGGGCTTTCCACGCCGGGTTTGCACAATACATATCCGCGGTTGCGGCCGATGTCTGCCGAGATATGTCCCGGGGCGGGATAGCCGTCCTGCCACTGGCGGCTGCCTGCCGCGTGCATCCGTGCCTGTGCCTGGCGGATGATCTGCATGATGCGGTCCGTTTCGCAGGACTGTGCCTGCCGGAAAATCAATTCGTTGTCCATGTTGCAAAAATAGGAAAATATTTAAGACGCCATACTGTCAGGACATTTTTTCTGTCTTTTCGGCAATTTTGTGCCGTATTTGTGACAATTTATGACATTTTTTCAGTTTCTCCGAACTGGCATAGGATTTGACCGTATCGGATACGAAAGCGCTTCATAAGAGGCGCGGAGATGAAACGAAATGTTAAACCAAATAAAACCAAGGAGGACAAAACTATGGTACCTGTAAGACGTAATCAGAACTGGCTGCCGAGCATTTTCAACGATTTTCTGGGCAACGACTGGCTTGCCGAACGCCACAACACCACGGCTCCGGCCGTCAACATCATCGAGGATGAGAACGAATACAAGGTGGAAGTCGCCGCCCCGGGTATGACCAAGGAGGATTTCAAGGTGCATATCAACGAGGATAACGAGCTGATCGTCACGATGGAGAAAAAGGCCGAGCAGAAGGAGGAGGACAAGAAGAAGGGCACGTATCTGCGCCGCGAGTTTTCCTACACGAAATTCCAGCAGAGCCTGCTGCTGCCCGACAACGTCGTGCGCGAGAAGATCGCGGCCAAGGTCGAGAACGGCGTGATGACCATCGAGATTCCCAAGAAGAAAGAGACGGAAGCCGCCGTTGCGGCCCGCCAGATCGAGGTCAGATAGCCTGCGGCCATTCTATAATGGGGAGGGAGAATCCGTTGAACGGGTTCTCCTTTTTTTGCGACGGCCGCAGTGGGCGACGGGCCGCTGGCGGTCAGCGGGTATGCGGAACGGGCGGAACGGGCGGCCGAGAGGTCGCCCGTCGTTTGTCAGCGTTCGAGGTGGAGAATGGGGTAGGGACGACCCGACGGGTCCAGGGCGTCGCGCGAGACGATGCGGAAACCCATCCGTGCGTAGAATCCCGCGGCCTGCGCGTTCTGTTCGTTCACATCCACGCGTCGCACTCCGCAATGGACCGTGACGTGCTCCACGAGTTCGCGCCCCAGACCTTTCCCGCGCGCGGAGGGCGCGACGAACAGCATTTCGAGCCGGTCGGCTCCGATGCCCGCAAAGGCTGCGAATCCGTTTCCGGAATCCCTTATGACATAGATTTCCGCAGCCGGAAGCGCCTCCTGGCGCACCATGCGGCGGAAAAAGGGGATGTCCTCCGGAGCCAGAAAGTCGTGCGGGGCGCGTACCGACCTCTCCCACAGATCGGTAAGTGCGTCGAGTTCGTGCGCAGCCGGAGATGCGAGACGCTCGACCATGATTATAAAATCGTTACGGGTTGTTTGCGCCGGGTGAAGCTGCGTGCGAGGGCTGCGGCGAAGGGGGTGTGGAAACTCCGTGCTCCGACCGGACATCCCTTGACGCAGGCGCAGCAGCGGATACAGCGCGCAGGGGCGGTGTGCGCCTCGTCGCCCCGCGCGATGGCCTGCGTCGGGCAGATCGCGGCGCAGCGGCCGCAATGGGTGCAGCGGTCGGCATCGCATGCGGGCAGGTAGACGACCGGGTTTTTCTTCTGCCGGCGGCGGTAGCCCACGACGAAACGGATGAAGCGAAGCATCGGCACGAGCGGCGTGTGCGCGTCCTTCAGTTTTGCGGCGTCGACCGGGGCAGGCGTTCCCGCCGCGAGTTTTTTGCGCACCGCGGCGCCGAACTCCGCGGCCCGGGCGAGGTCCTGCGCGTCGGGGCGTCCTGCGGCGACGGGGGTTTCGGGGGTGCTGTACGAGTGCTCGCCGACGAATGCCGCTGCGGCCACGGGGACGAATCCCTGCCGGGCGGCGAGCGCGGCCAGCTCCGCGGCGGCCTTTTCGAAGGCCCGGTTGCCGTAGACCGCGATCACCACGGCGGGCGTTCCCGAGCCGCGGAGCGTTTCCAGTCTTTTTGCGGCCGTCGGGGCCACATGTCCCCCGTAGACGGGGGCGGCGATGACCGCCACGGCGCCGGCCGACAGTGCGGCGGAGTGTGCCGCGGCGTGCGTCAGGTCGATGGTTTTCAGGGCGGCGGCTTCGGTCCCGGCGTCGGAGGCGATGCTCCGGGCTACGGTCTCGGCGATTTTTTTCGAAGTGCCCGTCGGCGAGAAGACGACGGTGCAGACGGTTTCCGGTTTCATGGCGTTGGGGGTTGACTTGCGGGCAAAGATAATCAAAAATCCCGTGCCTCGGACCTTTTGTTGCAGATTACGGCTCTTTGGCTTATATTTGCCCCGCAACTTTAAACGACAGATTATGAGGATCAAAACTTTTGAAATCCGCGTCGACCCGGCTTTCCGGGAACACGACGAGCGGACGGTGAACGAATTCCTTTCGGCCGTCCGCGTGCCGCGTCTGCACTGCGGATGCCTGCGCAGCCGCAGTGCGTGGATGCTGCTTGTCATTTTCAACGAGGAGACCGCCGACGAACCCGCGATGCGCGCCGCGCTGGCCGGCAGGCACCTTCCCGCGGGGGCGGAACTCACGCCCGGGGAGTGCGAACGCTTCGAGGCGCTCCGCGTGTGGCGCGACCGGCGTGCTGCCGAAATGGGCTGCAAGCCCTTTGTCATCGCCTCGAACCGCGACCTGCTCAACGTGGCCCGGAGCGGAGCCGCCTCGCCTGCCGACCTGCTTTCGATCGCGGGATTCGGTTCCCGCAGAGCCGAACGCTACGGCGAGGAGATCGCTGCCGTGCTCGGTTCGGTCGCAGAGGCGGATTTCGACTGAATGTCCGGAAGTGAGTTCGTGCCGGAAAAACGGGTGCGGACCGGAATTTTTTTCTATATTCGCTGCGATACAACTAAATTTAGGGAAAGATGAAAACGAAACTGATTGCCTGTGCGGCGCTGCTGATGGCGGCATGCTGCGGAAGTCCGTCGGCCCGAAAGGCCGCGGCGACGAAAACCGAAGTGAAACACGGCCCGGAGATCGTTCTCGCGGCCCCCGACACCGTGGGTGGGACGAGTGTGAACGAGGCGCTGGCCAACCGCCGCTCGTGGCGCGAATATGCGGCCGCGCCGCTGACGCTCGAAGAGCTTTCGGGCGTGGTGTGGGCCGCCGCCGGCATCAACCGCCCCGGCACGGACCGCCTGACGGCTCCTTCGGCGCTGGCGCTCTATCCGGTGCGTGTCTATGCGTTTTTCGCCGAGGGCGTCTATCGCTACGACGCCCGGGCGCATAAGCTGGTGCGCGTGCTGGAGGGCGACCGCCGCAAACTGACCGGGATGCAGGACTTCGTCTTCGCCGCGCCGCTGAATCTGGTTTATCTGGCGGACCGGACGGTATACGAGGGCCGGAATATCCCGGCGGAGCACGTCCGCTACCTCTGCGGGCAGGATGCCGCGGGCTATGCCGAGAATGTCAACCTCTACACGGCGGGGCACGGCCTGCGCTCGATCACGCGCGGCAGCGTTCCCGAGGCGGAATTGCTGGCGGCCCTCGGGCTGGAGCCGGCGCGCTGGTTCGTGGCGTTGGCGCAGACCGTCGGCAAATAGGCCTTCCGGCCGGCGGGAAGGGCGACCCTGCGAAAGGGCCGCCCTTTTTCGTGTCGCCGATGGACCGGCCGGGACTTGTCTCCGCGCTTCGGACGTCGACCGCCTGAAGGCCGGCTATCCGATGCGTCGGGTGCGGCCCGACGCCCGAATCCGGGGCTGGCGGCTACTCGTTGCCTTCTCCGAAATAACGCCACAGCGGCGCGGCCATCAGGGCCTGCCGGATACGGTCGGTGCGGAGCAGCTCCAGCACCTCTTCGCGCGTCAAGAGGTGCACGCGCAGGTCCTCCGTCGGGTCGAGATGCTGTTCGCCGAGCGGTTCGACGCCCGTGGCGAGGTAGCAGTAGGTGAGGTTGTTCTGTGTGGCGGGGTTGGCCGAGAGGGTCGTCAGCAGACGCCACTGGCCGCCGCCGTAGCCCGTCTCTTCCATCAGTTCGCGCTGCGCGGCTTCGAGCGGCGAGGCGTCCGACGGCTCGGTGACGCCGGCCGGAATTTCATACGAGGTTTCGCCCAGCCCGTGGCGGTACTGGTCGATCAGCACGAACCGTCCGTCGCGGGTGACGGCCGTGACGTTGATCCAGTCGGGATATTCGAACACATAGTAATCCGGAATGCGGCGTCCGTCGGGCAGTTCGAGGCTTTCGTGGCGCACGGTGAACCACGGTTTGCGGGCGAGATATTCGCTCGTGAGGACTTCCCATTTGCGGTTTTTCGGATTTTCCATCATTGTAATGCTTTCGGATAGGGCAAAAATAGTGTTTTTTTGTTATATTTGCGATTCAAGAAATTTGCCGATCATGCTATCTCAAGCCGAACGCAACCAAATCATAGACCTCATCAACCGGGAGGTGGTCCCCGCCATCGGGTGCACCGAACCGATCGCCGTGGCATTGTGCACGGCCCGTGCCGCCGAAACGCTGGGCGGGGAACCCGAAAAAATCACGGTGCGCCTGAGCGCCAATATCCTCAAGAACGCCATGGGCGTCGGAATCCCCGGCACGGGGATGATCGGACTGCCGATCGCCGTAGCCCTCGGGGCGCTGGTGGGGCGTTCGGAATATCAGCTGGAGGTGCTGCGCGACGTGACGCCCGAAGCCGTCGAACGCGGTCGCCGCATGATCGACGGGCGGCGCATCGCGATCTGCCTGAAAGAGGACGTCGATGAAAAACTCTATATCGAGGCGGAGGCCGAAGCCGCCGGCCACAGGGCCGTGGCGGTCATCGCCGGGGGGCATACCTCCTTCGTCTTCGTCAGCCGCGACGGCGAGACGCTGCTCGACAGGCGGACCCCGGCGGCGGGCGGCGGGGAGGAGGACGACGTGCCCCTGACCCTCGCGCGCGTATGGGATTTCGCCATGACCTCGCCGCTGGACGAACTGCGCTTCATCCTCGAAACCAGCCGCCTGAACAAGGCCGCCGCCGAACGCTCCTTCGCGGGCGAGTTCGGTCACTGCGTAGGCCGCACGCTGTGCTGCGACCGCGAACGGAAGGTGATGGGCGACAGCATCTTCACACGGATACTCTCCTACACCTCCGCCGCCTGCGACGCCCGCATGGCCGGGGCGATGATCCCCGTGATGAGCAACTCGGGAAGCGGCAACCAGGGCATCGCCGCGACGCTGCCCGTGGTGGTCTACGCCGAGGAGACGCACGCCTCGGAGGAGCAGATGATCCGGGCGCTGACGTTGAGCCACCTCACGGTCATCTACATCAAGCAGAGCCTGGGACGTCTGTCGGCGCTGTGCGGCTGCGTGGTGGCGGCCACGGGATCGAGCTGCGGCATCACCTACCTGATGGGCGGCGGCTACGGCCAGGCGGCCGCGGCCGTGAAGAACATGATCGCCAACCTGACGGGCATGATCTGCGACGGAGCCAAGCCCAGTTGTGCGATGAAGCTCACGAGCGGCGTCTCGACGGCCGTGCTGTCGGCCATGATGGCCATGGACGGCCATTGCGTCACCCCGGTCGAGGGCATCATCGAGGAAGATGTGGACAAATGTATCCGCAACCTCACCGCCATCGGCCGCGACGGCATGAACGAGACCGACAGCCTCGTACTCCGGATTATGACCAATAAATGCTGACTATGAAATATCTTACACTGAAAACCCGTCTGCTGGCCCTGCTGCTGCTGGCCGCGACCTGCGCCGCTGCGCAGCCCACCCCTGCCCAACTGGCCTCCCGTCCCGAACTCACCGCGAGCATCTACCACTCCTACGAGTACCTGCCCGGTCCGGCCGCTCCGGTTCCCGACGGCTACGAGCCGTTCTACATCAGCCACTACGGCCGTCACGGAAGCCGCTACCACTCGAAAGAGGAGGCTTATGCCGAGCCGCTCGCCGCGCTGCGCAAAGCCGACAAGGCCGGGGCGTTGACCCCCAAGGGCCGCGAGGTGCTGGCCAAGGTCGAGACGCTGGCCGCCGATGCCTGCAAACGCTACGGCGACCTTTCGCCCCGCGGCGTACAGGAACACCGCGGCATCGCCGAGCGGATGTTCGCCGCCTATCCCGGGGTTTTCTCGACCGACGGGGGCCGCGTGTGCCGTATCGAGAGCCGCTCGACGCAGGTTCCGCGCTGTATCTTGAGCATGGCGGTTTTCAACGAACGTCTCAAGGAGCTGAATCCCGCGATCCGCGCCACGCGCGATGCGAGCGCCCGCGATCTTTGTTATCTGGCCAACGGACCCTCGCTCAAGGCGAGCCGCGGGGCCGCTTCGGCGGTCGCGGACAGCCTGACCCGCGTGCGTGTGAACCCCGACCGGTTCGTGAAGTCGCTCGTCACCGACCCCGGGTGCATCGACGAGCCGCTGGATCTGATGGAGGATCTTTTCATGCTGGCCGCCATCACGCAGGACGTCAGCCATCTGGGCATCGAGTCGTTCTATGAAATATTCACCAGAGAGGAACTCTATGCGCTCTGGGAGTGCGAGAACGTCCGCCGTTACCTGATCATGGGACCTTCGGCCCGCTTCGGCGATCCGCTCGTCGCCGATGCCAGGCCGTTGCTGCGCAATATCGTCGAGACGGCCGACCGCGTCGTTGCGGGGGAATCGGACCTTTCGGCCTCGCTGCGTTTCGGTCACGACACCTATGTGGTTCCGCTGCTGGCCCTGCTGCGCGCCGAGGGAGCCTATGCCCGCGTGGAGTCGCTCGACGACGTAGCTGCGGCGTGGAACGCCCATACGGTGACGCCGATGGGAACCAACGTCCAGTTCATCTTCTTCCGCAATCCCGAAACGGGGGACGTGCGCGTCCGCGTGCTGCATAATGAGCGCGACGCCAATCTGCCCCTCGCCGGAGGCCCTTACTATCCGTGGAAAGAGCTGAAGAGATACTGTGAAGCGTTGTACGGAGCGGAAAACTGAAAAAGATGACGAATTGATTTGGTTTTTGGGCGGAAATGTATATCTTTGAGCGATCAAAGGTTTGAACCATGTACATTTCCAGACTGGCATTTGTGCTCGCGGCATTGTCGGCCGCGTCGTGTATCGACAAGGATGTTGACAATACCGAATTTTATGAAAAGTATGCCAGGGGATTCGACAACCGGACGACCGTGGCGGTGAATATCGCTTCCGAGGTTGCCGGCGAGTATTATGCGGTCTATTTCGGGAATCCCTACGATGGGGAGTCGCTTGTGAAACAGCCTGCATTGACGGGTTTTACGCCTGTTTCGACCACGCTCGACGTGCCGAAGGACGTTGAAAGGCTGTATGTCGTGGCGCAGGGCGAGATGAAAAGTTACGAGGTGGGGAACCTGTCGATCTCGGCCGCTGCCCGGCCCGGCCCGCAGACCCGCGCCGCCGATGTGAATCCGGTCAGCGCCCGGGTTATGACGGCCGTCAACAGCATCTATTTTCCCGAAAAGACCAATAACGTCCGGGGCGACGACCTTTTCAAGTGCACCGACCTGGTGATCGACCGGACGCCGAGTTCGGGCGATTTCGACGAGGCGGAGATCTGGCTCACGTTTCTCGGCGACGGCGGCTGCCGCCAGAGCCAGCTTTTCGGCAAACTCTGGTTCTACACCTATCCCTCTTCGAAACAGGATGGGCTGACGCCCGGCGACTGCACCTTTTACGGGGTGAAGAACGGCGAAGTGGTCGCGATTCCCTATTCCGAGGTCCGGGCGCAGCGCAGCTGGGTTTTCTACACCCGGGAGGAGTTCTCGTCGAATATCGCCTCCTACAAGCGTTACAAACTGGGCGTATTCCCCAAGGGGCTGAACCTCGGGTTCGTTTACATCGGCAACAGCACGGTGAGCAACGGCGGATTCCGTTTCACCACGCCCCGGCTCAACGAGCGCGTGCAGGATTATACGCTGACGTACCAGGCCGACAAGAAGACGTTCCGGATCGTCGACCGGCATCTGGCCAACGGTTATATCTGCCACGTCACGGAGGGTGATTTTCAGGGCAACATCCTCGGCATGGAGAATCGCGTGGTGACCGAGAGCGCGAAATACGACGGCGACTACAACGACATTCTCTGCATGATCGAGAGCAACCCGAGGACCATCGCCCCCGGCGAGGAGGTCGAGATCGGCAACAGCGGCAACAAGGACCCCGAGGAGATCGCCTGCAAGACCTCCGTCGGGCTTTACCTGTTCGAGGACAATTATCCGTACCGCGGCGATTTCGACTTCAACGATGCGGTGGTTCAATATGAGATCAGGGATTACTACCAGTCGAAAAACCGGGCCAAGCAGATCACCGTGCAGCTGATGGCGACCGGATCGCATATGTCCAACAGTTTCGGATTCCGGGATTCGAAGGGTTTCCAGCCGTTCCTTTCCGGCCTGAAGGGCTATCGGAACGTCTATGCGGCGCAGGCTTTCGAACCCGTCGGCGAGCCTGTCGTGCAAACGCTTTACGGCGACGTGGTCCCCTGTCTGAAAAACGAATCGGAGTATTATATCTATCCGTCGAGCTTCAATACGACGGAGTATCCCAGCGTGCTGGACATTCCGCTTTCGGACCCCGACGACGCCTCGTGGAAGTTCGAATGGCCACAGGAGATGCAGAGCATCGACGACTGCTACTGGTTCCTCAAAAGCGCTTCGGGCGGTTCCCGTGAAAAGGACTGGTACAAGCGTCCGAAGGATGCGGCCCTGTTGTTCGGGCGTTGACGTTCCCGGTTTGTGAGCGGCTTTCCGCACAAACTGTTAAACGGGGCGGATGGACTGTGCGTGACGTACGTTCCATCCGCCCCGTTTTTTTCGGTGCGCGAATCTCCTCATTTGAATTTGGGACCAGGCGGAGGCTCTCCCGCATATTTGCCGCTTGCGGCATGAAGGGCTTTCCGGAAAGCCGGGGTCCCCGGTTTACGGGGCTGTCCGGCCGCTTTGGCGGTGACCGTGTGATGCGACTGCTGTGGCGGCCCGTTGTTCGCGCGCAGCCTCCGACCGCTGTTGTAACGACGGCGGGAAGGGGGCGGAAATGCCTCCGGTCCGGTTCGGAACGCGAGGGCCTGCCGGCTATTTAGTGGAAAATCGTTTTGACGATGATGCCTGTGGCTCCCTGGTGGCGGGTGGTGTAATCCTTGGCGATGCGGCTGGTTTTCTGCAGGAACTCCTCGTTGTCGCGCAGGGGCACGAACCATGTGCGCAACTGCTCGTAGTCGGTCACCGACCGGGCGGCGCCGAGCGTCACCAGATCGCGGGCCTCCTTGAATTTTTCGTAGTTGGGACCGAAGGCCACCGGAAGTCCGAACGTCGCGGCTTCGAGCGTGTTGTGAATGCCGACGCCGAAGCCGCCGCCGATATAGCTCCAGGTGGCGTAGCCGTAGACCGAGGCGAGAATCCCCACCGTGTCGAGGATCAGCAGCTGCCGCGAACCGTAGGTCGTGCGGGGCGTGCATTGCGTGTAGCGCAGCGCGCCGCCTTTGGTTTCGGCCATCAGCCGTGCGATGCGCGACTCGTCCATTTCGTGGGGTGCGACGACGAATTTCACGTCGGGATTGTCGTTTATCAGCCGGATCAGCAGCTCTTCATCCGGTTCCCATGTCGATCCGGCCACGAACAGGCGGTTGTCGCCCTTGAAGCGGTCGATGACGTCGATGCGTCTGGCCGCGCGGGCGATCTCCGCCACGCGGTCGAAGCGCGTGTCCCCGGCCACCAGCACGTTGTCGAAGCCCAGCGTCGCCAGCAGTTTTTTCGACTCCTCGTTCTGCACGAACATCACGTCGAACGACTCCAGCGCCTGTCGCCACATGCCGCCGTAGGGGCGGAAAAAGACCGAATTGCGGCGGAAGATGGCCGACACGACGTAGGTGCGGATTTTCCGGCGGCGCAGTTCGCGGAGCAGGTTGAGCCAGTACTCGTATTTGACGAAGATGGCGATTTCGGGGTGCGCGGCGTCGAGGAAGCGGCGGGCGTTGCGCGGCGTGTCGATCGGGAGGTAGAAGATGTAGTCGACGCCCTTGTAGTTCTTGCGGATTTCGTAGCCCGAAGGCGAGAAGAAGGTCAGGAGAATCTTGTATTCGGGGTGCGTCTTGCGAAGCTGTTCGATGATGGGGCGGCCCTGTTCGAACTCTCCGAGCGACGCGACGTGTATCCAGATGATCCTGTCCGTGGGGGCGATTGCCTCCCGCATGCGGCGGAAGAGGTCTTTGCGGCCTTCGATCCAAAGGCGGGCCTTCGGATGGCGCGGCGCCACGAGACGGATGGCCCAAACGTAGAGAATCAGACCGAAATTATAGAACCACATCGGTATTTACGGTGTTGAGTTTTCAGTTTCTAACGCCTGCGCCCGGTGACCCGACGTCAGGCTGTTCTTTTTCAGTCCGGCAAAGATAGTACAATTTGTCGGAACTGCAAAATTACCAATTGTATTCCAGCGCGTTTTCGATCAGTTCGACGCGGACGCTGCCGTCGGCGGCGGCTTCGGCGGCCGCCAGATCGAACTGCACTTCGCCCTCCCAGCCCACGGTGCGCAGGTAGCAGGCGGCGGCGCGCGACAAGGCCCGGAACTTGCGCTGCGTGGCGGCTGCCTCGGGAGGCGTGAGCGACCCGGAGCGCCGGGTCTTGACCTCCACGAAATGCAGCACGCCTTCCCGGCAGGCCACGATGTCCAGCTCGTAACGGCCCTGCCGCCAGTTGAGCGCGCAGATTTCGTACCCCGCACGTCGGAGGTATTCCGTCGCGGCGCGTTCGCCGGCCCGGCCCGTTTCGGCTGCCGCGGTCATCAGTGGATGATGCGTTGGATGGTGTTGGCGCGCTCCATGGCGTTTTTCAGCCCCTCGGCGTCGTCGCGTTCGAGCATCCGGCGCATGATCTGCAACTGGTGTATGTGTTCGCGCAGCACGTCCAGCACGTTGTATTTGTTGCGCAGCAGGATCGGGACCCACGTTGCCGCCGAACTCTTGGCCAGGCGCACCGTGCTCTCGAAACCGCCGCCCGCCAGGTCGAAGATGTGACGCTCCTCGCGCTCCTTTTCGAGCACCGTGAGCGCCAGCGCGAACGAGGTGACGTGCGAGATGTGCGAGACATAGGCCGCGTGCAGGTCGTGCTCTTCGGGGTCCATGTAGACGGCCGGACTGCCCAGCGTGCGGAAGATGCCTTCGACCGTGGCCAGGGCGTCCTTGTCGCTCCGCACCGTGTCGCACAGCACGACGCTGCGGCCCGTGAACGCGCCCCGCTGGGCGGCTTTCGGACCGCTGTACTCCGTACCCCACATCGGGTGCGCGGCGACGAAACGTCCGCGGCGGGCGTGCATCGAGATCACCTCGCACAACTCGCCCTTGATCGAACCCATGTCCATCACCACCTGCCTGCCGCCCGCGCGGTTGAGCGCCTTGACAGCCATCAGCGGGATGGTGTCGACGGGGGTGGCCAGCACCACGAGATCGGCTTCCGGAACACCCTCCTCGAAACTCACGATCCGGTCCGCAAGGCCCAGCTGCAACGCCTCGGCGGCGTGTTCTTCGGAGCTTTCGACCCCGAGTATCTCCTCTGCGATGCCGTGGTCGCGAAGGGCCAGGGCGAACGAGCCTCCGATAAGGCCCAGACCCGCAATCAGTACTTTCATAAAACGATATACCTATTTATAATAAAAACGACAGGTCGCCGCCCGGTTCGACCTCGAAGGTTTCGACTCCTTTGCGGAACATCCGCATCGGGCGTCGGCCGATCAGCTCCAGTTTCCCGTCTTCGCAGCGCAGCATGCAGCCTTCGCGCAGTCCGGCCACCCAGCGGCGCGGATTGGCCTCGATATACTCCAGGATGCGCTGTTCGCGGGTCTCCCCGGCGTGCCCTGCGGGGTTGGCGTCGAGGTAGTGGGGGTTGATCTGGAATTTGACCGCTCCGATGGCTTTGAACGACTCCGGTTCCACGATGGGCATGTCGTTTGTTGTCGAGATCGTCGGGCAGCAGACGTTGCTGCCTGCCGACCAGCCCACGTAGGGCGTTCCGGCCTTGATTTTGCGGAGGATGGCCGTCATAAGCCCCTGCTGCTGCATCTTTTTGGCCAGGGCGAACGTGTTGCCGCCCCCGACGCAGATCGCTTTGGCCCCGCGGACGAGGGCGGCGGGGTCCTTGGCCCGGTGGACCGAACGCACGCGGATGCCCAGTTCGGCGAAACGCGCCTGCACCTTTTTTTCGTAATCGGCGTAGGAGAACGTGACGGCCGCGTAGGGAACGAAGACGATTTCGCGCACCCCGTCGAGAAAACGCCCTATCTCTGGCAGCGGATAGCGCAGGTATTCCTCGCCGGCATTGGTCGAATTCGAGATCAGAAGCAATTTCATAAGGTTGTGGTTTTGAATGTATTAATTAAATTTTTGTGCTAAATGTCGAAAAAGTTGTGAATAAAAAAACAGGCCGTTTTGTCAAAAGTAATAAAAAAAGTGTTACTTTTGCGCAAAATTGCTCTGGAAATGTAAAAGAACTATTTCCAAATAATTGTTTAACTAAAAAATTAAAATTATGTCAGAAGTTCAATCAAAAGTTGTCGA
>CEAX01045877.1_pt1 | contig 28674 bp, 25 predicted proteins | sample 554721 | NCBI WGS metagenome assembly CEAX01 (sample SAMEA3182098, study PRJEB8094) | gut metagenome | biome: human; feature: gut; material: Stool; isolation source: human stools | place: Canada | collected 2012-05-30 | reverse complement strand
TGCCTACTCTGCAACAAAATTATGCTCGAAAATCCGCACACATTTCTTATGAAGACAGGTTCTAAATCCCATATTCAGCAAAAGGAAGTGTTAACTTGGATTACAGCCAGGAAAATATAAGAAATTTCTGCATTATCGCCCACATCGACCACGGCAAGTCAACTCTTGCGGACCGTATCCTGGAGCTTACCTCCACTGTCGCAAAGCGTGACATGGAAGATCAGCTGCTTGATAACATGGATATCGAAAGAGAGCGTGGAATAACCATAAAGGCCCGTGCCGTGCGGCTCATGTACAAGGCGGACGACGGAAAGGAATATGTTTTCAACCTTATCGACACCCCGGGTCACGTTGACTTCAACTATGAAGTTTCACGCTCGCTGGCAGCCTGCGAGGGCGCTGTGCTGGTAGTGGACGCATCTCAGGGTATTGAAGCCCAGACCCTTGCCAACACTTACCTTGCTATTGAGCATGATCTTGAAGTCGTTCCCGTCGTCAACAAAATAGACCTGCCCTCCGCAGAGCCTGAAAGGGTATGCGCCGAGGTGGAAAGCGTTATCGGCATTCCTGCAATGGACGCTCCCCGTATCTCCGCAAAAATGGGCACAAACGTCAAGGCAGTACTTGAAAAGATAGTTACCGATGTTCCCTGCCCCAAGGGCGATGTGAACGCTCCCCTGAAAGCTCTTATTTTCGACAGCTACTACGATTCCTACAAGGGCGTTATAATTTACGTCCGTGTTATCGACGGCTCCGTAAAGATCGGTCAGACCATTCATCTTATGGCAACAGGCGCTGATTTCACCGTTGTAGAAACGGGCTACATGGGCGCTACCGACCTTGTTAATGCAGGAACTATAAAGGCAGGCGAGGTTGGCTACATTGCCGCTTCAATCAAATCTATCGGCGACACAAAGGTGGGCGACACCGTTACCGATGCAGCTGATCCCTGCGATGAAGCTCTCCCCGGCTACCGTGAGGTAAACCCCATGGTATATTCGGGTATATATCCTGCGGACGGCGCAAAGTACGGCGATCTCCGTGACGCACTGGAAAAGCTCCAGCTCAATGACGCTGCCCTTTCCTTTGAGCCTGAGACTTCTATCGCTCTGGGCTTCGGATTCCGCTGCGGCTTCCTTGGACTTCTCCATATGGAAATAATCCAGGAGCGCCTTGAACGTGAGTACAACCTTGACCTTATCACCACCGCCCCCTCCGTTATCTACAAGGTAAACCTTACAAACGGCGAGACGGTATATATCGACAACCCCTCAAACTATCCCGACAACTCAGTTATCGCCTCCGCCGAGGAGCCAATGGTAAAGGCATCTATCCTTTCACCCTCCGACTATGTGGGCAACATTATGGAGCTTTGCCAGGACAGGCGTGGTATTTTCAAGGATATGAAATATCTGGACGAAACAAGAGTGGAGCTTCACTATGAGCTGCCCCTCAACGAGATAGTTTATGACTTCTTTGATGCCCTCAAATCTAAGACAAGGGGCTATGCTTCATTTGACTACGAATTTATGGGCTATGCTCCTTCCAAGCTTGTCAAGCTTGATGTGCTTCTCAACGGCGAGGTGGTGGATGCACTTTCGTTCATTATCCACGTTGACAAGGCATATGCACGAGGCAGACGAATTGCTGAAAAGCTCAAAGACAATATCCCCCGCCAGATGTTTGAAGTTCCCATTCAGGCGGCTATCGGCGGCAAGGTCATTGCAAGAGAGACCGTAAAGGCAATGCGCAAGGACGTGCTTGCAAAGTGCTACGGCGGCGATATCACCCGAAAGAAAAAACTGCTTGAAAAGCAGAAGGAGGGCAAGAAGCGTATGCGCCAGCTGGGTACTGTTGAAGTTCCCCAGGAAGCGTTTATGGCTGTGCTCAAGCTTGATGAATAAAACGAATATGACAGGACTTTATATTCATGTGCCCTTCTGCCGCAGGAAATGTCTTTACTGCGACTTTTATTCACAGACCGATCTGTCCCTTACCGACAGCTACGTTAAGGCTGTGGTAAGGAACATAAGGGTTGCAAATATCACCGCCGATACCGTTTATTTCGGCGGCGGAACGCCATCTCTCCTGAGCGGCGCACAAATTTATGATATCCTTTCTGCGGCGGATATTTCGGCGGACGCTGAGATATCCGCCGAGTGCAATCCCGATTCCGCCACTCTCCAGCTTATGAGGGATTTCAGAGCGGCAGGCATAAACCGCCTTTCTATCGGCATACAGAGCTTTAATGATGACGAGCTTAAAATGATGGGCAGGCTCCACAACTCCCGTCAGGCAGCGGAGGCCATACAGAACGCCCAAAAGGCAGGATTTGAAAATATCTCCGCTGACCTTATGCTTGGACTTCCCTATCAGACAGAAGAGACCGTGCGGGATAATATCAGGAAGCTTGCGGAGCTAAATCTTACCCACATTTCTGCCTATATGCTGAAAATCGAGGAGAACACTCCCCTTGCGGGCTGTCCCGAGCTGGTAAGCGCTGCGGCGGACGATGACAAATCGGCGGACATCTATCTTATGGCAGTAGATATGCTTGCGGAAAACGGCTTCGGGCAGTATGAGATATCCAACTTTGCCAAAGCAGGCTATGAATGCCGTCACAATCTGAAATACTGGCGGTGCGAGGAATATTTCGGCACAGGTCCCTCCGCCCACTCCTGCATGAACGGCAAAAGATTTTATGTTCCGAGGGATATTGCAGGCTACATTAGTTCCCCACGCCAGCAGGAGATAATCTCGGACGAATCTCCATGCACCGAAGAAGAAAAAATGATGCTTGCCCTGCGGCTTTCCGAGGGCTGCGATATCTCAGGCTGCAAAAGCAAGGAAAATATTATAAAAGCAGCAAAACCCATGGAACTCCATGGGCTGCTTAAAATAAACGGAGACAGAATAATTCTCACCCCAGAAGGCTTTCTGCTCTCCAACGAGATAATTTGCAGGCTCACCGATGAATTGTAATACTAATCTTTAATCGTTCTATAGACAAAGCCGACAGATGAAATAAGACCAGTCTGGGAAAGCGACTGCAGGCGGGCTTGTCGCCCGGCAAGGGAGCTTGACGAAGAATGGGCTTATTTCAGCCGAGGATTTGTCTATAGGTTGATTGAGGATTAGTATAATAGAGAAAAGCCCCTGTTCATATGAGCAGGGGCTTTTTCAGGGAGATGACGGTACGCTCTCAGGGAAAAAGCATATCGTCTGTAGAGTGAGCATACGTGACAGGGAATCACGCATTATCGGAAAATGGGAATAATCATAAATAATGAAAAACAAATATGGCAGCGTTGTCTTGGGGACAGCGCTGCCATAGCGTTTTTTAGTGTTATTCTGTTTCAGGCTGATATTGAAATCAAACTCTGAAAAGGAGGTCGCCGTAGGTGGGGAAAGGCCATTCCTTTTCGGGAGTGATGGTCTCCAGCTCATCTGCAACAGCTCTCAGGTTCTGCATGGAAGCAAATACGGAGTTTCTGTAGTATCTTGCAGTAGCCTCGTAGCCGTCCTCATCAGCAACGCCGATAAGCTTTGCATCAAGGTCGTCAATAGCGTCTGCAATGCCTGCGTTAAGAGCGCTTACCTTGTCAGCAAGCTTCTTTTCCAGGTCAGCGGATACGCCTGCTGCCTTCTTAGCATTAACGGAATCAGCAAGCTCCTTAGCAAAGCCCATACCTGCGGGCAGGATCTGCTTCTTAGCCATATCCAGCATTGTAAGAGCCTCGATGTTGATGATCTTGGAGTAGTTCTCAAGAATGATCTCGGTTCTGGACTGGAGCTCGGTTCTGGTGTAGATCTTAAACATCTCGAACATCTTGACGTTCTTCTCATCAGTATAGTGAGGAACAGCATCAACAGTGGATACGTAGTTGGGAAGGCCACGCTTTGCAGCCTCTTCTACCCAGCTTGCATCATAGCCGTTGCCGTTGAAGATGATCCTCTTGTGCTTCTTGATAGTCTCAACAAGGAGCTTGTTAAGCTCGGTGGAGAAATCAGCAGCGCCTTCAAGTCTGTCGGCAAATTCCTTAAGGGAATTTGCAACGATAGTGTTGAGTATGCAGTTTGTGCAGGCGATGGTCTCGGAAGAACCAAGGCTTCTGAACTCGAACTTGTTGCCTGTGAATGCGAAAGGAGAAGTTCTGTTACGGTCTGTGGTATCCTTGGGGAAGTTGGGGAGAGCCTCAACGCCGATAACAAATTCCTCGTTGGCGTCAGTCTTTATCATCTCGCCGGACTCGAGAGCATCAAGGATCTGCTGCAGCTCAGTGCCTACGAAGATGGACATGATAGCAGGAGGTGCCTCGTTAGCGCCAAGACGGTGGTCATTGCCTGCGGAAGCAACGGAAAGTCTCAGCAGGTCAGCGTTCTCATCAACAGCCTTGATGATAGCTGCAAGGAAGGTAAGGAACTGGATATTGTCCTTAGGATTCTTGCCGGGGTCGAGAAGGTTCTGACCTTCGTTAGTGGAGATAGACCAGTTATTGTGCTTACCGGAACCGTTAACGCCAGCGAAAGGCTTCTCGTGGAGGAGGCAGACAAGACCGTGCTTAAGAGCTACCTTCTTCATGATCTCCATGGTAAGAGCGTTCTGGTCAGCAGCAACGTTTGATGTGGTGAAGATAGGAGCCATCTCGTGCTGAGCGGGAGCAACCTCGTTATGCTCAGTCTTAGAGTAGATACCAAGCTTCCAGAGCTCTTCATCAAGATCGGTCATGTACTCATGAACTCTGTCCTTGATGTTGCCGAAGTAGTGGTCTTCAAGCTCCTGACCCTTAGGTGCCTTAGCGCCGAAAAGGGTTCTTCCGGTGTAGATAAGGTCCTTACGCTGATCGTAAAGCTTCTTGTCAACGAGGAAATATTCCTGCTCGGGGCCTACAGTAGTGGTAACTCTTGTAGCATTGGAACCGAAGAGCTTCAGAACTCTTACAGCCTGCTCGGAAATAACCTCCATTGAACGGAGAAGAGGAGTCTTCTTATCGAGGACTTCGCCTGTGTAGGAGCAGAATGCTGTAGGTATGTAAAGTGTGTTATCCTTGATAAATGCGGGAGATGTGGGGTCCCATGCGGTGTAGCCTCTTGCCTCGAATGTAGCTCTCAGACCGCCGGAGGGGAAGGAAGACGCATCAGGCTCGCCCTTGATAAGCTCCTTGCCTGAGAATTCCATTATTACCTTTCCGTCATCTGTAGGAGAGATAAAGGAATCGTGCTTCTCTGCGGAAAGACCTGTCATGGGGTGGAACCAGTGGGTGTAGTGAGTAACGCCCTGCTCTACAGCCCAGTCCTTCATAGCGGTTGCGATAACATCGGCAACATCGGGATCGAGTGCAGTTCCCATAGTCTTGGTCTTAAGAAGAGCCTTATAAACGTTCTTGGGAAGTCTGGACTTCATTGTTTCCTCGTTAAAAACATTGCAGCCGAAATAATCGGGTACATTCTTAACTCCCTGGATAATACTCTCTGACATAATATTTTCCTCCCTTAAAAATCATCAAAAACAAAAGACACCGACAGACAGTGCCCGCTTTTTATGCGGTAACTGTTTATCGGCGTCATTGCCTTTGAAATATTAACTGTGTTTTAGTATGTTTATATAATACACCATTATTTCCTGTTTGTCAAGCCCTTTTTCAGATATTATTGCAAGATTTATAAAATAACTTGCATTTTGACATCTTTTTTACGCATTTTGCAGAAAAATCAGCCGAAATACGAATTTTAAAGAGCATTAACATTCAGCATAATCTTTGTTTACGGAAGCAGACGGTTCATGTCTCTGGGGAACATGGAAGCCTGACGGACATTTGCCTGACCGAGAAGCTTCATAACAAGTCTCTCGAGACCGATACCCAGACCGCCGTGAGGAGGAAGTCCGTACTTGTGGCTCTCGAGGTAGCTCTTGAAGTCCTCGGGGTCAAGACCCTGTGCCTTCATCTTTTCAAGCTGCTCGTTGTAATCGTGGATACGCTGACCGCCTGTTGTGATCTCCAGACCTCTGAAAAGAAGGTCGAACTTGCAGGCTGTTCTGGGGTCTTCCTTGTCGTTCATTGCATAGAAAGGAGGCTTGGAAGAGGGGAAGTTTGTTACAAAGATAAACTCTGTACCGTAGTTCTCCTTTGCCCAGTTGCAGAGGAACACCTCGTCCTCAGGCTCCAGGTCAAACTTGTTCTTTGCCTTGCTGCCCTTGATAAGTGTAACAGCGTCCTCGAACTTTACTGCGGGTATCTCGGTGATCTCAGGGATATCTGCATTCAGTATCTTTATTTCATTTGCATAGTTTTCCTTCAGGTAATCCATCAGGTAGCGGAGCATTGCGGTCTCCATATTCATAACGTCGTACATATCGTTGATGAAGCCCATCTCAAAGTCAAGACCGATGTACTCGTTCAGGTGACGTGAGGTTGAGTGACGCTCTGCACGGTAAACGGGAGCAATCTCGAAAACTCTGTCGAAGAAAGCCACAGCAGCCTGCTTGTAGAACTGAGGAGACTGGTTGAGGAATGCCTCGTGATCGAAGTAGTCGAGACGGAAGATGTTTGCGCCGCCCTCTGCGCCCTGTGCAACGATCTTGGGTGTGTGGATCTCGGTGAATTTATTCTTTATCATAAACTCTCTGAATCCTGAAACAACGCCCTCCTGGAACTTGAAAACAGCTCTTTCCACGGGATTTCTCAGGGCAACGCTTCTGTTATCCAGATTAACGTCCAGTGTGCAGCCGATCTTTCTTGCGGAAACGTGGAGAGGATAATCAAACTCGGGCTTGTGGATAAGCTTGATGCCTGTCATGGCGATCTCGATGCCGTTGTAAGCACGGTCGTCCCTTCTTACAGTACCCTTGACTGTAACGAAGCAGCCCTCCTTGATGCCGTCGATGCTGTCGGGGCAGGTCTCGGGGGAATATACGGACTGGATAAGGTATCTTGCTGTTCTGAGTATTACAAAAGCAAATCCGCCCATCTTCTTAACCTTATGAACGCAGGCAGAGATCTCTATCTCCTTGCCCTCGCTGTTCTTGGCTTCTTCAAGGTCAAATTCGCACAAAATGTCATTGCCGTTGATTTTTTCCATTGATATTAACCACCTTTTTCGGCATTTTTCACCGAGAAATTTTTCTTCATAAAAAAGATTATACCACAGCTTTCCGCTGTTGTCAACATTTTTGCCTTTCAGCCATCAATTTATTCTCCCATAAGCTTCTCTGTGACAGGTCCGCAGGTAGAAATGCAGTCGAAAAGATAAATGCACATCATCAGCCAGAAGGACACGCAGGTGAAAATTATGGAAAAAGTCCTTTTCTTATGGTACTCATTGAACTGAGGGAAGGATATCCTGTGATTAGCAAGCAGCACTATCAGGGTTATGGTGCCGATGACACCGAAGCCCACAATAAGCAGCATCCAGTATATGGAAGCGGACTCCTCGCCCAGATAATACTCCGCAAAGCTGTTGGTCATGGCAGCGGTATTCACGAATATATGCCCTGCTATGGGGAGAATGAGGGAGCCTGTTTTTACCGCAGCGTAACCGAAAACTATGCCGAGGCAAATGCCCAGCACTGTCTGAACGAAGTTTCCGTGCATAAGTCCGAAGATAAGTGCGGACATGAATATGGCAAAGCTCTGGCTTATCCTGCTGAGGCGGCGGAGAATAACCCCTCTGAACATAAGTTCCTCAGCAATGGGAGCAAGTATGGCGGTGGTCAAAAAGCTTACCGCCAGATACGTGGGGCTAAGATCCTCCTCAGTCAGGTAATCCTCCGATATGGGCGATATGCCTATGGAGAACATTCCGTTTATAAGCAGCGCCTGACAGATAAGCGCCGCAGCATATGCGAACATTACCATTCCGAAGAAAGCAAGAACAGACTTTGAACCAATCCTGTCCGTTCTGAAATAATCACCGGCGGAAGCATGGCTCGTGCCCTTGTCAAAAAGGAAAATACCTATGCAGAACACAATGGACGGCAGACTTCCCGCAATATTGTAAAGCCAGTCAACTATAGCCGTTCCGTCCTCGGTATAGCGGAACTCATATCCGCTGAGGCTCATTATTATAAAGATAGCCTGCGCCATAATGAACGAGCCGACACAGTGCACCATAGCCCTGCCGAATGTGCCGAAATACTGCCTTTTCAGCGCCTTGCGCTCCTGCGGGGAGACCTCGAACATATCTCCGTTCCCCATATTTCCGCTCGGATACTGGGGGGGTATAAGGCACATAGGGACGATATCCGCCCTGAACGGGTGCGCTATAACCATTGTTTGCAGGCTCATTGCTGTTCTGCCCGTAATTCTGTCCGTTGAAATTGTTATCCATATTACCTCCGTATCACTCACCGAAGCGTGCTTTCAGCTTGTCAAGGATAAGCCATGCGCACTTGTTGATGTCGCCGCAGCCCATGGTAAGGATAAGGTCGCCCTCTTCCGCATGGCTGCTCACATACTCGGCGCACAGCTCAAAGTTGCGGTCGTGATCCTGTTCGTCCCCGAACCACACAGCGCCCTCGACCTTGTTGCCAAGGTCCTTGTCATAGATATTGTAGGTGTTTTTCTCACGGGAGCCCATAATAGCGGTGATAACGCACTTGTCGGCGATTTTCAGTACCCTTGCGAAATCGTCCAGCAGAAGCGCAGTACGTGAGAATGTAAAGGGCTGGAAAACTGCCCATACGTGGTTGAAGTTCATGCCCTTTGCCGCCCTGAGAGTTGCTTCCAGCTCTGTAGGGTGATGACCGTAATCATCGCAGACGGTGATGTTATGCACCTCACCGTATTTTTCAAAGCGGCGCTTTGCACCTCTGAAGGAGTCAAGACCGTTTCTCACCATTTCGCCGTCAGCGCCCGATTCATATGCGGCAGCAGCCGCGGCAACGGCGTTGAGAACATTATGCTCGCCGGGGACATGAAGAGCCGCATGGGTGAAAAGCTCGCCATTATGGAGAATATCAAACTCGGTAAGCAGACCGTTCTTTCTCTCAACATTGGCAGGCTGCCACTCGCAGCCATCGGAATAGCCGAAGGTTATAATGTTTTCTATGCCCTCAAGAGCGCTCATTGTGTTTTTATCATCGCCGTTGGCAATGACCTTTCCTGCCATGGAGCAGAACTTGCCGAAGGACTTTTTGATGTTATCGAGAGTGCCGAAATAGTCAAGGTGGTCTGCGTCCACGTTCAGCACCACTGCGATATCGGGATAAAGCTTTAAGAAGTGATCCTCAAACTCGCAGGCCTCGCATACCATCGTTTCGGAAGAGCCTACACAGCCGCTTCCGACGATGATAGGCAGCTTTCCGCCGATGTAAGCGGTGATATCAATGCCGCCCTGCTTCAGTATCTGGGTTATCATAGAGGTAACGGTGGTCTTGCCGTGGGTTCCGCTGACGCATACAGCATTGGAGTACATCTTTGTGATGATGCCCAGCAGCTCGCTTCGCTCCAGAACAGGAACTCCGCTGGCGTTTGCCGCAATAAGCTCGGGATTATCCTGCATAATGGCAGCCGTGCGGATTATCAGATCGGCGCCCTTGATATTGTCAGCGCTCTGACCCAGAAATACCTCAATTCCCATCGACCTTACAGCCTTTAGGGTGTCGGTCTCGTTATTATCCGAGCCTGTGATATAATAACCCTTTGAATGAAGTATCTGGGCAAGGGGATACATACCGCTGCCGCCAATTCCTATCATATGAATATGTTTTTTATCTTTCAAAATATCATCATCAAATTTTCCAACAAAGTTATTCAAAAGTTTCACCTCAGTTAAGAATAATTTAAGAGTAGTATATTATAATTAAAGCCGTGGGTAGGAAAAATATTTTTCCATGATATATGTATATTGCAGACGGATACTATTCATAATATCCATATCCGAAAGCACAGATTTTAAGGAGGACACTGAAAATGACAATCACAGACATCAAGATCAGAAAGATCATTCCCGACGGCCGTCTCAGAGCCGTTATCTCCATCACCGTGGACGACCAGATCGCTATTCACGATATCAAGGTAGTTCAGGGCGACGCAAGACTTTTCGTTGCAATGCCCAGCCGTAAGGACGAGAACGGCGTATTCAGAGATATCGTTCATCCTATCTCCCCTGATGCAAGACAGTCTATCGAGAGCCAGATTCTTGACGCTTACACCCGCCACATCGAAATGATGCAGGCTGAGGCTGAAGCTGAAGAAGCAGGTCTTCTTTAATTCTGATTACTGAATATATTATCGCTCTTGCTTTCCGCAGCTTGCTGTGAAAAGCAAGAGCTTTTTATTTGCTTATTTGCCGCTGTCAACTATCATTTTTGTTTTGAGCAGAGCTATCTGTGTCTTGGCATCGGGTATCTTGCCGTCCATAACCATCTGCACAGCCTCGTCAAGAGGAACTTCAAGAACGTCAAGAAACTCCCCTGCGTCGGTATGTGAGCTACCGAATTCAAGGTCTCTTGCAAGATACATATGGATCTTTTCGGTAAGATATGCAACAGAGGGGTAGCATACGCCCAGATACTCAAATCTGCCGCAGTGAGCGCCCGTTTCTTCCTCAAGCTCCCTGAGAGCGGCGCTGCGGTGCTCCTCGCCCTTTTCAAGCTTCCCTGCGGGTATCTCGAGAAGAGGCTCGCCGAATGCGTATCGGAACTGGCGCACCATTATCACCTTGTTATCGTTTGTCAGGGGCACAACGCACACTCCGCCCGAATGGATAACAAGCTCTCTTCCGACTACAGAGCCGTCCTCAAGCTCAGCCTTGTCCTTTCTTACCGTAATGATGCGGCCCTCAAAGACAACTTCCTTATCAACTGTTTTTTCGCTCAGATGCACAAAAACCACTCCTCATCATAGGAACTGCTATCCTGCCGTAATGCAGGTCTCAGTTATTCATTATAACACATTTTGACCAATTTAACAAGACAATTTTCAGAATTTTTTTTATTATTTTCTACCGATAATCCTTGTTTTTTACACAGGAAAATATTATAATGATATTGTATGACTTTATGCACCTGCGAACAAGTCTGCAAATACGTTACACAAACAGAAACGGAGACGAATATGGAAGAAAATCTTAATATTCAGCCCGATACCGCTCCCGAGGCAGCAGCGGTAAATACGGAGACTAAAAAGAAAAGCAGCAAGCCTGCACTGTTTTTGAAAAAAATATGGAACTTTATTAAGGAAAAGCGCAGCTATTTCATTGCGTTTTTTATCCCTGCCATTCTCCTTTTCGGAGCATATGCCGCATTCGGTGTTCACCCCTTCGGCGATATGTCCGTGCTGGTGCTTGACCTGAACGGTCAGTACGTGTATTACTTCGAGCACCTGCGTGACGTGCTCCACGGCAGCGGAAGCCCCTTTATCTCATGGAGCCGCAACCTTACCGGTGAGACCGTGGGAATGTTTGCATATTACCTTGCAAGCCCCTTTACGCTGATACCAATGCTGCTCCCCCGCTCTGTAATGACAGAATCCCTGCTTATAATGCAGCTGTGCAAGGTGGGAACAGCTTCCGTTACCTTCAACTATTACCTCAGGCACTCAAAGGGCTGCCGCAACTCCACAGCAATGCTTTTCGGCTTGCTTTACTCTCTTATGGGCTATATGATAGTGCAGCTCATGAACCCCATGTGGCTGGACGGACTTATTTACCTGCCCCTTATCATCTACGGCATTGAAAAGATGATCGACGACGGCGGCTGGCTGCGCTTTATAATCCCCTTGGCACTTATGTATATGGCGCATTTCTACATCGGCTGGATGATAACATTTTTCTCGGTTATCTATTTCCTGTACTATTATTTTGCAGGTCAGAAGAACTACAAGCTTTCGGTGAAGTCCTTCTTCAAGTCGGGACTGAAATTCGGTCTGGGCGGCATAATCGCAGCGGCTTCCGCATCATGGGTGCTTATCCCGCTGTATTATTCCCTGAAGCTTGGCAAGTTTGAGTTTTCCACCCCCAGCTATGAGCTTAAAACTCAGTTTGACTTTATCGACTTTTTCAAAAATCTCCTGCCAAATGTCTATGACACCTGCCGCCCCGAGGGTTCTCCCGTTGTTTACTGCGGCGTGCTTACCATAATCCTGCTGCCCCTGTTCTTCCTTAACGAGAAGATTCGCTTCCGCCAGAAGATGGGTCTGGGCGCAGTGCTTATGACTATCCTGCTCTCAATGTACCTTTCCACCGTTGACCTTGCATGGCACGGCTTCCAGGTGCCGAACTGGCTCCCCTACCGCTACAGCTTTACATTCAGCTTCATTCTTCTGGTAATGGCTGCCATGACCTTTGAGCGCCTCAGCGGCATCACACTCAAGGAAATAGGCTGCGTGTGCGTGGGACTGTGCATATACGCATTCTACATCGGCAGGCAGGATTTTGACGGCGTTACCCTGCTGCTCACTGTCTGGTACACTGTTATATTCACCGTTATCTACTCTATCATTCTCAGATTTGTAAAGCTTTCCGACAGAAAGCGCCGCTCGGTGCTCACATTCATTATCGGCATATTCGTTATCGGTGAGCTTTTCGGAGCATCGCTCTCCACCATGGAGGCAATAAACAGCGATGTTGTATATTCAAAATATTCCTCTTACAACAGATACATTACTCTCGGACGTGACACCGTAAAGAAGATACTCCAGAAAGACAGCTTTGATGACGGCGTTTACCGCATTGAAAAGAACCACCACCGCACCGTAAACGACGCAATGGCATTCGGAAGCTACGGCATATCCCATTCCAGCTCCACCCTTAATGCCGCTCCAATTCAGTTCCTGAGAAAGCTGGGCTTCTCCTACGGCGGACACTATACAAAGTATAAGGGCTCCACCTATGTGAGCGACGCTATCCTTGGCATAAAGTATGTTATGGAAAAGGGCGACGCTGAGGACGATATAATCCCCACAAACAAGCATTACGATGACCTGCTGCTCACAAACCGTGACGAAAAGGACATCTGGGCTGTGTATGAGAACCCCAACGCCCTGCCGATCGCATTCATGGCTGACAGCTCCGTTCTTGACGTGGTTCTTGAAAAGGACAATCCCTTTGCAAACCAGAACAATCTTCTCAGCCACCTTGTTTCCGATGAATACACCGAATACTTCAAGCAGATATCCGTCAGCAAGACACTTCCCGAGAATGCAAAGCAGTCAAGCTACGGCGCACACATAAAATACACCCCTATCGTTGAGGGCGAAAACTCCCACATCGAGTTCATCATCAAGGCTCCCACCGAGGATATGATATATATGTATCTCCCCTCCAACTATGAGCGCAAGGTAAATCTCTGGCTCAACAAGGATTTCCTTGACTATTATTTCGAGGGCGGAAACATGGTCATCCAGACCCTTGGCAAGTTTGAGGAAAACGAAGAAATATCCCTTATCGTTACCATTACCGAGGACAAAAAGGAAGTGCTTTTCAAGGACAAGCTCTTCTATTATCTTGACGAGGACAAGTTCAAGGAAGCCGTAAGCACCCTGAGAGAACACCCCCTGAACATCTCCGATTTCAGCGAAGATCACATCAAAGGAACCATCACCGCCGACAAAGACGGCATAATGTTCACCACTATCAGCTGGGAGCCGGGCTGGACTGTTAAGGTCGATGGTCAGAAGGTGGAGCCTGTAAAGGTATGCGACGCACTTATCGGCGTAGAGCTTACCGAGGGAACTCACGATATCGAAATGACCTTCTTCCCCAAGGGACTTTCACAGGGAATCATTCTTTCGGTATGCGGCATCATCGCTATCGTTATAATCGCAATCTACCCCAAGAAAGAAGAAAAGATACTGCTTGACAAGCTCAATGACTGAGTATTAAAGAAGAACTATGAGCAGAAGCTATAAACGTCACGCCGTTTATAAGGACAAAAACTGTGCTTACAGCAAACGGCAGGCATCACGTACTGTACGCAGGCACGAGGTCTCGGGCATCGGTGAATACAAAAAGCATTATTGCTCATGGAACATCTGCGACCACCGATTATATGAAGGCTCATTTGAAGAGAGCCTTGAAATATGGCGCAGACTGTGGCAAAGCTCCCCCATGCTGCAAAAACAGTATCCCGATTGGAAAAGAGCATACAGAAACTGGGTAACATTTTACAAAAGCAAATGAAACGGAGAATACTATGTCAAAGACCGCACTTATAACAGGCGCATCAAGAGGCATCGGCAGGGAATGTGCAAAGCTGTTTGCGCAGGCAGGCTACAATGTCGCCGCTGTATATAACAAAAGCGAGGAAGCGGCTCTCAGCCTTAAAGAAGAGACAGGCTGCGGGATATACAAATGCGACGTTTCCGACTGCAAAGCGGCTCATGACACTGCCGAGACGGTTTCCAGGCATTTCGGCAGCATTGATGTGCTGATAAACAACGCAGCCATTGCACAGCAGGCACTTTTCTCGGATATAACCGAGGAAATGTGGGACAATATGTTTGATACCAACGTAAAAAGCGTCTATAACTTCACCCATGGGGTGCTTCCTCATATGATACACGAAAAATACGGCAGGATAATAAACATCTCCTCCATGTGGGGGCAGGTGGGCGCTTCCTGCGAGGTGCATTATTCCGCAGCAAAGGCGGCTGTCATAGGCCTCACAAAGGCTCTGGCAAAGGAAACGGGGCTTTCGGGCATTACCGTCAACTGCATTGCCCCGGGCGTTATAGACACTGACATGAACAAAAATCTTGACTCTGAAACTATGGAATATCTTAAAGAGGAAACTCCCATGAACCGTCTGGGAACTCCCCATGACATAGCACGGACGGCGCTTTTTCTGGCAGATGAACGCTCCGACTTTATCACGGGGCAGATAATAGGAGTAAACGGCGGCTTTATAATCTGACCATGGAGGGACGGCAATGACCGAGATACAGCTTACCGAAATATGCGCTGAATTTGCCATAATGCTTGTCTCATACGGCGCTGAGATATACCGCACCGAGGATACTATCCGCAGGATATGCACTGCCTACGGTCATAAAAATGCGGAAATATACGTCACCCCCGCAAACTTCATCATAACCGTAAAATCTCCCGACGGAGTGCCCATAACCAACTCGAAGAACGTTTCGGGCAGGAACACCAACCTTGACAGAGTGGGCAAGCTCAACGAGCTTTCACGCTTCATCTGCCGAATGAAGCCCGATGCGGAAACTATACAGAAGCACCTTGACACTATCCGTCACAGAAGGACCTACAGTCAGCCCGTGCTGTACCTCAGCTATGCGGCTGCGGGTGCGGCTTTCACGCTGTTTTTCGGCGGCGGAGCTGTGGAAGCGGTTTTCGGCTCACTTCTTGCAATAATAGTTAAGTTCACCAGCGACAAGCTCTCAGCCATAAGGGCAAGCACGTTCCTTAACGCCGTAGTCTGCTCAATGGTAATGTCCCTTATAGCGGTGGGGCTTTCAAAGGCAGGGGCAGTCCCCCGCTTTGACAAAATGATAATCGGCGTTTCAATGTCCCTGGTTCCGGGAGTTGCCCTGACAAACTGCATGAGAGACTTTATCTCGGGGGACTTTTTCTCGGGGATATACACCCTTACCGAAGCTATCCTTACCGCAGCAGGTCTGGCTGTTGGCACAGGCTCGGCAGTGGCAGCTGTAATAAAGTTCTGAAAGGTGCATGGATATGGATACAGATATCATAAAAGATGTGGTGCTCCCATGCGTGTTCAGCTTTGTGGGCTGCTTTGCGGTGGGCGTGCAGTTCAATATACGCTTCTGGCACCTGATAGCAGCCTCTGTAGGCTCCATAGTCAGCCAGATGATCTTCTCGGTAATGAGCATGAGCGACTACAACGGCATAAAGTGCTGCTTTGTGGCAGCGGCAGCCGTGGCGTTCTATTCCGAAGTAATGGCCCGTGTGTGCAAGGCTCCCGTTAATATGTACCTCATTGTGGGAATAATCCCCCTTGTCCCGGGCGGACTTATGTATTACACCATGCTTGCCCTTGTGACAGGCGATAATGAGACCTTCCTTGACCGTGCGGCTGACGCATTCGGCGAGGCGGCTGCTATTGCCATGGGCATTTTTGCAATATCGTCACTGGTGCGCATAGCATCAAATGTGTATAAATATCTTGAAAAGAAATACGGCAGCGCCTACAAGGGCAGCAGTGGAATAAAGAAGATATAGAAAGGACTTTTTATGAATATTAACAGAGATCTCCCAAAGGTGACTGTCACCGAAAAATGCAGAAAACGCACAGCCTACGGCCACCCATGGATATACGACAACGAGGTAGTCTCCGCCGATGAGATAACCGACGGCGAGCTGGCGGACGTTGTAAGCGAAAAGAACCGCTACATAGGCACAGGCTTTTACAACTCAAAGTCCAAGATACGTGTGCGCATAATCTCCCGCAGCACCAACGACAAGTTTGACGAGGACTTTTTCCGCCGCCGTCTGCAGTACGCATATGATTACCGCAAGACCGTTATGTCCCATGAGGATATGACCGCCTGCCGCCTTATTTTCGGCGAGGGCGACAGTTTCCCCGGACTTACCGTTGACAGGTTCAATAATCTTCTTTCCGTTCAGATACTTTCACTGGGCATTGAAAAGCGCAGAGATATCATTCTCCCCGCTCTGCTGGATATTCTCAGAAATGACGGCTGCAAAATTGACGGCATCTATCTGAGAAATGACGTAAATATACGCACCCTTGAGGGCATGGCAGAGGAAAAGGGCTGGTATCTCCGAGAGAACGATGTATCCCCCGTCACCGTCATTACCGAAAACGGCATAAAGTACAATGTTGACGTGGAAAACGGTCAGAAAACCGGCTTTTTCCTTGACCAGAAATATAACCGACGTGCCGCAGCCTCCATTGCCAAGGGCAAGAACGTGGTTGACTGCTGCACTCACACAGGCTCCTTTGCGCTTAACTGCGCCAAGGGCGGTGCGGCTCATGTCACCGCTGTTGATGTTTCCGCTCAGGCGATAGAAATGGCACGCTCCAACGCAGAGCTTAACGGGCTGTCGGGCAATATGTCCTTTGTGACCTCCGATGTGTTTGATTTCCTCAAAAACCGCATTGAGACCCATGACCGCAGCGCCGATTATATTATCCTTGATCCGCCTGCATTTACCAAGTCCAGAAAGACCGTTGGCAACGCAAAGAACGGCTATCTGGAGCTTAACACGCTGGCGATGCGACTGCTGCCCAGAGGCGGATATCTTGCCACAGCCTCATGCTCCCACTTCATGACAGAGGAGCTTTTCGCTCAGATGCTCCGAGATGCAGCAAGAGCCGCAGGGGTAAATCTCAGAATGATAGAAATGCGCCGTCAGGCTCCCGACCACCCTATCCTCATGTCCGTTGACGAAACGGAATACCTGAAATTCTACCTGCTGCAGATAATCTGACGCAGTGTTGCGGAAACAGTTACCATAGCCTAACCATATGTGAAAATACTCGTAATAAAATTACTCAGATGTTATTTTGCCATAAAAATACAGTAAATTATTGTGCAGTATAAACATATTCTTCCTTTTATCCTTGTTTTCTTTGTTACAAATAAGTATTGCCAAACTTTCAAATAACTGGTATAATACTAAACGTTGTGTAAGATATATGTAAAAGCTATATCAAATCGCAGCAAAATCCTTGTGTGGAAAGCAAGGATACAAATGGGAAAGATTTAAAGGAGAATTTCACTATGAAAAAGACTATTATGGCAATCGTACTGGCATCTGCACTTGCACTTTGTGCAACCGCTTGCGGCAACAATGATACTGCTGAGAACGCTACACTCGGCGAATCTGAGGCTGTTGCTGAGACCGCTACTCTCGGCGATTCCGAAGCTGCTGCTGAATAATCTTTTGTTAGTACATATGCCAAAGCCCGTCGGAGGATCCTCCGACGGGCTTTATTTTGTTGTATTTATTCGGGCTTGTACAGGCTCATTACCGAGCAAGCCTGCTTTACGCCGTCCACTGCTGCGGACATTATTCCGCCTGCATAGCCTGCGCCCTCTCCGCAGGGATACAGTCCCTCTGCCGAAAGGCTGCACATATTCTCCCCACGCCTTATCCTTACGGGGGAGGACGTCCTTGTCTCGGGAGCTGTAAGCACCGCTCCCCTGTCGCCGAAGCACTTCATTTTCCGTGCAAATACTCCAAGACCCGTGCGCATCATATCCGTAACAAAGGGCGGGAGTATCTTGTCAAGATCGCAGGGAACCGTTCCTATGGCATATGTGGGCGTTACACTCAGAGCTTTAAGCTCTGCCTTTCTGTCAAGAAACGCTCCCACCGTTACCGCAGGGGCTTTGTAGCTGCCGCTCTGCTCATATGCCGCACGCTCTATCTTTCGTGCAAACTCAACGCCGTCAAGAATATTCTTTCCGTAGTCCTCGGGAGAGACGGAGACCACAAGGGCGGCGTTGGCGTTAAGACCGTCTCTTGCAAACTCGCTCATTCCGTTAGTGACGATAGTTTTCTCCTCGCTCTGGCTGGGAACAACAGTTCCTCCGGGGCACATACAGAAAGTGTAAACTCCCCTGCCGTTTTTGGTGTAGCTCAGCTGATATTCTCCCACAGGCAGCGCAGGGTCATCTGCATGAGCGCCGTAAAGGCTCACGTTAACGTCCTTCTGCAAATGCTCGATGCGTGCGCCCACAGCAAAGGGCTTTGGCTCCATAACGATCTCACGGCGGAAGAGCATTTCAAAGGTATCTCTTGCGCTGTGACCTATGGCAAGTATCATGGCGCAAACAGGTATCTCCTCGCTTCCGTTCACGGTAACAGAGCGCAGTCTGCCGTTTGAAAGGGAGATATCCGTCACCTGACTGTTAAACCGAACTTCTCCCCCAAGGCTGATTATACGCTGGCGGATATTTTTCACAACGCCCCTGAGCCTGTCAGTGCCGATGTGGGGCTTTGCCTTTGTGAGTATCTCATCGGGAGCGCCGAACTCCGCAAAGCGTGCGGAAACATATCTGCAAAGGGGGTCTTTTATGCGTGTGGTGAGCTTTCCGTCGGAAAATGTGCCTGCGCCGCCCTCGCCGAACTGAACGTTTGTTTTGGGCGAAAACTCTCCCCCATGCCAGAAATCGGAGACAGCCCTGCTGCGGTTATCCACATCAGCGCCACGCTCCAGCACCAGCGGACGGTAGCCCATTTCCGCAAGAACGAGAGCCGCAAACATTCCCGCAGGTCCGAAGCCGCACACGGCGATACGTCCCTCAGGGGAAATGCTGCCTGTTATCTTTGGCTCAAAGGGCGTGATATCAACATAGGTGCAGAAATCCTTCAGGGAGCATATCTTTTCCTCTTCCGCTCTGCTTTCAAGCTCCGCCCAGACAGAAGAGACAGTCTTGATATCGTTCTGCTTGCGTGCATCAAGAGATATCTTGTGAATACCAGTCTGAACGGCCTTTTTTATGCCTGCCTTTTTAAGCGCCGCTCCGATTATCTCGCTGCTGTCTGTTCCGACAGGTGAATTTATCCCCTGAATAATAATTGCCATGATAAAACCGCCTTTTTAGAATAAAATGAAAAATTTTCCTGATCTGAATTGTTTAATATATAAAAAGACCCACGAAAGGAACATGACCATGAAAAGGATTTACGCCCTTCCCATTATTGCCGCTCTTATCTTATGCGGCTGCTCGAAGGAGATCACCGTGATACCGCAGGCAGATACGCCCTCGGAAACTGCCGACGAAACTGCCGCAAAGCAGACACAGCCGGCAGAAACCACTGAAACACAGGCTCAGACCTCCGCTGTGTCGGAAATCATCATCACCGCAGATATTCCTATTGACGATGATACCGATGTTTTTGACGACAGCGAATTTTCCGATATCACGTCAGATGACACATCTGATATCACCGACCTTGCCGATGAGGAGCTGACCGACAATACCATGACCGTCACAGTTATGTCCGTAAGCGAAAACGGCTTTATGGCAGCTCTGAGTCAGGACACATTTTTCGGCAAAAAGAATGACGAAGTGTCAATCGGTCTGCCATATGACCACCCTGAGATAGAGGGCGGCTGTGTGCTTATGGTCACTCTTTCCGATGACTGCGAGGTCATGGAAAGCTATCCCATGCAGATAAGCAGCCAGTATGTGGAGTACATAGAGGTGCTTACTTATCCCGATGAATAAGCTCCGCCGCCTCAGGACAGGTGCGTATGTAGTGGAAAAGATACTGCTGGGCAATGCCCTGAACGCCCTTTACGCAGTCAGGCAGACCTTTGGGATAAAAGCTTTCGTTAACACGCTTTATCCACACATCAACGGGATATGCGTCCGTTCTGTACATACCGAAAAGCAATACGCACATAGCCACCTTGGGGCCAATGCCTTTGACGGTCATAAGCGCTTTTTCCGCTTCCGTCAGGGGCATTTTCTTTACCTCGTCCAGCGAAAGCTCGCCTGAATTGACCCTTGCGGCGCAGTCCTCGATGTACTTTGCACGAAAGCCCGCACGCAAAGGCACCAGATCATCGGCAGTAACGCCCATCATCTGAGAAAACTGCGGAAATCCGCCGTACATATCGCACAGCCTGCCGATTATCCCCTTTATTCGTGGGATATTGTTGTTCTGAGAAAGAATGAACGATATAAGGCACTCCTCTGCATCCTGCCTGAGAAGCCTTACGCCCTTGGCATATGCGCACGCCTTTGCAAGGGTTTCGTCCTCGGAAAAGCGGCGTTTCAGCTCGCCGTAATCAGTGTTAAGGTCAAAGTAATCCAGCCAGATGTTTCTGAAATCCTCCTCGGTAACGCCGTGGAGAATGAATATCCCCTTGTCATATTCCGTCTGGGATATAGTCAGGGGGATATTTTTGTAATATCCCTTGTACGTCCTGAAATAGTCCGAGGTTACGCTTTCCCACCTGAACGCCTGACCGCAGTCAAGGGTATCGTCAAGGGAGAAATTTTCTTCGCAGAGAATGATATCTCCGTTTTTATAAGTATAATCCATATTATCACCGATCGTTCGCAGACCTGCTTATAAGCCTGCCTGAAATTTTTAAAGCTACACCTTATTATAACATAATTTTCGGCACATGAAAAGAGGAAAATTATTATAACATAAAAAGCAGCCATCCGCTACAGATGACTGCTTTTTATGGAAAGATTTTAAGAGAGGATAGTGTGTTTTTTTATCAAAGGTTTGTTCCCTTTGAGTATGTTCTTATTATACACTATTATTTTTAAATATTCAATTCATTTTTTGCACATTATTTACTCAGGATTTTTGGCAGTTATCACATAAAGTTATAATTGGCTTAAATGTTTTTGTGCAAGATTATAATTTACCTCACTGCTTTTCTCAACAATCCGCCTTTTCGGCATAATATAAGTATAAAAATAAAGTATCGCCGACAAAGCTGATATTTTAAAGAAGCAGAGCGATACACAGACGGAGGTATTTTTATGAACGAACACTACTTTTTAGGCTCATCTTCCCCATGCGGCTTTGTGACACCTATCAAGGAACTGCTGGGCGACACGGACAACACTGTCTATCTCCTGAAAGGCACGGCAGGCTGCGGAAAATCCACACTGATGAAAAAAATATCCGCTGCCTTTTCCGATGAACCCCAGGAAATATACCACTGCTCCTCCGACCCCGATTCCCTGGACGCAGTTTATCTGAAAAACAGAAAAGCTATCATTATGGACGGCACCGCTCCCCACTGCTTTGACCCTGTTTATCCAAAAGCGGTGGAGTCTATAATCGACCTGGGGGCATATCTGGACACCGCAAAGCTCAGGCAGAACAAAAAGGATATCATCACCGTCACCGATGAGTGCGCAGGCTTCCACAAGCGCTGCCGTCTGTGCCTTGCGGCTATTTCCTCGGTAATATCCGATATGCTTTCCGCCGCAGCCGAGTCCCTGGATATAGAAAAGCTGAACGCCTTTACCGGCCGTACATCAAAGAGGCTTATCCCAAGAAAAACCGAAAAAACAGCCTGCGGCAAGGTAACGGCGAAGCAGCTTTCGGCAATGACCATGAACGGCTACAAGACCTATCTGCCTGAGTATGAGAAGATATATCTGCTGTCCGACAGCTTTATGGCAGGCTCGGATATATTCCTCCGTGACATCTGCGACTCGGCTATAAGAAAGGGCTATGATGTTATCGTCAGCCGCTGCCCTCTCTGCACCGAAATGTACTACGAGCATGTTCTTATCCCCGAGCTTGGCACGGCGTTCATATCATCGGGCTGCATCAATAACATAACTGTGGAGAGCAGCAAAAAGGTAATAAATTTCAGGCGGTTCTATGTCCCTCAGCCCATGATAAAACAGCGGCTGAGATTCGGCAAAAAAGCGGCTTCCGAAATGATCCGTGAAGCCGCTTCGGCAATGCAGTCCGCAAAGGATATCCATGATACGCTGGAAAAATATTATGTTTCCGCCGCCGATTTCGACAGCCTTAACCGCCTTTCCTACAAGCTTATCTCGGAGATAAAGAGCTTATAAGGCTGTGCCCGAGGAGTTGTCGTCCTTGACGCCCTCGGTGCTTTCGGGGATAAAAAGTATCTTAATGGTCATAAGTATAAGCTTTATGTCAAGCAGCAAAGAATACTGCTCAATGTACATCAGATCAAGACGCAGCTTGTCATAGGGCGTGGTGTTGTACTTTCCCAGCACCTGCGCATATCCCGTAAGTCCTGCCTTGACCTTGAGCCTGTAGCGGAATTCGGGCATTATCTTTTCGTTTTCCGCAGCAAGCTCTGGGCGCTCGGGGCGGGGTCCTACTATGGACATATCTCCCTTTAAGATATTCAGCAGCTGAGGAAGCTCATCTATTCTCACCTTGCGTATAACTCTGCCCACAGGGGTGATGCGGTCGTCATGCTCTCCCGCAAGCCTTGCAACGCCGTCCTTTTCAGCGTCAGTTTTCATGCTTCTGAATTTATAGACCTTGAACACCTTGCCGTCACGGGTGAGCCTGTCCTGAGTGTAGAACACGGGACCGCCGTCATACAGCTTGATGCACAGAGCGGTTATGAGCATTATGGGCGATGTTACAATGCAACCCAGCGCCGAAAGCATTATATCAAAGGCACGCTTGATGATAAGCGACTCGGCGGAAAGTCCCGAATTTCGGCATACAAGAAGCGGCGTATCGAACAGATGTATCTGCTCAGCACCTCTGATAATGATATCCGAAAGCTTGGGAGTGATGTATGTGCGCTTGGAGTTCGCAAAGCATATTTTCAGGATATCGTTCTTCCGCTCGCTGGGAACATCGCAGATGATAACAGCGTCATAGGAAACTATAAGCTCGGTAATAAGGCTGATATCCTCATCGCAGCTTACGGCACGGCAGATCATGAACCTGTCCTCACGGAGGCTCATTTTTTCAACAAGTCCCACCGCCTGCCTGCTTCCGTAGATTATCACCATTTTCTTGGGCGCATAAAGCTTTGAGTAAATGCGGTTGCCGCAGAATGCCCAGATACCAATGAACGCCATGTCCGCAAGAGTGACCCAGAGCATAGGCAGCACATCGGCAACAGAACGCTCCAAAAGACATATCTGCACATATGTTATGCCGTTGATGAACAGCACGGACAAGCACTGGGAATAAATGATGTCCGACACTCTCAGCAGACCTATCCTGAAGCCGTTGTATATCCTTGAAAACAGAAAGATAAGCACCACATACACGCCGAAAATAAGCAGATTTCCCTTCCAGCCGAAATGGTCAGCCTGGATCCTGTCGGAATTGAGCACAAGATTATAGTGAGTGAGCCATGCGCAGGCGTAGCTGCCCAGCAAGAAGATTATCAGCACGGAGGAGATAAGCCCCATTATGAGCCGTTTGTATTTTTCACGTTTTTTTATATTCATATCGGAATTTCACCCTTTAATAATGTTTATGCAGTAAATAAGTATATTATAGCACATCATAAAGGCAAAATCAAGCGGTTGAGACGGGCTGTTCAGATGAATATTCAGCCGCCTAAGGGATAAAATATCATCAACAAATACAAAAAAAGGTCGTGATAATATGAATGAGCCTTCTCCCTGGCTGCAGACCTCCCCTTTCGGGCGCAGGCTGATGGTATTCCTCGGCGGCGGCATTATCTACTCGCTTGTCGAGGTGGTCTATCGGGGCTTCACCCACTGGTCAATGACGCTGACAGGCGGCATATGCCTGCTGATAATGTACCTGCGGTATATCAGCCACCCCAACGACAGCATTGTGATGAAATGCTTTTTCGGAATGTGCGTGATAACATTTTTCGAGTTCGCCGTGGGCTGCATCGTAAATCTGCTCATGGGCTGGAACGTGTGGGATTATTCCCATATGTACCTGAATGTGCTGGGACAGATATGTCCCTCATACTCGGGAGCATGGTTTTTGCTGTCATATCCCGTGGCACTGGCATGCAGTCTGGAGTCCCCTGCCGATGAAACACCGAATACGGGACTTTCGGAAAATTTTTCTGTATAAACTTCAAATTAACGGCAAAAATAGTAGCGAGGCAATCCTCAGATCACTATTTGAAAGGACACGATAATATGAAAAATCATTTCAACGGCAAGTTATCGGGCAAGGGAACGGCAGCCATCATCTGCTTCTGTCTGGCGGCAGTGGCAGCACTGGGAATCTTCTCCTACAACAAATCAGCCAAGGAACTGAGAAGCGAGCTTTCGGGCGTGAGCAGTACATCTGAAACAGCTCAGACAGAGGCGGCGCAGGACGCAAACGCAGCGGCGGACAACGTTCCCGTTGAAGAAGCGGCAGCCCCTCAGGAGGACATTATCCTTGAGCATGACGCATTCGGCGGCGAAGAAGCTGAGGTCTCCCCCACCGAGTCGGACGCTATCACAGGCGCAGTGGTACGTCCCGCAGACGGTGAGATACTGGAAGCGTTCTCTGACGGCGAGCTGGTAAAGTCCAAAACACTCAGCGTGTGGAAGACCCATGACGGCATCGACATTGCGGCAGCTCAGGGCGAGAATGTGAAATCAATCTGTGCGGGAACTGTCTCCGAAGTGACCGACGACCCTATGATGGGCATTACAGTTGTAATCGACCACGGCAGCGGCTACACAGGCTACTACTGCAATCTTGCGGAAGAGGTAAAGATCTCCGCAGGTGACGAGGTAAGCGCAGGCACAGTTATCGGCGAGGTGGGCAGCACTGCTGATGCCGAACTTGCGGACGAGTCTCATCTTCACTTCGGCATCAAGAAAAACGGCTCATGGACCGACCCTGCAGAATTTCTCTCGGGCGAAGGAAGCTGAAAATAATATTCCCCCTTTTGTCAGGCGCACTTGTGTACTTGACGGAAGGGGGATATTTGTGTTATAAGTCGCAGATAAAATCAAACACTAATCAAATTATCTATTGACAATTTAATTTTTGTTGTGTTATAATATAAAGAAATTAATGCCCTAATGAATAAGAACGGAAGTTGATTAAAATGACTGATGATGCCATATCTATTTTTATTTCAGCAATGAAGGATAGTATTGCCGATAATATGTTAATAATAAACACTGCAATTATAAATACTGTTATTTTACTTTTTTCATTTATTTTTGCAATTGTAGTTTCTAAATATTATAATAATCCAAATGAGAAAGACTTAAAAAAGCATTTATATTATGTATTAGATATATCATATACTTTTTTTATTGGAATAATAACAATATTTCCCTTACTTGGAATGTTGGGAACAGTCGTTGCACTAATAGCTGTCGGAGCTAATTTTCAAAATGGTAGCAACATTGATGTTGGAAAATTTTTTTTAGCATTAACTTCCACAGCATACGGAATAATTTTTTCTATCATATTTAAACTTTTAAATTTTGCGGTACAACCTTTTATCGAAAATCAAATATCAAAAGCTAAAGCTGTTCTTAATATAGAGGATTAAAAATGGGCAAGAGCAAACGGGAAATTATATTGGATTTTACGCCATTACTTGATGTTATGATGCTTATTCTTTTCTTCTTTATTTTGTTTGCCAATACCAATTACCAAAACAAAATTGAAGAAGCTAATGCAAATGCACAGTCAAAAATTGAAGAAGCAGAAGAAGCGAAAGAAGAAGCTCAATCCAAAATTGATACTTACAACGAAAAGATTGAAGAACTTGAGGAAGAACTTAACGCATTAGATAGTGCCGGCAACACAAACGGAGAAGCTATTGACAGTTTATATAAGTATAAACAAGACCTATTCCTTAGGCTGAAACTGAAAAAAGAAGAAAAAAGTGTCGGAGAAGCTTCAAAAAAAATATGGAATATACACGTATACTATGACAACAACGAAATTGGCATAATCAACGACATAAATGAGCATAGTATCGAAAAATGCTCAAATGAATTTTTAAAAATCTTATCAGATAACAAATTTAACAAAGATGAAAATTTAATCTGTGAATTGATTATAAATACATCTGAGGGTGGTTCCCTCGAATCATACGTATATACAAGTGAAATTTTAAAGAGAATAGAAAAAGATTACAAGTATTTGTTTGTACCACAAACACCGATAGATACAGATGAATAATAAATCTTGAAAAAAACGGAGGAATTATCATGAGTAAAAAATCAAGTGAAAAAGCTAATTTTAATGGCTCTGGGATAGGAAAAGTAATTGCAGTAATCTTAATAATTATTATAATAATTTTTGCAGTACTTTTCCTGTTATCAAGACATGGATTCGGCTTTGGTAAAGGCAACAATAGTTCAGACAGTAGTGCTGTACCTGCTATTGCGCAAATACAAGAATCAGAAACATCATCAGACAATACAGTTTCCACTACTACATCAACCACAGCTGCAGAAAATTACATAGAAGTAAAAATTGACGAAAACAATTACCTATACAACAATACCAAATACTCTGTAGAAAATATAGACCAGTTAATTGATGAACTGAATAAAAATACAGATAGTATCGTAAAAATAGTTGAAAATCAAGCATCATTAAAGGCATACAACACCTTAATTGATAGGTTGAATGAAAACAAAATCAGTTACATAGACTATACTATAGGAAAAGGTGAAACAACAGAATAAATAGCTTTGTATCGGTCATCTAAACAGATGACCGATTTTATTATGGTTATACTGTTTGATTCCCTATATACCGCCGTTTCAGACAGTTTTAAGCACTCAAAAAATTTCTGAAACGATTTAAGAGAAACGAAGAGAATTAAAGCAAAACAGAGAGAAATCAAGAGTATGAGGGATATATTTCAAAAATCAGCAAAAAAAGTCTTGACAAACCCGTTTCAAGTGTGTATAATAATCAATGTTGTGTAAAGAAGAGGTATGAGTTCCCTGTGATATTTGAGTTGCGTGCAGGGCGGTACCAACGTCTATGCGGCAATTTTTTCGATACTATATTAAAAAGGAGATCTGACTATGTCAACTTATATGCCTAAGGCTAATGAAATCAGCCGTAAGTGGTATGTGCTTGATGCTTCCGGTAAGTCCCTCGGTCGTGTAGCTGCTCAGGCTGCTGCAATCCTCCGTGGCAAGCACAAGCCCACATTCGCTCCTCACGCTGACTGCGGCGACCACGTTATCATCATCAACTGTGCTGAAGCTGTTCTTACAGGAAGAAAGCTCGAGCAGAAGACCTACAAGTGGCACACCGGCTGGATCGGCGGTCTTAAGGAGACCAAGTACAGCGAAATGATGAAGAAGAACCCTGAGAAGGCTATGATGATCGCAGTAAACGGTATGCTCCCCAACAACACACTTGGCAGAGCAGCTCTTACCCGTCTGAGAGTATATGCAGGCGCTGAGCACAACCATGCTGCACAGAAGCCCGAAAAGTTCGATATATAAGGAGGGTGTAAACAATGTACGAATCTAAACAGCAGTATTTTTACGGCACAGGAAGAAGAAAAAGCTCTGTTGCAAGAGTAAGAGTTTACCCCGGCAGCGGCAAGATCACCATCAATGGCAGAGACATTGACGATTACTTTGGTCTTGAGACCCTCAAGCTCATCGTTAGACAGCCTCTCGCTCTCACTGAGACCGCTGAGCAGTTCGATATCGTTTGCACAGTAGCAGGCGGCGGCGTTACAGGTCAGGCAGGTGCTATCAGACACGGTCTTTCCCGTGCTCTCCTCGTTTTCAACCCTGAGCTTCGTCCCGTTCTCAAGAAGGCCGGTTTCCTCACAAGAGACCCCAGAATGAAGGAAAGAAAGAAGTACGGCTTAAAGGCTGCTCGTCGTGCTCCCCAGTTCTCAAAGAGATAATCACAGCCCTTACAAATCACGTATTTACGTGCTTTGGGGCAAGCTTATCATCACTTTGGTCAACTTTTGGACAACCAATAAAGACTATATTAACCGCTATGTTCTTGCATAGCGGTTATTTTTGTATGCTGTAACTTTTAATTACTTGCTGTGTTGTCATTTATAAACTTCTGTTCGATTGAAGCGGCAATATTGCGTTTCATTCCTTCGAGAACATCTGCATAGGTATTTGCAGTTCTTTCGATTTTTACAGACTTTTTTTCATAGGGTCTATTTGGCAGATGAATTTATGTCCGATAAGTATTAGTTATCAACGGTTCGTTACACATTTAATTATCAAAGGAGGAATTTCTAATGAGAAATTCAAAGATGAAAGGCTTTACCCTTATCGAGCTCATCGTTGTTATCGCAATCATCGGTGTTCTCGCAGCTATCCTCGTTCCCTCTATGAT
>CEAX01043132.1_pt1 | contig 29253 bp, 27 predicted proteins | sample 554721 | NCBI WGS metagenome assembly CEAX01 (sample SAMEA3182098, study PRJEB8094) | gut metagenome | biome: human; feature: gut; material: Stool; isolation source: human stools | place: Canada | collected 2012-05-30 | reverse complement strand
CATACTGGTGATGACCAGTACCAGTAAGGTCACGACATAAGGGATCATCTTATACAGCTCCTGATACTCCATATGCTCGATACCGGTGGGCAGATACAGATACAGAATATACAGACCACCGAACAGGAAAGAAGCAAATACACTGATATTCGGTCTCCAGATAGTGAAGATGACCAGCGCAATGGCAAGCCAGCCTCTGTCACCGAACGCATCGTTGGACCAGACACCGCAGGCATAATCCATTACATAGTACAGTCCGCCCAGACCTGCGATCATACATCCCACGCAGGTAGCGATGTATTTGTACCGGGATACGTTGATACCGGCTGCATCTGCGGTATTGGGACCCTCACCGACTGCTCTTAAGTGCAGTCCGGTTCTGGTATGACTCAGAACATACGATGCCGCAAACGCAATGATCACTGCCAGATAAGCCAGGAATCCATAGGATAAAAACAGCTTGCCAAACCAGCCAAGTTTTCCCGCAAAAGGAAGTGACTTACTGAAATAACTGCTGGTAGCAGACAGTGCAATGGAAGGTACATCACTGTTTACCAGCTTGATCAGGGATCCTCCAAAGAAGTTACCGAAGCCGACACCGAAGGTGGTCATTGCCAGACCGGTCACGTTCTGGTTCGCCCGCAGGGTAACAGTCAGGAAGCAGTACAGCAATCCCATCAACAGGGATCCTAACAGGCAGCAGAGCATCGGAATCGCAATAGCAAGAAACCCATTCATGTTCGCCGCGCCTCCTGCGGATCTCTCATAGAAGAAAGATCCGATGACACCACAGATACCTCCCACATACATAACGCCGGGGATTCCCAGATTCAGGTTACCGGATTTCTCCGTAATGATCTCACCGGTACTCCCGTATAACAGAGGAATTCCCTGTACGATTGCTCTCGGAATAAATGCAAGTAAAAATGACCACATGCTTACTGTTCCTCCTTTTCTGCTTTTTTACGGAACTGCAGTCTGTAAGTAATGAAGAACTCACAACCGATGATAAAGAACAGGATAATACCTGTCAGAATATCGGAATAAGAATGATTCAGTCCAAAATTGGTAGAGATCTCACTGGCTCCGCGATCCATGAATATGATCAGGAAGCTGGAGAATACCATGGTCAGAGGATTGAACTTGGACATCCAGGATACCAGTACAGCGGTAAATCCCTGTCCACCTGCAATCGTGGTAGTCACAGTATGATTGATGCCTCCTACCAGAAGCAGGCCTACCAGTCCACACAGTGCACCGGATAACAGCATGGTACGGATAATTACCTTTTCCACCTTAATACCCACATATTTTGCAGTATTTTCGCTCTCACCCACAACAGAGATCTCATATCCCTGCTTACTGTAGTTCAAATATACATACATAAATATCGTGATCACTACTGCCACCACTATACTTAACAGATATTTGGAACCGAAGATCTGCGGTAGCCAGCCCACATTGGTGTTCTGGTTGATGATACCGATCTTACCGGATCCCTTGGGAACCTCCCATACTATCGTATAAAATGCCACCAACTGAGTAGCTATGTAGTTCATCATCAGCGTAGACAGTGTCTCATTGGTATTCCATTTCGCCTTGAAAAATGCGGGAATGAAGCCCCAGATGGCTCCTGCTGCCAGACTTGCCACGATCATGCACAGGATCACAACTGCGTTCGGAAGCTTATCTCCCAGACAGATCATACAGGCTGCTGCTGCCAGCCCGCCGATCAGCACCTGTCCCTCACCGCCGATATTCCAGAATTTCATCTTAAATGCCGGAGTCAATGCCAATGCGATCAAAAGCAGGATCGCTATATTCTGAAAAGTGACCCATGTCTTGCGAACGGATCCGAAAGCACCCAGAACGATGGACTGATATACCTGTAAAGGATTGATTCCCGTGGTGATCGTCGTAATGATACCGCACAGGATCAGTGCCAGCAGGATTGCCAGAAATCGAATACCCAGAGATTTATACCAGGGAAGCGCATCTCTTTTTACGATATGAAACAAAGGCTCTTTATTCTTTTCCTTCATGTTCTTTGCCTCCTACTCTGGTCATCAGCATACCGACCTCATTTTTGTCTGTCTTTCTCGCATCCAGAATACCGCTCACTTCTCCGCCGCACAATACCATGATACGGTCGGACAGCTCCATCAGCACATCCAGATCCTCACCTACGAAAATCACGGCAACGCCCTTTTTCTTCTGTTCATTGATCAGGTCATATATAGTATACGAAGAATTAATATCCAGTCCACGTACCGCATAAGCCGTCAACAGTACGGTAGGTGCAGACGCAATCTCTCTTCCAACGAGAACCTTCTGTACATTACCACCGGACAATCTGCGTACCGGAGTGGTGATACCCGGGGTTACAACCTCCAGATTTTCTACCACATCAGTTGCAAGCTGTTTGGAAGGCTTTCGGTTCGTAAACGGTGTATGTCCCTGTCGGAAAGAACGTAACATCATATTATCGGTCAGATCCATATTGCCTACCAGACCCATTCCGAGACGATCCTCCGGTACAAAAGAAAGCGATACACCCATCTCTGCGATCTTCAACGGATCCTTGCCGATCAGCATTTCCTTACTTCCATCATCTTCCACATAACTGATCGTGCCGGCTTCTGTTACCTGCAGACCTGCAATGGCTTCCAAAAGCTCCTTCTGTCCACAGCCGGAGATACCGGCGATTCCCAGGATCTCACCACTGTTGGCGGTAAAGGAGACGTCCTTCAGCTTAACGATACCTTCTTCGTTACGTACGGTCAGTCCCTGTACTTCGATACGAGGCTTCGGATTCACAGGTTCCGGTCTGACAATATTCAAAGTAACCGCATGTCCCACCATCATATTGGTCATTTCCGTAACGGTGGTATCCTTTGTCAGCATGCTTCCAATATACTGACCGTTACGAAGCACAGCCACCCTGTCGGACAGAGATTCCACTTCATGCATTTTATGGGTAATAATGACAATAGCCTTGCCGTCATCTCTCATTTTCCGGAGAACGTTAAAGAGCTTCTCTGTCTCCTGCGGTGTCAGTACAGCGGTAGGCTCATCCAGGATCAGGATATCCGCACCACGATACAGCACCTTTACAATCTCTACGGTCTGCTTCTGGGATACCGTCATATCATAGATTTTCTGCTTCGGATCTACTTCAAAACCGTATTTGTCACAGATCTCCTCTATTTTACGGGATGCCTCCTTGATATTAAGCCTGCCTTCCAGACCCAGGATGATATTCTCGGTAGCAGAAAGTACATCGATCAGCTTAAAATGCTGATGCACCATACCGATTCCCAGCCGTAACGCATCCTTGGGGGATTTGATGACCTCTTCCTTACCGTTAATAAAGATCTGTCCCTCATCCGGAAAATAAATACCGGAGAGCATATTCATCAGTGTCGTCTTACCGCTGCCGTTTTCCCCAAGCAGCGATAATATCTCACCCTTATAGATATCCAGATTTACCTTATCATTGGCAATCACGGATCCAAAAGTCTTGGTAATGTTTTTCATTGAAACCGCAGCTACTTTTGTCTCTTTTTCCATCCTAGTCACCTTTCCAATTTATCCACGACCTGCAATTTTCAGGTCTTTTAATACCTGGCATAAGCACACTGGCCGCCCCTTTTCTACCTCATCCATCCACAAAAGCAAAAGATCCATAAGGTAGAAAAAGGGCGGCGCGGCGATAAACGCTGCGCCGTCCGGGCTATTTCAATAAGTCAATTAATACTGCTCATCCAACAGGTTGATTCCATCAATTCTTACATTGAAGTAAGGAGCGGAACGGAATGCAACATCGGACTCATGGAAGTATCCGTCACTTACTACCTCATGGTCGGGAGTATAATCAGGATCGGTATCGATATCAGCTTCATAGCTGTCCAGGGTCTTGCCGTCTACAGTAAAGGTGGTGATATCATATACATGAGCCTTGCCTGCGATCAGATCAGCCTTTGCAGCTTCTACTGCTTCTGCGGTACCATCTGCTACAGCAGCACCAAGATCGCTCAGCTCTACAGAGCCGGTCTCCAGAGTACCACACCAGTCAGTATCGATAGGAGTTCCATCTGCTACACATTTAATAGCATACTCAAAGTAAGGCTCCCAGTTAACTCTGGAAGATACCAGGAAGGTATTGGGGCAGGCTGCCTCAGTGCTTCCGTTGTAAGATACGTTGGGAACGCCTGCGGTCTCACATGCGGTAGGAGCACCCATGGAGTCTGCATGCTGGCTGATCAGTACACATCCGCCCTCGATCAGCTTGTTAGCTGCTTCCTTCTCAGCGGTCTCATCGTACCAGGAACCGGTAAAGGTTACATCCATGGTAACGCTGGGGCATACGGAACGAGCGCCCAGGAAGAAGGATGTATAACCGGACATAACTTCTGCATAAGTATAAGCACCTACATAACCCATCTTAGCCTGATCCTCGGTAATATCACCGTTAGCGATCATCTCATTCAGCTTCATGCCTGCAACGATACCTGCAAGGTAACGGCCATCATAGATGGAAGCAAATGCATTGTGGAAGTTGTCCAGGCCCTCGGTATGAGCCTTGGTTCCGGTTGCATGGCTGAACTGAACATTGGGATACTCCTTAGCAGCCTCGATGATGTAGTCCTCATGTCCAAAGCTGTCTGCAAAAATAAAATTGCAGCCTGCATCAGCAAGCTCACAAGCTGCTTCATAAGCTTCCTGTCCTTCAGGAATGTTGGTCTTGGTCATGTACTCAATGCCAAGCTTCTCACAAGCTGCCTTTGCTCCGTTCAGGAAGTTCAGATCATAAGTAGAGTTCTCATCATGCAGGAAAATAAAACCTGCCTTTACACCACTGACAGCTTCGCCAGCTGCTTCAGTAGTAGCTGCTGCCTCAGTAGTAGCTGCTACCTCAGTAGTAGCTGCAACAGTTGCAGCATCTGTGCCGGTGGTAGCTGCGTTATTGGATCCGCATCCTGCCAGAGCAGTAACTGCGAGAGCCATAGCTGCGAGTAAACTTACGACTTTCTTTTTCATAATTCTCCTCTTTCTGCGCTGCTGCTTCGTTACAGATCCATGTAGCAGCGCGGGCACAGATCTGCAGATAAACCGGTGAGTCAACGCAAAAAGGGTGTATGACACCTTCATACGACCCCTTTATTGTACTCTCTCAACATTAGTCAGTATAAGCATTTGTCTGACTTCTTGTCAAGAGAAGTATTAAATTTTTATTAACTCGTTTGCGAATGTGGTTCTGAATAGTTATCTAACTCTTAAGATCGAAATGTGATCTCTCCTGTTTTGTCATCCATACTTTCCACAATAGCGAGCGACTCTACACGGATACCCTTGGAACGGATCAGGTCGCCGCCCTTCTGGAATCCCTTCTCAACGGCAATGCCGACACCCTCTACAGAAGCTCCCGCTTTATTGACAATGTCGATCAAACCCTCCAGTGCGCATCCGTTGGCCAGGAAATCATCAATGATCAGAATATGATCTTCCGGATGTAGGAATTTTTTGGAGACGATCACGTCATATACTCTTTTGTGCGTAAAGGATTCGATCTTGGTGGAATATACTTCTCCGTCAATATTTACGGACTGGGACTTTTTTGCAAATACCACCGGCACATGAAAATGCTGGGCTGCCACACAGGCAATACCGATACCGGAAGCCTCCACAGTCAGGATCTTCGTAATCTTACGGTCTGCAAACAGACGCGCCCACTCTTTTCCCATTTCATTGAACAGATCAATGTCCATCTGATGATTCAGAAAAGAATCTACTTTTAATACATTCCCTGCTTTTACTGTACCGTCTTTGCGAATGCGCTCTTCGAGTAATTTCATTGTATGTCTCCTCTTTTGTTTCTACTTAATATATTCTGTGGTAGTACTTTAGGCTTTTATGTCTCTTATTATACGCAGGATATTGCTCCTTTTTCAATAGAAGAACTATATTTCTTGCTATTTTGATTACATTTTGCTATGTTAACCATGAGAATACTGAAATTACGAGGTGCCTTATGCCTATCAGAGGATATATCATAGAAAAATATAATGCTATGACCAACGCTTATACCTGCAATCGTCTGGTACAGGAAGCTTCTGCCCTGGATATGGATCTGCAGATTGTAGGGATCCACGATACTATGGTCTCTCCGCATGGTGTTATAAATCATGGTAAAATACTGGAACCCGTGGATTTTGTCATCAACCGCTATAAATGGGGACGGGAAAAGGATGCTATAAATGCACTTGCCACCCGAAGCTATAATCCTTTAACTGCTTATAACATCTATATTAATAAATTTGAACAGGTACGAAGACTTCATTCCGAAGCCTTTTTGATCCCGAAATATCTTCTGGGAACTTCACTGTTGCCTTTTTCTTCTATTGTAGAACAATTGGGGCTTCCTTTTGTCGGTAAAGGACTGGAAAGCTCCATGGGCGAGGAAATCGTCTGCATCCGGGATAAAGCTTCTTATGAGGAACTCTCTCTTAACTACCCTTCCTCTAAGGAATGGCTCTTCGAAGAATTTATCTCGGAAAGCTACGGCAGAGATCTGCGATTTTACAGCATCCGCGGAGAAGCCGTTGCCTGTATGCAGCGCAGATCCCAGGGGGATTTCCGTGCAAATGTAGCTCTGGGCGCTTCGGTAGAGCCTTACCCTGTCACGCCCGGCATCCGTGCCATAGCCGCAGATATTTACGAGCAGACCGGACTGGATTTTCTGGGAATTGATCTTCTTTTTGGCAGAGAAAAACCTTATTTTTGCGAAATCAATGTTATGCCGGGACTGGAAGGCATTGAAAAAGCCTCCGGTATTAATGTTGCAGCAAAAGTTATGGAAACAATACGATCAGACTTTGCATAAGGAACTCATCTCATATTTGTACCTGCACAGTGTACGAAAATATACGATACTGTAATATCGGTAAAATTGCAGGTTACGGAAAGGTATGCTTATTTTTATGAATAATGTTTCCGGAACACCACTGGAATTTCATAAGATCACTACGCAAAAAGAGGCGGAAGACTTCGTCTATGCTTCCTATCTGCGGGCTGCCACACATCAGGACTATGCCGCTCAGGATGCCGGAAAAAGACATCCTGAGCTGACGAGATCTCTGCTCCGACAGAAATCGATTGCTCCCTGTGTCGTCGTCACCGGAAGCAAGGGAAAAGGATCCGTTGCCAATATGATTTCCCGGATCCTGCAGACAAATTTATCCGTAGGACTGATGACCAGTCCTCATATTACGGATTTCAGAGAGCGCTTCCGCGTCAATGATACCATGATCAGTGAAACCGACTTTTGCCGTCTGATGGCAGAGATCCAGCCGGAGATTCTGGATATTGCATCCGATCTGCCGGATTCGGTATGTATCAGCCCCATGGGCATTCAGGCGGACCTGGCACTGACTTATTTTTCGGAAAAACATACAGATTTCAATATATTTGAATGCGGCAAAGGGGCAAAATATGATGATGTGAACAACATTCGTCACGATTATGCCGTGATCAATCGGATTTTCTTAGAGCATACAAGAGAGCTGGGAGATACGCTGACTGCCATTGCAGAAGATAAATCCCACGTCATCACCGGGGAGCAGAAGTGTGTTTATTTTGCGGAGCAGGATCCGGAAGTATTGAAGGTTCTGGTTCGCCGTGCCGAGGCTATGCAGGTTCCCTACAAAATATATGGTCGGGATTTTCAGGCAGAAAATATCCGCTATACCTGTTCCGGTATGCTATTTGATGTGGTGATCGGAGATAACATTTATACGGATTTACAGATTCCGTTATTGGGAAAACATCAGGCGAAAAACTGCGCACTGGCTCTGGCTCTGTGCGTGGATGTCATGGCGGATCTTTGCCGGGAATCCAATGCTCCGGATATATTTTCAGATACAATGTGCAATCAAATTCGCCGCCAACTGTCTGCGATCCATCATCCGGGGCGGATGGAGATTCTAAGTTCGGACCCTTTTATCCTGTTGGATGCGTGCATCCATTCCGCCAGCTGTGAAAATGTAAAAGAAGTTCTGCGTCATCTGGGGATTTCGAATTGTACGGTAATTGTGGGGATTCCGGAGGATAAAGATTACGCAGGGGTGATCCGGTCCATGAGGGAAGTTGCGAACCGAATCATTCTCACCAAATCCGGGAATCCGCATTATCATTTTTCCCAAAAACAGCAGGAGTCATTGGCAGAAGAGGGTATTGGCACGATATGGACAGATTCCGTGCAACAGGCACTGACTCTGGCTGATTCTTGTCCGGATCCCATCGTAATCTTGGGAACGACTTCGGTAATTTCCGAAGTAGAGCGGATTTTTCGGCAATCTTAACTTGCTCTCACCGGATACAGGTGCTACAATGAGGGCAAATAGAAGAGTAGCAAAACATTACGCAGAAAGGAGAAGTTCCATGACAGGTATTTACGGAATCGATTATTATAATAATTATAGTCTGACCGGCAATTACGGATACGGTTATTCTACCGGTGCGGTATCTTCCGCACGGCCCGAAGAGAAGGGTATGGTAGTAAATCCCGGAAAATCCGATGTGGAAAAGCCCGGCAGGAAATCTTCTCCCGCAGAATGTGAGACCTGCAAGAACCGCAAATATCAGGACGGTTCCGATGAGATGGTCTCTTTCAAATCTGCATCCCATATATCTCCGCAGGCTTCCGCTTCCAGGGTGCGCGCCCATGAGCAGGAGCATGTAACCAATGCCTACAACAAAGCTGCACAGAACAACGGCAAAGTTCTCTCCGCCACAGTGTCTCTGCGGACCGCGGTATGTCCCGAATGCGGCACTGTCTACACCGCCGGCGGTACCACCACGACCAAGATCAGCTACAGTGACGAGAGCAATCCTTATCAGCAGAACAAAAAATCCGCCGATGCTGCCGCAGTGATTGGACGAAATCTGGATCTGAGTGCATAGACCTCATTACCCGGACTACGCATAATGTCATCCAGGGAATATGACCATCCTCAAAGGGATCAGATTATTACTGGGATGCCTTATTACAATCACCAAAATGTCTAATAAAAAACTGAAAAGCTCCGTATATAGTTTATCAAACTATATATGAATTTGAGAGATAAAAATGTTTAGTTCCATTCCTCGGCTAAGAGAAAATCGCAGATATTTTGGTGCTTAATACCATTCCGGCTCATATCAAGTTCATCAAGAGAAACTACATACTTTCTGCAACATCTGACATCTGCCTTTCAAGCAGCTCTGTATTTCCTAGATCAAGTTTTAATAACTTGTCCACGTCCTTCAACTGCTGCTGTGTGCTTTTAATCTGACCGTTTACACTTTTAATGGCTGTTTGTAGTTTGGTGGTATCTCCGCCGATCTCGACAGTAATACCCATAATTCTGTTAGCCACGACTGATATCTCCTTCCGTAAAAATGGGCTAAAAAGCCCAGATTTCTCCAGGCATGAAAAAAGCACCAACCATTTCTGATTGATGCTTTCAAATTATTTTGTTTTTGTAAATCTGTTTAATTGCGTATTCACATCTCGTCCACCGTACATAACACGGATAATTGTAACCACTTGTGTATCATCATCCGGAATATATAGAACAAGATAATTGTCTACTGGCGCTACGCGTAGCCCTCGACTTTTCCATGGTTCCAATTCATATTGTCGATATCTCTTCGACATATGATCAAGATCCATAATACATGCTTCAAGCCTATCAAGCTGACCATTTGCATTTTCTGGTGCCTGCAGTTCAAAAGCAATGTATTCGAAGATTCCACGAAGGTCTATCTCGGCCTGATCTGAAATCACGATATCATAAATCATAAATTGTAATCCTTGCGGATATCAGCAAAAACAGATTTTGCTGATCTAGTATGACCAGCCTGCATATCTGCATATCCTTTCTCTAATTCTGCATTCATCTGTGCTTCTGATAATGCACTAACGTCTACAGGACGAGCGGATGGCATTTTCACTTCAAAAGGAAGTCCTCTTTGAAGAATAATTTGTTTGTAAAACATATTTATTGCATTGGATGCAGGAATTCCTAATGCTGCTAAGATTCCTTCTGCCTGTTCTTTTACATCAGGCTCAATGCGTGCGTATAAATTTGCTGATTTTGTTGCCATAATAAACACTCCTTTCGAATTTTTTCTAACTATATTATATCCATTTGTACGGACAAGAGCAATGCAAAATCAGCATTTTACAAATTGTTCATACTCCAAAATATACCAGTTCATTAAAATTTGTCGAAGTCCTCCTGAGTCGCCACTTCCTTATATCCTTTCCGTGAGGTCACAATTTGTGACCTCACGAAATCAATTTCACTATTAGACAATATGTAATGACCTCCACTTTGTAACTTCGTGGATTTACCTGTATAATGTAATTGTCAAACAAAAAGGAGCTTCATATCGCTCTAAGCAAGTACTATAAAGAGCTTAAAAGTGAGCTCTAAAGATTCATCTAATGCTACAGATAATAGGAGGTGATTTTTTGGAAGCAGAAGAACGAAAAACAGCTATGAGCCACGATGAAATGCAGGATTATTGGGAAACGCTGTGTTCATTTACAGGCGAAGACATACCAAATGAAGTTAATCAACTGATGGCGAAAATTCGCTATCCAAGATTTTTGTATAAGTATCGTGCGGTGAATAACAATAATCTTGATGCTTTACGTTCTAATAAACTATTCTTCTCTAAAGCCAGCAGTTATGATGATCCGTTCGACACCTTTTTACATATTGATGTGGATAAGATCCGTCAGGAATTTAATAGCAACTATAGTTCCCCTGAAGCATTAGCAGCGTTGGCAAACGGGATGAAAGAAACTTTTCAAAATCAGCCTGGCATTCCACAAGAGTTTATTCAACAAGTAACAAATGTCGAAGGATTAAAGCAGTTATTTGCAAATGGAATAACAAAACAATTTTTATCTTATGTACTAACTTTGCGCTCAAAAATACAAGACGAGATTCTGTCCATCTGCTTTTCTGAAAACGGGTTTAATGAAACTCTGTGGCTAAAATATGCCGATATGCACAAGGGGTTTTGTCTTATGTATGACCTTAGTGATGCGGACAGTTCACATTGTGGAAAATTGGACAAGTGCGTAAATTGTGGCGTCTATAAATATGGAACACGAATTTATCCGGTATATTATTCTAACACTCCACATGATGCAACCAATTTTGCAAAGTTTGTTATGGGGCAGGATATGATACAGCAGTTACATGTACCTTTACCGGATTTTATGCAAGAAGAATTGAAACCTCTTCCTTGGGAAGTCGAGCGGAATAGTTTGATTAAAAAGGAATGCCACAAATATGATGAAGAATGGCGGATGCTTGCTAATTGCAAAATGAATCTCCCCGCAATGATAGATTGTGTTCCGGCTGGAGTCATTATTGGATTGAGAACACCTCCAGTAGATAAAAATCTGATTATTTCCATGGCCAAAGAAGCCGGGGTCAAAAATATCTATCAATCCTACATCGATGAAAAAAACAGGTTGAACGCATATCTGCTCAAGGATGTATAAGAGTCTGGATAATGCAAAACACGGATGATCGCCCAGCGGCAAATCATCCGTGTTTTTGTTCCATCATTGGTATGAATATATCTGTCAAAAATCATTTGAATAATTTCCACTTCATCCTCTGCAATGACAAGTTCGCCATTTTCCAACCTATATCCATAAGGAGCAAATCCGCCATTCCATTTACCTTCTCTAGCCTTCTGCTCACGCCCAGCCATTTTCTGCACTCTGATATTTTCCCGCTCCATCTCTGCTACTGCAGCAATGATAGATATAAGCAGTTTACCGGCTTCTTTTGAACTGTCAATTCCATCTTCCACGCAGATTAGATTCACACCATAATCCTGCATAAGCTGTAAAGAGCTGAGTACATCCGCTGCATTTCTGCCAAATCGGGATAATTTAAATACAAGGACGAAATCAACTCCGTCCTTGCCATCTTCGATATCATTCAGCATCCGCATAAATTCCTGACGACCTTTTATATTCTTACCGGAATGCCCTTCATCGGAATATTCTCCTACAATCTCCATATCCTGAAATTATGCGTATTTCCTAAGCTTGTCCTTCTGTGCATCCAAGCTGTAACCATCAACCTGAATTGCTGTTGATACACGAGTATATATGTAGCATTTTGTTTTCTTTCTCAATACATTCACTCCCCTCTATTGTGGTAAAATCAAAGTTGGATTTTTCAACAGTGTGGCAATCACCGGGGTATATTTAGATATTCCATAATCTTCAACAATACTGGTTATTCTAGCTCCTGCATCCTTTGATGAAGTCCCACATAAGAAAATCCTTTCATTAGCAGTTCCATAATCCAATACGATAAATCGATCATGAAATATACCGCCTGTCTTTTTCATTGACAAATTTACTGTTGGGTACTCCTTGCAGAAATCTGTAAATTCTATGTTGTGAAGTTTATTATTTCCGACATTATCACTGAATAAAATAATATTTACTCCTGTAGGAGAATTTTTAAGATGTACCAGCGTTCTTAATCCAATATAATTGTCAACGACATATATTGACGACTTTGCCTGCTTGTAAATGGACTCATACACCTCATCTGCACTACTGAATTTTGCATTAAACATGAGCCACTTGTCATCATCATCTGAAACAAAGCCGTTCATCATATCAGCCAACTCAGATTTTGTCACAACATCCTTCAAGCCTTCTGCAACATCTGAAATCTGCTTTTCAAGAGATATCATATCTGAGTTGATTTTGTTAATTTCTATTCTGTTGTTAGCAGTTTCCATGCTTAACTGAAGTATTTCCCGCTGACCTATTAAATCACGATTTTCTAATATGTAATCTTTCATTTTCTTAAAGGTTCTTATTAATGCCTTGCTCTGCTTAACAGCCAACGGTCCTTTCAAGACAGTCATCAGCATATATAATCCTTGCTCTGTAAATACATGAGGATTATATCTGCTCTTACTGTTAAGATTTGCGGTCAAAAAATTTGACCGCAAATTTTCTACCTCGTCATCCGTAAGTTCAAACATAAAATCTTCATCAAATTTCTCCATATTATTTTTTACTTGTTGATTAAATGCTTTTGTAGTATAACCATATATTTCAGAAAGATCGGCATCTAAGATTACTCTTTGCCCTCGAATTTCATAAATTCTTTCTTTCAAATATTCTTCTGTAATATCAATCACAGCAATTTCTTCTTTCTTTTTATCTTCTGCCATAGAACTCCTCCATCCATTTTGCGGTCAAAAAAATTCGTCCGCAATTCTCATATGACCATTTTACTGACATCAGCAAAATGGTCTATTCCTCTTTTTCCCTCAGTTTGTCATAATACGCTTTATACCTATAAATCGTCCGCTCACTGACATTGTTCCGCTTCGCAATTTCTACCATTGTCATGCCGCTCTCATACCCAACAACAAAATTATTATATATTGCCATCCACTTGGCGTTATGTTTCTGACGACCGCTTAACTTACGATTTCTGTAATACTCCAATTCCTCCCGAAGTTTTGCATTCTCTTTTTCCAACTCCTCAATTCTTTTTAATGCCTCTTCAATATTTATAACTTTATTCATCTTAATGTTCCTCCAATATGCCATTTTCATTTTGTCTATATCATATCAATCAAGCTTCTATATGTCAATTTGATTTTGTCATCAATTAATTCTAAGCATAAAAAAGGAACCGATCTCTCGATTCCTTCTCATTCCTATATTCTCTTTACTATTTCTTCCTCGTCAACAGGCACACCATCTCCACATGCTTTGAGACGTTTGAACTGCTCTCTTTTTTACCTCATCGGTTTGTGGAAACATGTCCAGTACCTCATCGGTTTGCGGGAACTTATCAATAGTTACCGCCTCTGCTTTGCATCAACAAACTAGATTTTACCTTCTGCTCATATAAAATATATCAATAGCTTTACTTCCGTCGTTAGTTCTTCGTTAGTCTACCGTTAGTCTGTTGTTAATCTTTCAAGCATAAGCTCCATTTGAAATATAGGAGTACTCACTAGTACGCCGAATAATAAACAACCGACACAATAACTGTTTGCTCTCTCAGTACCAGAAGCTTCACCAAGTTTACAAGTCCAATGGTAGATTACAGATCCTTAATCTACTTCTTCAAAATACTGATAGATTCGGGTTTCTAATTCTTTCCTTGAATTCACTCGGTGTAAAATCAAAGTTTTCAGTTGTGCTGTTTACTCTTTGTATACTTTGATTTTCCTATGTGGGTATGATAAAAGATTCTTAAAACGTCTTTTTCTGATATATACATTTCAATATTAGACTTTATTATTCTAACTTTCACTGTCATCTTTTTTTACAAAATGGACATCCTTGATTTTTGTTTGTCCGATTAGAAATAATAGCTTGCCACTCATGACCATTTTTACATTTCCACCATACCTTTTTATTGCTTTTAATTTTTAAATTACATGGCTTCAATTCTCCGTTTTTTTCATCATTCCATTCTGCGGCTATATCTGGTCTTAATGTTGCTAAATCATTTTTCCCTCTGATAACACAAATACCTGAACAATAAGGACATTTACTTCCTTTTGTTCTTGATACGATTGATGCTTGCCATCTGTGATTCATATTACATATCCACCATACTTTTTCCCCACTTCCTGGTGTAAACATAAAGGGAGTCAATAATCCATTCTTTTCAGTATCCCATTCTAAAACTAAATGAGGATATAATGTACCCACTGATTTATTTTTCAATTCAGTCCGATAATTCTCCAAAATATGTATTCTATCTCTAACAACATCTATATCATCTGGAATATCAATATAATTATTCAGCTCAGAAAATAATTTTTTATAGGTTTCATTATTATAGTTACTATCCGTACGTATTAACACATCACAAGAGCTTTCTTTTAGTACACCATTCTTTTCTTTTACACGTATCAGAAAAATGCCTTGCTTTATACATTCTTCATACTTTTTCACTTCCCTATTTAAAGCCTTTTCACTTGAATGCCATACACTACCATCATATTCTATTCCCACCTGTTTTGACGGAATAAATATGTCCAGTTCTCTTTTTCCGCCCAATTGTTGTGTACATCGATTCAGCGCATCTGGATATATTTTTTTAATGTAATAAAATATAGCTTGTTCTGGAAATGATGTTCTAATTCCAGAATTGCATATTGGACACCCATCACCCCTGCTTCTGTTGCTTATTAAAGCTTGCCATTCATGTCCTTTTTCACATTTCCACCACACTTTTATCCCTGCTTTTGATGTTACATCTTCTGGCATCTTTCCTTGATTTTTTTCATAATTCCATTCTTTAGCCAAATAAGGATATACATGTGCTAAATCATTAAATCCTACCATCAGTCTCTTTCCTGAGCAATAAGGACAGCCATCACCTCTGCTTCTATCAGCTATTTTAGCTTGCCATTCGTGTCCTCTTTCACATTTCCACCAAACTAATGCTCCACTATGCATTTTGAAATCACTTGGCTTTTTTCCAGCATTCTTTTTATAATTCCATTCCGATAATAATTTAGATTCAATAGATACTAAATCATTTTCACCTTGAATTGTTTTTCTGCCTGCGCAATATGGACAGCCTGACTTTCCACTTGTTCTAGCACTTATTTCAGCTTGCCATTCATGTCCTTTTTCACATTTCCACCATATTTTGTTATTGCTTCCTTTTTTTACCATATAAGGGTATATTGGACTATTTTTCTCATAATCCCATTCTTTAATCAAATCGGGATTTGTTGTTTGCAAATCATTTGTACCAACTATAGGTAGTCGACCTGAACAATACGGACATTGAACATATTTTTTACCTGTTCTACTTGCTATAACTGCTTTCCAAGAATGACCTTCTTTACATCTCCACCAAACTTTAATTCCGCTTCTAACGGTATACATATCAGGGGTTTTATTTTCATTTTTTTCATAATCCCATTCTTTTGCTATATTAGGTCTTAGTGTCTTAATATCATTAAATCCTGCCAATACTTTCTTACCGGAACAATAAGGACAGCCTTGTCCCTTTTTTCTATGATTTGGAGCTGCTTCCCAAGAATGACCTTCTTTACACTTCCACCATATTTTTATTCCACTTCCTACCTTGATTTCATATGGTTTTATAATATTTTTTTGATAATCCCATTCCTTCATTAATTCAGGATTTGTTGTCTGTAAATCATTTACTCCTACAATCGGAAGTAATCCAGCACAATAAGGGCAACCAGATTTTTTTTGCCTACTATTCATAGTCGAAGCCCATTCATGTCCATATTTACACTTCCACCATACTTTATTTTTTGACCAAATTGATATATCCGAAGGCATAATATTATTCTTTTCATAATTCCACTCGTTTAATAACTCAGGCATTGTTTTCATCCAATCAATAGATTTTCTTGCCATTAATCTGTACCACCCCTTATTTTATTGCTATTATCTATCAATTTATCATACTTAAAAAGAGTAATCGAAATTTCCCGATTACTCTATAATCTTTTTACAATAATAATATCACTATCTTACTTTAAAAGATAGAAATAATGCACTATTTCACATTTTTACGAAACTCTATATCATCTGAAAAAACTTCAACGCTTCTACAATAGCCTCTTCCTTCTCCTTCGGACACTTAGGCTGTCTGGCATCATCAGATTTAGGTTTATTGTAATTCTCACGCTCTATGATTCCATACTTAGCCTTAATCTGTGCAATATAAAGGTTAGATATCTTCATCCCATCATAATGCTCTGCCACGTATTTTTTAATCTCCTCGTATGTAGCCTTACTCTCCGTAGATGTCAAATCCAGTTCATCCATATCCAGTCTCACATTCACATGATACTTCGCTTCGTGGAGTTTGGACAATAAACATACTGTCTCAACATGTGTCGATAGGGTAATTGAGATGCACTTTCCAGAGTTTTCACTGTACTCTGGGAGTGAAAAGTGTTGCACTCCTCTCTGATGAGGCTGCAAAAAATTGACATGATGCACTCTCTCCTGCCCCCCGCATAGAAAAAGATTGCATTGTATTTTAGATGTAAGCCAGATTAGCTTACGATTGACTCTGCTCTTTCTCTATGATCCAATACTTCCAAAATTTCTTTCATATATTGTATCACAGATCATTTTGTTTTGGAAATCACTTTCCTCTCAAATGGGCAGAAGAAAACCTCCAAATCTGTTGTGGACTTGGAGGCTTGATTCCGACCATTTACTCTTTTTCAAAGAAATCTATGCTATATGTTGCGGAACAACAAAACTCTCATCTAACTGTTTATGTAAAAAAGAAATTGTAGTTAATATATCAATTGCATCCTGCTCATTTACAATCCATTTTATTTTCAACTCATGTGCTGTTACATTCCTTACCATATGCGTAACCCCATTTAACATTTCTTTTAGACCGTTTTGAGCATTTTTTTCCGAAGGTGTCTGTAATGAATTTATTGCTAATCGAGGATTATTAACTGCAAAAGCATTATTAAATAAATTTGAACCATCCTCCTGCATTCCTGTTTTTTCTCTTACCTTCTCAGACAAACTCTTAGCCGCCTCAAAAACTGCATGAAAATAATTTTCTTGTAAATATTCCTCTTTGCAACACTTTATTACATCCTGATGAATATGTCTTTTTTGTAATTCACTCACCAGATTTCTGGTTCTTCTTTCAACTTCTGAAATTGTAGTTGCTGCCTGAACCTTTAACAATTTTCCTTCGTTTGTCATCTGAAGTCCAATTAACATTAACGGTTTGTTAATTTCTAATAAAATCTCATCATAATTACCATTCTGGCCACTGATAAACCTTACCGGTTTCAGACTCTTTTTTATAAAATTAAGAAATGAATTCGATGCTCCATCCTGTTCTTGTCTTGCTAAAAATGTATAATAAATTCTCTTCCATTTTGTACTTTCATTACTGACATCCTGAACTCCACATTCCTGAAAAATTTCATTCATCTGACTTCCCGTCATGGTATCTGCAATTATACGCGCCAAAACCTCAACTTCTGAATTAGTAAGTTTTCTAATTCTCTCTGCCATAGCTTAATCCTCCTCACCCTAGTATATTATCTACATCGTTTAACTTTCACTTCAATTTTTTATATATTGTATCACAGATGATTATGTTTTGGAATTTCCCTTCCTCGCAAATGGACAGAAGAAAACCTCCAAATCTGTTGCAAACTTGGAGGCTTGATCCCAGCCATTTATACAATTAAAGCTTTTAGCAAACTACTCATTATGATTATTGTACAGTCTCATAAATTCATCCGCAAATTTCTTTACAAAATCTCTATCCAAAGCAGTTGCCAATGTTTCATCATTATACTGTGCTGCTTTGCTCCAATTATATGAACCATGCATTACAAATTCAAAATCTATAATGCAAAATTTATCATGCAGCCGATTGGACAAATATGCTCCTTTAAGTGGCACTTTTACCACCTCAAAATTACTTTCCAATTCACTCATCAACGTCATATTAGATTTTTCATTTGATGTAATAATTCTAATACTTATGCCCTGCTTTTTCTTTGCAAGTAATTCCTGAAAGATATCTCGGTCAGAAAACCACGCAACCGCTACCCAGATTGTATACTTTGCATTCCGAATGCCTTGAATAATTACATCTTTGATTCCATCAAATGCTACATCATGTTCATTTTGTCCATCATCTTCCAACTCTACCAATTTAGGTTTAATCTCAACTCCATACAAATCATAGTCATCATCTGGAATATAAATATCATTGGCTAAGTCAAAAAAAACATCTTTATATTCCTTTGCTTTTTTCAGCATTGGAATTGGCACTCTTAAATCCATATATTCCTGCCTCTGATTCGATACATGGGTATATGCACCGGTTTTTCTAAATGTAACTATAGAATATCTTAAAATCCCCAACAAATCATCTTTGTTCTGAATATCTTCATCATATTTTATAGTTTCTATCATTGTCTTTAAGAATTGTTTTTCATTCATTTACACATTCACTCTCCATCCGTATTTCCACATATACCCATTTTTTCATCAGATAATTTAACTGTATCTATTATTTCCCAAATCTTCATATAACAGGAGCCTCCAAGTTATTTAAACTCAAAGGCTCTCTTTTTCTTACATAACTTTATGCAAGCGCAGGTTCCTTCCCTGCAATAATCGCTTTCACTTCTTCTACGTTTTTATCTGTAGCCATAGCAATCTGCTCTACAGTAAAACCATTGTTATGCATATTAAGAATAATTTTTTCTTCTTTTCTTGCCTCTCCAATCGCAATACCATCTTCTTTTATTCCCTGACTCAAGTTACACATAACGCTCACATCCTTCCTGAAGTTCTCCTCAATAGGAATATCGTATTCATTTCCAATTATGTTTAGTTTTTCATCTATTGTAAGTTCCTTGGATAACAATGCTCCCAGCAGACGGTGCAGTTCATACGTCTCATCATGTTCCGGCAGATTCTTTGCCAGTCCAAGCATGATGATATTCAGCAGGTCAAGATTTCCCTTCCATTCATAGGAACCAATCAAATCTTCCTTTGTGAGATGCACATGGCTCATGCTGCTCTCGTCCATGTTCATACATACCCAGATGGAATATACACGCTTAATGTCATCGTAGCTGGAGTTCTCAAAATCACGTTCTTTTTGTGATGAAATCAGTCTGCTCACATAAAAGATTGCCCGGTTTAAGATTTCATATCCCGTCGGCTCGTCTTTCTGTGCTTCTACATTGATGATAATCTGTGACAATCCATCTTTCATGCGCACATAAAAAACGATATCAAATCTTACCAGACCTTCATTGATCTCTTCATTTTCTGTGTTGAAACCGACCAGTCTTTCACCATTTTTTTCGCTGGCTGCATTTGTGAGTCCAGGCTCTACCGGTACCGTACTGATATGTGGTGTTCCCTCGATGCAGTCGACCACATCCTTGGGATTCATGCCCTTAAACTCATCAACTGTTTTTACCAGTATATGTGCCAGTATGCTCTTCTGCCCTAACAGGCGCTTTGCACTCGTATCATACTGTGCATCCTTGTCTGTTGCTTTCACTGCATTTTTTAATTCTGTATTCACTGGCCTTCCTCCTTTTTGTAACAGATATAGTCATCCCCAAAAAGGCATCTGACCACACCTATATTATAACTTACCCATTTCTTTTATACAATCAATTTTTACATTTGAAAAAGGAACATAAGAAAAACTCCAAACCTGTCATAGACTCGGAGTCTTGATTCCATCCATTCTTCACATTGTCTGCACCTGTACATGTTGTTCCTGCTCCTCATGCTCCAAAGCATCCTGCTCCGGTATATGGTCTATATTTTTCGCTGCTTCCTGCACTTTTGCCATATACCGGATTTTAATGCTGCTGTAATCAACCCCTGCCGGTTCCAGCACTTTTTTCTCTAACATGTTTAACATCGCTTCGGTGTCAAATTTTCCCTCAAAATAAAGTTCCTCATCCACCTTTATCGGTACATCCATTTCTTCCGGTGAACTGCCAAGGATCGTCCTCCAGCGTCCGGCTACTTTTCCACACATTTCCATAAACCGCTCATGGATATCCGGCTGTTCATTACAGGTCTGCAAAATCTTTTGTGCCACCTTTCTCCATGTAGGTGTCTCTATCCATTCTCCCAGCGCAAACTGGACTGCCAGCGGTCTTTTCCCTTTCAGTTCTGCCGGGGACACTGTGATAAGGCTGCTTTCCCGGATCGTATCTTTCACATTTGTATGCTGTTCTCCACTCCGGTACATCTGGAGCAGTGCATCACATTTCGTGTTTACAAGCTGTAACATTTCCTCCCTCAGTTCTTCTATCAGTTGCTCATAATTCATACGCTTTTCTCCTCCTGTCGCACACTTACTTCATGTGCTTTTTTTATATCCACTTTCTTTTACTCATTTTCCGTTATATGCTTTCTGCTGTCCTTTCCTATTTTATGCCAACAATAAAACGCCCGGATCATCGGGCATTTTATTCTTACCATAAACTGGCAGGAACAACGTTTCCTATTTACTTGCTGCCATTCCTGCCGCAGCCTTACTCATATCGAATCTCCTGTTCCATGACAATGCCTGACTGGAACTGTATCAGCAGCTTCTCGCTGGATTCCACTTTGATGGTGGAGATCAGCCGTCTGACAAGGTCATTGTCGAACTCCTGTATCTGGCAGGTGCTTGTGCTTAAGTAATGGTCGATATCTTGGATTCTCTGTTCATAGCTGTCAGCCATCCATTTCTCGTTTCTGGCTGTTTTCTGTGCCTCTTTTAAGGCATTGATTTCCTCTGCTATGGTGCGATAGCGTTCATCAAACTCCGGTGTGTAGGAGCCGGTCTTTGCATTCTCCGCGATCAGTGCCACCATCTCTTCCTGCTTTTCTTTTATCTTTTCTTCGTATTCCTCAGACTCTTTTGCGGTGCTGTAGTTCCCGATGACATGGATGATGTTCTGCCGGAAGTTTTCCATAAATTCCATATCATCACTCGTGATCCTGTGGATGGCTTCCATCACCGCCCTGTTTAATGTGTTCTCTTCGAGTGTCTCGGATTCCCCGCATTTCTTCACTCCGTTAGTCAATCGGTTGCTGCATCTCCAGACAACTTTCTTTTTCCCGTTTCTCGCCCAGGTGACTCTCCGGTACTCCTGCCCGCATTTTCCGCAGATCAGCATGCCGGTCAGTGCATAGGTGGAGGAATACCTGCTCCTCTGGTTCTTCTTCCGGGTGACAGCCGCCTTGCATAAGGCTGCCCTCCGCATCATCTCTTCCTGCACCCTGTAGAACAGCTCCTTCGGGATAATCGCCTCATGGTCATCTTCCACATAATACTGCGGTACGATTCCAGTGTTCTTGACTTTCTTTTTTGTCATGAAATCCACCGTATAGGTTTTCTGCAGTAATGCATCTCCCATGTATTTTTCATTGCGGAGCATTTTGTCTATTACCGTGGAATGCCATTTGTCCTGCCCTGTGGCGGTCTTGATTCCCTGCTCTTCCAGATGCTTTGCGATCTTCCCGGTACTGTAGCCCTCCAGATAAAGCCGGAAGATCAGCTTTACGATCTCTGCCTCTTCGGGTACGATGACCAGGTCACCATCCTCGTTTTTGGTGTATCCCATGAACTTTGTGCAGTTTACGATGACCTTGCCTTTTTCAAATTTCCTCACGACTCCCCAGCGGATGTTCTCGCTGATGTTGCGGCTCTCCTCCTGTGCCAGGCTGCTTAAGATGGTGATGAGAATTTCACCGGTTCCCTCCAGTGTATTGATCCCCTCTTTCTCGAACACCACCGCCACATTCTTTTCCTTGAGTTTTCGGATGGTCACCAGCGAGTCTACCGTGTTCCTCGCAAACCTGCTGACCGACTTTGTAAGGATCATGTCAATCTTTCCTGCAAGGGCATCCTGTATCATGGCATTAAAGTCTGCCCTTTTTTTTGTGTTTGTTCCGCTCTTTCCGTCATCCGCATAGATGCCGGCATTTTTCCAGTTTTCATTTTCCGATATCTTGCTGGTATAATACTCCACCTGTGCCTCATAGCTGCTGTCCTGCTCTTCCAGTTCCGTACTGACACGGCAGTAGGCAGCGACCTTCATTTTCTTCTCTGACAGTTTCACATTCCGGTCATACTGCACCTTGGCAGGTATCATGCTGATCTTTTTTGCTGTTTCTGCCATCTGCTCTCCCTCCTAATCCTTATATCCGGCTGTGACACGGCTCCCATTGATAAACTCCACTTCTGCCATGTTTCCGCCATGCACCCAGATGCGTGCGATTATTTTTCTATATAAATTTTCATCAAACGTTTCCAGTTCCTTTTTTCCTGCAAGGATGTTTTTGACCTCCTCTGTCCGGAACTCCCCATCCCTGACCTCCAGTGTCCGGTAGCGTTCCTCTGCCCTTTCATAGAGCAGTTTCATCAGGTCTGTTTCTGTGCGTTCCTGTTCTTCTTTCATCCGCTGCAGGTTCCGCTCCAGAACCCGGTACTGAGGGCTGACCTTTTCCTCCTGCCTGTGTACCCGGAGCAGGCCTTTGTTTCGTATCACTGCATTGATGGCTTCCACACACACCTGCTTTGCCTGCCCGTCTGTAATAAAACTGTTCCTGCAGTTTTTTGCTCTGCCAGTCACATAACTCTTGCACTTCCACTTGGCAGTGCCGCCACGCTCTTTTTTGTGGCTCGGCTGGATATGGCTACATACTGCCCCGCATTCTGCACACCAGATGACACCTCCGAAGAGGATTCTCTCATCCCTGCCGGGCCTGTGGTCTGCCCTTCCAAGCTCTGCCCTCACCTTTTCCCGTCTGCACTGGACTCTCTCAAACAGTTCCTCTCCTATGAGCTGCGGATAGTAGTCTGTGCCAAGGTAGCTTGGGTTTTCCAGTATCCTGCCGATGGATGCGTGGGTCCAGGACACTTTCCCTTTTGCATTGCATATGTTTCTCCCTTTCAGGTTCTGGGCGATCCTGCCTGCCGCCACCCCGCTGTCATAGTCTGTAAATATCTGTTCCACAATTTTTCTCTGCTCTTCGCAGATGGTGATTTTTCCATCCACAACCTTATAGCCAATTGGCATGTGCCACTGCATCCTGTCCGCCTCCCCTCTCCGTCAGTTTCAGTCCGTTGTGCAGGCAGAAGGTGATGTCGTGTTCCTTGGAGACTACAATCTTCTCCGCTGTCATTTTAAACAGTTGCTCGTCAAACTCCTCCCTTAATCCGTCCTGTTCTGCGATCAGTTGGATAAGCTGTTCGGTCCGTACAATTTCTTTTGTCCTCCGCAGCTTTCTGGTCAAAAGTGTCTTTTTTCTCCTGCATTCCGTCAGTTGCCAGCCAAGCTTGCTACTGCTCTCCATAAAAAGAGCAGAGTCCATATATCCTTTCCTCATGACTTGGTTTAGGATTTGGCTCTGCTCGCTTATATCTTTGATTTCCTTATCCAGTTGTCTGATTTCCTCACTGTCCTGCCTTGCTGCCACAAGTTCTGTCAGCTCTTTTAACAGCGGCTCTAATATCGTTCCCTGATTGGTGTACAGCTTGTTCCACATGTCTGTAAAAGCCCGGTGCAGCACATCCTCCCGGATGGCTTTCATGCAGCAGCTCTCTTTATCCTCCACATGTCCGCTGCACGTCCAGATGATTTTTTCATATGGTTTCCCGATGTAGATTTTCTGCCGCCGGAAGGTTCTTCCGCACTCTCCGCAGATGATTCTGCCGGAAAACAGGTATCTTTTGGTGTAGTCACTCTTGTTCATGTGCAGTACATCCACCCGGTATGCCATCAGGTTGCGTACCGCTTCTGCCTCCTCATGTGTGACGATTGGCGGATGGCTGTCTTTGATGAGATACTGGTTTCTCTGTCCGTTGTTTACCCTGCGGACAAATGGGAACCTTGTTTCTGTATATGTCCTCTGCTGAAGCATATCTCCCTCATAAATGGGATTTTTCAGAATGTCCTGTATCACCCCGTCCTGCCACTTTTCTGCACCACGGATTGTTGGAATGCCTTTCTGGTTCAATGCCTTTGCTATCACATACACTCCCATGCCGTTTAAGTAAGACTCATAAATCCACCTTACGGTTTCTGCCTCGGATTCTATGATGACTAAATTTCCATCCTCGTCTTTTCCATAGCCATACGCTGGCGTCGATATGATATAGGTTCCATCCTGAAAGCGTTTCTGTATCGCCCATCGGTTGTTGCTTGAGATGTTTTCTGATTCCCCCTGCGCCACCGATGCCAGGATGGTAATGAACAGCTCGCTTTTTTCTGACAGCGTGTTGATATTCTCTTTTTCAAAGTAGATTCCAACGCCAATCTCCTTCAGCTTTCGGATGGTCTGGATGCATTCCACCGTATTTCTTGCAAATCTTGTGATGGATTTCGTAAGGATCAGGTCGATGTTCCCATCCTCACAGTCTGAAATCATCATCTGGAACTCATCCCTGTGCTTTACGTTTGTTCCGCTGATTCCTTCATCCGCATACACCCCTGCAAACTCCCACAGGGGGTTGCTCTCGATTTTTTCCGTATAGTACTCGACCTGTGCAGTATAGGAAGTTGCCTGTGCCTGACTGCCGGTACTGACTCTGGCATATCCGCACACTTTCAGCCTGCGTTCTTCCTGTGTATGTTTCTGCGCTTTTGCTGCCTTTATGACAGTCACTTTTTTTACCATACTTTTTTCTCCTTTCCCAGTATTTTCAAGGGTTTTCACTCCCTGTCAGCAACATACACTACCACATAGTTTTATATATATCCAGTGTTATTACAGATATACTTTTGCCAGTTCGGGGGAAAAGGTCTTGACATTCAAAACCCGGATTTTTTCCCATTCTTCCTCGGTTAACAGCTTATCTTCATGCATCCTTTTTAAGAGAAATTCAGCAATCTTATACCGCACCTCATTCGCTCCGCTTTCCATCATCTCTCCCCTTTTTCCTCCCACAATTTAAGTAAGTTAAATTCATTCTCCCAAGAAAAACACTTCCGCCCAGAAGAAACACCTTTACATCATCCCGATTTCAGCCATGGTTGCAGCCTCATCTTCTTCCCGGAAATACTGTTCCGATACATCCCTGCTGACTGAAAGCACCTCTCCCGCGTCCTTTTCTCCCATCTGGATCGGGATTAAGAACGGATGGATTTCCTTACAGAATTCCAGATTGGGACAGCTATTGATAAAATAGCCACAGGTATCTAATATCAGCCTGTCACACATATCTGTGATGACGATCTTTTCGGCTTCAAACATGTGGCTGCCGATATAATTTGCGATATTTTCTGCCGTGGTCGAGATATAGTCCTCTTTCCGCTCCCCTCCATCACTCGGATAAAGATAGGCATATCCTGCCCTCTCCGTTTCAAAAATCCTTAACATCATTTCGGTATCTTCTTTCTTCATCTCCTGTTTTCCTCCATTCCCCATTTTTCAGCTTTTCTTAACTCCACAAGAATACGGCGGAAGTTCCCCTCCGCCGCATGGTTTCTGTAATTAAGTCTTACTGCCATAATCCTTCACTTCATAAATAAAAAGTGTCTGTCCCTATTCGTCACTACTCCCCGGAACCAAAACGCCGCCAAAACAGAGAAGAAAAAATCCCAAAGCCGGCATTTCATGGGCAGTCAGTCCAGACTGTCTTTGGTCCCTGCCACTCGGACAGGCAGACATCACAGGTATTTCACCTCCACCACTGCGTGCTGGCTAATCTCAAGGTGTATCATTATAGGCCATTCCCCTCTTCGCGCCTGTCCACCACAGACAGGCTGTACCCCGGCTTTCCCGCTCGGCTCCTTAGATGCGATCTTTTTCACAGCATGGCTGGCAGAAAGAACATCTGCCCGATTGCTGCAGGAGTGTCACTGCGCCCCGGTTACGGCTCATGAAACGGCTAACGTATCTGAACTGCTGGATATGGCTGGCAGGATATGGCGTGATTCCATCCTGCGCTCGGAGCCCTGCATTCCTCTCCGGCATTTTTCAATGTACGTTTTGTCTGCCTGTGTCGTATCCACACACGAGACATGAGAGGATTCCCGGAAGAGACCATCTGTCCAGAAAAAGTTCCTCTCATAAGGTACTCACAGAAAAACACGTTTTGAGGGGGTATTAATCAAAATATTTTTTTACTTTCTTTACCGCACCGTTTATGCTCTCCCGGATGTTCTTCTCTCCAACCCCTTCTTTCGCTGCGATCTGCCGGTATGTCATGCCCTCAAAAAAATAAAAATGCAGCCGCTCTCTCTGCACTGGGGTGAGTGACTGCATTGCTTTCTGCAGGGTTTCTATTTCCATCTGCCGGATGACCGTATCCTCTACCGATTCCCCGGTCAGCTCCACCAGATCTTCCGTTTCTCCTTCTGTATATCCGTCCTTGGTCGTATGTCTGATATCCCGCATTTCCTGTGCGTGGGCTTCTTTGCGGAACGTATCGGCAAGTGCCTCGTAGACTTCTCTGGTCACATAGGTGTATTCCAGCTCACCAACTGCATCTTTATAAAAATCCTTTACTCTGATCCTGATCCATTCTGACATTCAAATGTCCTCCATTTCGTAATTTTTTTGAAATGAAGGACATCTGGAGGACCTCTGGGTTTTACTTCACTGGAAAAAGACAATAAAAAAAGGTGCTGTTCCCATGCAAAATAAAGCATGCAAAACTGCACCCAATTAATTATTGTATTTCTTTGTAAACAGTATATAAAAGTTCTTCTTGGCTTTTTATTCCTATGTTTTATAATTAACCTAATTCACTTGTCTAGTAGGATTTAAAGTAATTAATGGTTCCAATATGTCTCAGATAAGTCACAAAAGCATTGCCTTCTCCCCCAATATGGTCAGTCTAGTCAATTAATTTATGCTATACTAGAAGTACTTCTTCCAGCTAACAATATTTTCCACAAAAAAATACTGCCATATCCATGAGTAATCTCTACTCGACAGATATTGCAGTATTTACCTCTTGCAGCAACGATTTATTTACGAAATTCTTTCATTCCTGCCGGCTGCTTCGGCTGATGAAGAACATACATACATCTGCTGTCTGCCGCCATTTTCACAGAATTACGAGCTACCTTCTCTAAAATTGTTGCTGCGATATTAGCCTGTTTCTTTGACATAATGAACACCTCCTGTTTTTATTAAACAGGAGTATAGCATTTCTTACCTAATCCTGTACCTTATAAGTTGAATTTCCGACATAATATGTCATTTTTCCTCTATAGAATTACTATACAACACCGCAGATGCCTGAAATTCTCCATTCTCATACTGGGTGAACAGTTCTCCATCATAATCAACCAGTGCCTGTTCTACCGAGGCAAGACCAATTCCGTGACAGCCGGTATCCTTCTTTGTGGTAAGGTATCGTCCGCTGTTGTCTTTTTTAAATTTCTTCGGACTACTATTTTTTATACAAATCTGGAGCATTTCTTTTATATAAGTAGCTTCCAGTATGATATATCTCTGCTCCTGTGGCAGTTTCCTACAGGCCTCAAGTGCATTTTCCAGCAGATTTCCAAAGATAATGGCAAGGTGTCCGCTCTGGAACGGCAGTACAGACGGAATAAATACCCTTGCCTCAAACTGGATGCCGTCCTTCTGGGCAAGGGCATACTTATGGTTCACAAGGGAATCCACCACGATGTTTCCGGTGTGGGAGATTTCGTCTGCGCCGGTTCCGATACCATCATCCAGCATCTTCTGTATGTAATCACTGGCTTCTTTTGTCTGTCCGGCATTTACCATGCCAAGAATCCCCGATAAGTGGTTCTTCATATCATGCCGCATCCGCCGCAGTTCCAGATAATAACCTTCCCGTTCCTCTGCCTGATGGCTGCATAAATCTAACTGCTGTTCATACAGCCGGTTCCGGGACTGAAGCTCCGCTGCCTGTCCCATCCGGTCATACACCGTAAAAATCACGTAATTGACAAGCAGGAGAAGTATGCCCGCAGCCACCGAGAAAAAAGAATATTCCGTATGAAATGCTGCCATGTGAAGGATATGGTGCATCATATAAATGCTGCTCGCCGGTACCAAAAGAATTATGATGAAATAACGCAGCGGGATTTCCGCATACTGTTTTTTCTTTGCGTAACGGCCAAGCAGTACTGAAAGCAGAAGCATACACATCTTGGATGCGAAGCTTCCGGCATCATTAATGACGCTTTCATCTGTTCCAATTGCCTCTAAGACCAGCAGCACAATGACCTCTACCAGCATCCATGCCGTACAGATAAGAAGGGTGCTGATACAGCGTCTTTTCAGGCTCTCTTTTCTGGTAACGGTACTGATCATAAATACCATAAAGATATTCCAGACCAGAAGAAACTGCGGAGGGAACAGGAGTTCAAACCCTGTTGCCACAAGGAAAGCATAGTATAAAAACCAGCTGATTATGCCTGCAGGCTTTCTGTTTCCTGGACCGAAAAGGGTCGTTATGTATCTCTGTATAATCAGAAGCTGCAGTGCCGGAAGCAGAAAGCCCGATATAACGGAAAGATATCCCCTCATTCAATAACCGCCTTTCCCGCTGCCATTGTGCAGAGCTGTCGGCGCACTTCCTTCTGTCGGTCCTCACTGATTTTCAGTTCCATCTCTTTCCCATTCATACTGATTGTTATGTTAAAAAAATTCATTTTTGTTATATAATCGTAATTCACAAG
>CEAX01037490.1_pt1 | contig 30967 bp, 21 predicted proteins | sample 554721 | NCBI WGS metagenome assembly CEAX01 (sample SAMEA3182098, study PRJEB8094) | gut metagenome | biome: human; feature: gut; material: Stool; isolation source: human stools | place: Canada | collected 2012-05-30 | reverse complement strand
TATACGCACACCGCCCCGGGCTCCCTCATGAAAGCCCTCCGGCGATCTGGCCTCCCGCCGGATGCGCTTTGTAGTATTGTGGATCCGCTCGAAACCCAGAACTTCCGTGTTATAGCCCAGCTTGCGGAAGGCGGCTGTGCCGGTGTAGCCCTGGAGACTGAGCGCCCAGAACGCCTCCTTGAAAGCGAGGGTGTAGGATATGCTGTCTGCCGTCACCCGCAGCGTGTAGGGGTTTGCCTGCAGATGCTTCAGTTCCTCTGGTGTGAATTTCTTCTTCGTGCCCATACAGCACCTCCGTTCGGTAGTTCTATCATAACACAGGTGCGGCGCTTCTGCCCCTATGGGTCAAATGCGTGTCCGCCGAACGGGACCATGGGTCAAAATCTCGTGTCCATTTTCTTGGGTACAGTTTATTTCGCGTGTGGGTCACGGTGTGGGTCAGGCAGTTGACCCACATTTTGACCCACACATTTTTCAGCATTTTTGCAACAAAAAGCATCGAAAACCGAAGTTTTCAATGCTTTTTTGTCGGGTGTTGACAGAAAAGATGCAGGAGCAAAGCCTTGTGTCGCAAGGGTTTGCGGGCTTTTGAGGCTCGATTTTCCGTTTTGCAATTCGAACCCCCAGCATCTTGTGATGACGGATGAATGATCTGTAAATGTGCGCGTGAATCTGTAAATTAAGTATACGTGAAAATACATAAAACGTCAATTCCAATAGACCAATTTTACGAGCCTTCCATTTGAAGATCCTTTGCGCTATCAATCGTCATGTTTGTTTCCTCCTGTTTTTTGTCTTGGGCGTAGCCTGCGTCAACACAATGGCATAACGTAGTCGGGAAAGCTATTCGTGAACCCGGACAAAGATTTATGCCTGAGTTTGTGAAAAACTTACTTAAATAGAAAGTGGAGACACATTAGCCAATCGCCAGTGCGCCTCCACTCATCATTTCAGTCGGATAATCTGATTATAGAGCATTACGAACTCTTTCTCCACCACCATGTTCTCATGGTAATGCCCGAAGAACCAGTACTGGAATCTGCAGCGTTCCCGAATCTCATCGAAGAAGTCTGTCAGCGCATCTCGCTGGTACAATCCTCTACTGAAGGTGTCCTGGACACTGCTGGGGCAGCAATGGGTAATGATGTAATCCACATCCCACCCTGCCTGATTCAGCGTTTTCCTTGCGGTTTCGTATTCATCCTCGCTGGGCAGTTCCTCTTTCCACCAAGACCTGTGGTTGACGCGGAACAGCGCGCCTGCGGCGTTGAGCTGCCGCAGCTTTCGCTCATAGTCCGGATTATCCGGTTCCAGAATGCCGTCCCGGATATCGTGGCTGCTGGCGCCGCCCATGGTAAATATCCGCTTTCCGCAGATGTTATAAAGCTGGCCCCGCATCAGATGCAGGACGCTGGGGCGTATGGCCTGTACCAAGCCGCCGTGCCATTGGCTGATTGGATAGTTGCGGAGCAGATCATAGTTTTCATGGTTTCCGCTGACGAACAGCGTGGTAAAGGACCTGGTCTCCAGCCAGTCCAGCCACTGCTGCTCCGCATCGCCGCCATCCCAGACACCGCCGAAGTCTCCACAAAGGATGAGGTAATCCTCTTTGGTCAGGTCACGTTGCTCATGGAATGCTGCAGGCAGGAGTCTGCTGAAATCACCGTGCGTATCACCTTATCTCGATGTAAGAATTATTCCGATTTTTATATTTTAATGGTGAGCTATCTCGCTTTCATACTTAAAACATCGGAATAACTATTGTGAATTAGTTATGTCCCCCTTATACTGAAATTATCAAATCCTTGGTGAAATTATGTATAAGGAGGGGCATTTTATGAAACAGCACCTATTAGAAAATGGGCTAAAAGCGGTTGCGGATTATTATCTCGGCTGTTCAAAGCATGTTCAAGCAAGCTATGAGCGAGCATGTCGTGTCGTCAGGAAGTTTTACGGAGAATTCGGATTTGAAGAATATAATCCTGCCCATGATGATGAAATTATGATTAAAAAGCTATACGGGCTGTGTTGAGAAAAAATTATTCCGATATTTTTCAACTACAATTTGCTATTTCCGCTGTTTTATAGCATCTATCGGAATAATTCTTACATCGAGATAAGGTGATTTATTCCGATATCGGAATAAATCACCGGTTATAAAAATGGCCATTTCTTTTCTCCCTTTTCTATTCATTCTACTTCCTGTTCCAGCACCACATCCGAGTCTCGGAAGTGGATGTGGATGGTTTCCGCATCCTCCACCGTGATCTTTTGGATGACCTGCCGGACGAGCTCATTGTCAAATTCCGTGTAGCCCGCGGCGCATTCCATGATACTGTCCCACATCTGCCGGCGTCTGGCAGCCTGTTCCCCCAGATCGACCTCTGCCTGCTGCGCGTCTGCGATCTGCGCCTTAAGGGATTCCTTCTCATCCGTCAGCGCTTTCATTCTGGCATTCAGCTCGGTATCGGCCATGTTGACGAGCAGCCGATCCAGCACATCGCTTTGCTCCCGGCTCACCGCATCCATACGCTTCTTCAGCTGCAGCAGCCGTGCACCAGCCTGAGATAACGCCTGTTTTGCTTCCTCCGCCATGGCCAGCACATCGGGGCAGACCTCCTGCCGGATGGCGGCGTACTCATTCATGGCCGCGAGGATGGCGCTGTGCAGCCTGCCTTCATCCAGTGTTGGGGAGTGCTGGCAGTATTTTGTGCCGAACTCCAGCCGGGAGACGCAGCGCCACACGATGCGCTTTTTCCCGTTTCTGGCCCACGTTACCCGCTTGTAGGGGGAGCCGCACTCGCCGCACACCAACAGTTCTGTCAGCGCGTATTTACCGGAGTATTTTCCAAGTTCCGTTTTCCCGCTCTTTTGCAGCACCTTCCGTTTGCTGGACCGGCGCGTCATCTCCTGCTGCACTTGATTGAACAGGTCCCTTGCGACAATGGCCGGATGGCTGTTCTCCACATAGTACATCGTGCGTTCACCACGGTTCTTTTTGACCTTTTTGTTGATGCAGTCCGTCACATAGGTTTTCTGCAGCAGGGCGTCTCCAATGTACTTTTCATTGGTCAGGATATTGTGGATGATGGAGGGAGACCAGCGCTCTACACCCTGTGCGGTGGGAACACCGTCCTCCTCCAGCTCCCGCTTGATCTTTCCCAGGGTGCAGCCGTCCAGATACCTGTGGTAAATGCGGCGGATGATCTCCGCTTCCTCCGGTACGATCTCCGGCTGTCCGTCCGCCCCCTTCTGGTATCCCAGCATCTTCTTGTACTGGAAGGTGACCTTTCCCGCCTCCGCGCTCTTCTGCTTTCCCCACGCGACATTCTTGCTGAGAGACTCGGATTCCGCCTGGGCGAAGCCGCTGAACAGGGTGATGAGAAATTCGCTGGATTCCGTGAGGGTGTTGATGTTTTCCTTCTCGAAGTACACCCCAATGCCGTTTGCTTTCAGGAGCCGCACCGTATCCAGACAATCCACCGTGTTTCTGGCAAAGCGGGAGAGGGACTTGGTGATGATGAGGTCGATGTGTCCCCGCTTGCAGGCGGTGATCATCTTGTTGAACTGCGTCCGTTTTTTCAGGCTGGTGCCGGAGATGCCCTCATCGGCATAGACCCCTGCCATCTCCCAGTCCGGGCTGTCCTGGATCTTCTGGGTGTAGTAGGTCTTTTGCGCCTCATAGCTGTTGAGCTGCTCTTCGCTGTCCGTCGAGACGCGGCAGTAGGCCGCTACGCGCATTTTTCCGTCATGGTGTCTGTGCAGTTCTTCCGGTTTTCTGGTTGCGGGGATCACCCGAACCCGCCGCTCTAAGGTAGCTGCTGTCGCTTCCATGGATCATTCGTCCTTTCCTGTCGCTTTTTTATCCGTAAATATAAGAGTTACTTCGGTATCCTGTGAGATGGTGATATGGGAGACTGTCTGGCGGAAGCGTTTCCAATCCGTCTCCGTCAGCCGCTCCGACCCCTCAGATTCGGCGGCCAGCTCCGGACAGCAGGCATACCGTGCTGCCGCGCCCTGCAGGATCAGCGCCATCACCGCTTCCGGCGAGGCCGGCTGCTCCAGTCCCCGGTTGATGGCATTGTCCAGCCGCATGACCTCCGCAGAGGGCGTGTAGGCGGTGCAGCTGGGCTGTTCATGGTCCCGGAACTGACGGACGATCCCGTTTACCGTCGCATCCATGTCCATGACCGCGGTATTCCCGCAGCCTTCGCATCTCAGATACAGCTTGCCGCTGTTCTGCCAGCCGCCGCCCAGCCGGGTCATCTTCCCGCCGCAGGTGCAGCGGAAGTATGGAGTCAACCGCGCAATGGCAGGCTTCTCTCCGTGGGACTGCTTCCTGGCATTCTTTTCCGCCGTCTTTTCCTGCGCCGCTTGGAAAATATCCGCTTCCACCAGTATGGGGTATCCCTCCTTACCTGTGTAACGGGGATTTTCCAAAAGGCGCTTTACCTTATGCTTGTTCCAGAGCGGCACTTCCCAGTAATACGGAATACTCTGCCGGTTCAAGGCGTCCGAGATGGCCTGATAGGAAGCCCCGGCGTTGTAGAGCGTAAAGACCATACTGACGGTCCGCTGCTCCTCCGGCACGATTTCCAACGCGCCGTTTCGGATCTGATACCCGTATAACACCTTGCGGTTGATCATCTTGCCGCCACCTCCCATTGTTCTGTCAGCTCCAAGCCTCCGTAAAGCCGGAAGCGGATACGGTTTTGAGACTCTGCAATGATCTTCTCCACCAGACGTTCGAACAGCTCTTCATCGAAGCCGTCCAGCCGTTCCGGTCCGTTGAGAAGCGTCTGCTCCACCTTGCGGAGCGCATCCATCGTTTCGTCTATCGCTTCGTTCTCTGTCAGCCTGCGCCGTTCTCCGCGAAGCTGCGCCAGTCTGGCGCTGATGGCATTCATGCGGGCGGCGCAGATATCCGCGTCCAGCAAGCCATTGGCCCGCAGAGTGCTGATCTTATGGCTTTCTTCTGTTGCTTCCGCGATGGCCCGGTTGATGGCCAGCACCTGCGGATGATTCTGCCGCAAGATCGTGTCCAGTGTGTTCAGCTGCCGGAGGGCCGGGGCCAGAATGATGTCCGCGTTGCTTTTGAGCCTGTGGTACATCCGCAGGAAGGCGGCATGGATCTCCGTTTCCGGGATGCGTCCTACAGGGCAGTCCGCGGCGTGTCGGTCGTGGGTTCGGCAGACCCAGGTCACATATCCGTTCTGGCTGCTTCGGCGCTGAAACACCGTCCCGCAGTTCCCGCAAACGATTTTTAAGGCAAGAGGGCTTTTTTCTCTGCGCTTTTTCTCTTTCTGCGCTTTCTTTTGCAGCAGTGCCTGCACCCGCTCAAAGGTGTCCCTGTCTATGATAGCTGGATGGGAGTTCTCCGTGTAGTATTGCAGGCGTTCCCCGTGATTTCGTTTCTGCACGAAGGGGAAACCACAGCTGTAGGATTTCTGGCTCAGAGCGTCTCCGATGTACTTTTCATTGGTCAGCAGGTATCGAATCCCCGTTTCTCTCCAGCATTCCGCGCCGGACTGGGAGGGGATGCCTTTCGCCGTCAGCTGCTCCGCGATCCATCCGGAGCTGCGCCCCTTGAGGTATGCGTCGAAGATCCAGCGCACCGTAGCGGCTTCCTCCGGGACGATCTCAAGGTCTTTCTTATTTACGATTCGGTATCCGTAAGGGGCGGTGCAGGTGATAAATTCCCCACGCTCCATCCGCCGCTGATAGCTCATCTTCTGATTGGCGGAGATGGAGATGGATTCTTGCTGGGCAAGAGAACCGGAAACGCTCACCATCAGTTCGGTGGTGAGCGTTTTCGTGTCGATATTTTCTTTTTCAAACCGGACGCTGACGCCCATGGCGGATAACTCCCGCAGGGCGGACAGGCAGTCTCTGGTATTCCGGGCGAAGCGGGATACGGACTTCACCAAAATGCGGTCGACCTTGCCCTTCCGGCAGTCCCGCATCATGCGGTTGAAGTCATCCCGCTGATCCATCCGGGTGCCGGTCAGCCCTTCGTCGGCATACACATCCACCAGCTCCCAGCCGTCATGCTGGGCGATCTCTTCCGTATAATTGCGGATCTGGGCGGCGTAGGAATGCAACTGATCCTTGGAGTCCGAGCTGACCCGGCAGTAGGCCGCCACCCGCAGATGTTCCGCTTCCCGCGTCTGCGGCGCGATGATTTTTACCTGTGCCATGTTTTTCACTTCCCTGTATCTTTTTTGTCAACACACAAGCTACCACACGATCCGCAGAATATCCAGCACTATTCCCAAACAGTCTGCGGGGAATATTTCTCTCTGGCCAGTCTCTTGGCGTAAGACAGTTCTTCCGCGCTCAGCAGGCCGATTTCCGCCAGATGCTCCAGCATCCTGACTGCCAGCCGATACTGCAATTCTTTCTTTGCGTCGATCATCTTTCTACCTCAAAATAGCTCTCCTGCTTTTTCTCCCGCAGAAACCTTGTCACTTCCCGCAGGCTGCCGGTCCTCTGCATTTCCGGCAATGCCTCACTCACAGCCTGGGCGTATCTGCGGCCACGGCAGGCCCGTTCATCCAGAATGGCGATGACGCAGGTATCGCTCTCCGTGCGGATGGCCCGTCCAAAGCCCTGACGCAGCTTGATCTGCATCTCCGGTACAGCTACCTCACGGATGAATGCGTGAAGGGAAGAATACTTCTCCAATTCCCGTTCCTTTCGTGCGTCTGGGTAGGCGAAAGGCAGGCGTGGGATAATCAGCAGAGATACACAGTCGCCGGGGAAATCAAAGCCCTCCCATGCCGCGCCGGTGGCCAGCAACACCGCTCCCGGCGTGTGCCGGAACTGTTCAATGATGTGGGGCGCGTTGCGGCCCAACGTCAGCAGTGGGAATGGGAGAGATTCCTCCCACAGCCGCTCCTTCACAGCAGACATGGCTGCGTAGGATGTAAAGAGCACCAGCGCGTGACCGGTGGCTGCTTTGATGAGTCCGACGAGCTCGGCAGTCAGCTCATTAAAGTACACATCCGTATCCTCCACTCTCTGGCGGGGCGGGATTTGCGGAAGGTAGAGCAGGCAGTTGTTCCGGTAGTCAAAGGGGGATGGAGAAACGGATTCCATGACACGGTGTCCCTTCTCCAATCCTGCCTGCGTTTTGAAACGGCGGAAATCACTGCCCACCGCCATGGTGCCGGAGGTCAGAACAAACGCCTGATCCGGCTGCCACAGGATCTTTTTCATCCGCTGCGTGATGTCATCAGCCGCGGCGCACAGCATGGTGCCGCCTGTGCTGACATCTTCGGCAGTGTAAAAAATCATATCTGTCTGGAAACTGGTGAACAGCTTGACCGCGTCCAGCACCGTATTCAACTGGCGGCTTCCCAGCGGGGAGAGCAGGCTGCCGATCTGCCGCTGGATGATGGGCAGTGTGCGGGATGGCGCGGTCAGCAATCGCAAACAGGCTTCCACCGGCTCCGCTTCCTCTCTGGGCTGCGCCAGCTTGCGCAGCAGAGGGCCGGTGCTGTCCTCCAGCATTTCTGCCGCCAGTAAGTACCGTTCCTCTTTTAGCTGAAGGATAAGGTTTCGTATCTCTTCGGCCGCCAACGTCACACCCAGCATCTGTTGTGCGGTTTCCGGGAGCTTATGGGCTTCATCCACGATGATGATGCTGTGCTCCGGGAAGATGGGGCGTTTTCCCTCGCTGCGGTGGATGGCGTCTGCCACCAGCAGGTTATGATTGCAGATTTGAAACAAAAATTGATCTTTGTCGCAGGTCTTGAGGAACCGCTGATAGCGGCAGTCCCTCTGTTTGCAGTCGCAGACCTGCGGTACGCAGACACGCTCCCGGTCATAGCCGCTGAGATGAGAAACTCTGTCCATGTCCAGCGTTTCCTTAAGAGTCCGGAGCGCTGCCAACGCTTCCGGATTTTTCTTTCCAAGGTTTACCTGACGCAGCCGTCTGTCCAATCGCTCGTCGCAGACATAATGGCTTTTTCCTTTGCGGATGACCGCTTTCAGTGGCTTGGTAAGAATCCCGTCCGCCATTAGGATACAGGACAGCAGCGGCAGATACTCCATCAGCACCGCGTTTTGCAGCGCGATACTGGAAGTGGAAATGATGATGGGGCGGGCGATCTGCCCTGTCGGGAAAGCAGACGCTGCCGTGGCAGCCGCCAGATAGGCGTAGGTCTTGCCGATGCCCGTCCCGGCATCGCACAGGGCGATCCTCCCGTCCTGCATGGCGTCCAGCATCCGGTGGCTCAATTGGATCTGCTCCGGGCGCTGTGCCATACCGTGGGCGGGAAGAAGGTCCTGAAAAATATGGTCGATCAGTTTATGGGCTTTCAGCCTGTTGTCATTGGTATTCATCCGATAATTACCTCTTTTCCTGTCATGCTTTGTTTTCGTTTCCACCGTATTTGCAGCGCGCGCCCCGGTGTGAAAAGGGAACAATACGGACAAGGTCCGGCAAGACCTTCACGGGCGTATTTCCGGGATCTCTACTGCTTTCAATCCCGGAGCAGCCCAGCCTCTTCATGCTGGCCAGTGCATTGTGTCTCATTATCTGCCCGGACAGCGTCTCTGCAGGCGGCGCTGCCAACGCCGCCCCTGCGCAGGTAAAATCGCTCACCGCAGGAAGCTGCAAGGCTTCCCACGGGTCGTGGCGCACACTGCGCGGATCGCTCTTCTGTCCGGGTGGTTATCCGTATTGCTGGTATGCAATTTTCAAGGAACAGCGAGGGGCATTCGGAGCCCCTCACTGTCCTCCCGAAAATTGCGTTCGGTGAATACCCTTATTTCGAGGAATTTTCAAAAAACTTTTTGAGATCCCGCAGGATGCGGTCTCTCCGCTTGATGACCGCCCGCTGGCTGACGCCCATTCTTTGAGCGTATTCCCGTGTAGACGCGCCGTCGAAGAACAGGGCGTTGATGAGTTCCCGGTCGGTATCCTTTAGTGACAGCAGCGCCAGCAAAAGGATCTGCTTCTGTTCTGCCAGATTCCGAAGTTCCTCACGCTCCAGTGCCTCCGTTTCGGCGCTGGGGGCCGTTTCTGCTCCGACATAGTCCGGCAAAAGCGCATCTTCCTCCATCTGCTCCAGAGAGAGCAGTTTTCCGGAGGACTGTTCCTCCGTGATATAGCGCTCCCTGCGGTCTGCCTGCGCATAGGCGAGGTAGACATCCTCCGGCACCTCTACGTCCATACCGTCTACAGTGATGATATTGGCGATGACTTCGCCAGCCTCGCTTCGAACGCGCCGATAGTTGCGTTCTTCCTGCCATTTTTTCATGATTTATGACTCCAATCTCAGATTTTTTTGAAATGTCTGAGATTGGGTCACGGATATTTAGCGATATAGGGCTGCCAGCGTCTGCGCATTGTGTGCCTTTCCGCTTTTCAGCCGAAGAAAGGCGCAAAAAAAGAGCCTTACGCATAGCTGAAAAGCTACTTGTAAGGCTCCTAACTCAATGTTCCCATATTCGATGATGGGTGGCTGGTGCGCTTGACGAAGTCATATCAATTGGATTTTTAATTTATGCCTGAACATATCCCATAAAGGGGATGGGCGTGTGGATCAGGGGGTGAGCATCCGGTGTCAGCACCGTGATGCCGATCTGTTCGCCGCACTTGGGGCATTTGGCGATCAGGTCAGGGTGTTCCGCTCTGTGCAGAGCAAACAGCCTGTACTGATACTAATGTCTTTTTAAAAAGGTTGATAATTTATCACTGTTGATGTATAATGAAGATGGTGATGCGAAATGAAAAGATACACTTTCACGCTTGAGGAAACGCAAGAAATCAAGGCTGCGAGGAAAAAGAATCGAGACAAGAATGTTGAAAAAAGACTGGCGGCACTTGAGATGCGAGCAGAAGGGAAGCAGAACAAAGAAATTAGTGAAAAAACCGGCTTCCACACGCAATATATTACCGTGCTGGTTTCCCGATATAAAGCCAACGGTCTTGCAAGTATCACAGAAAGCCACTATCACGGAAACCACCGGAACCTGAGTTATGCAGAAGAGGAAGCGCTCCTGGAGCCGTTTCGTCAGGATTCAAACGCAGGAAAAACGGTATCGGTGCATGATATTGAGACTGCATATCGGGAAGCTGTAGGCCATTCCATAGGGACATCACAGATCTATTACGTCCTCCACCGCCACGGTTGGAGGAAAGTCATGCCAAGGAGCAAGCATCCGAAGAAAGCCAGTGATGAGGTCATCGAGACCTCAAAAAAATTAACAAGCGAATCGGTGAACTAAAGGATTATGTAAACAAGTCTGGTCATCCACATCAAGAAGTACGACTTATGTTCCAGGATGAAGCAGGATTCGGACGAATCAATAAGCCCAAATACTGCTGGTGTGAAAAGGGCATTCGTCCATCGGTACCTTGCCATCACATTCGTGAATATCGGTATGCATACGGAGCTGTTGAACCAGTAACGGGAAGCTCCTGTTTTCTTGTTATGCCGTATTGCAATTCTACTTGTATGAACATATTTCTTGAGGAACTGTCCAAGCAATACCCGGATGATCTGATCCTGCTGTGTTGTGATGGTGCAGCATGGCACAAGTCTAACAAGCTTCATATCCCGGAAAACATAGAGTTGTTTTACATTCCACCGTATACGCCTGAGATGAATCCCATCGAGCAGATATGGAAAGAACTTCGAATCACGGGCTTCCGCAATGAAGTGTTTGCTACTTTGGAGAAGGTAGTAGATCGGCTTTGCGATACCATTTGCACCTTGACCTCTGATACGATAAAGAGCATTACAGGGCGTAGTTGGATAATCAATTGTTTTAATTAGGCTTTAGTATGAGACTGCTCCGCACCACTGGGGATATCCGCGATACGGCCCTTGCCGCACAGCGGACAGCGCAGGGAATTGGTTTTTGACATAGCGCCTCGCTTTCTCTGTTCTCTTTTTTGAGAACAGCACATGAAAATTTTTTACAGCAGGTTATGGTTCTCCAACCGAATGCGCATGGCCTGTTTGGATACCTGAAAGATACCTGCCATATCCGTCACCAGCTGTTGGTTCGTCCGTCCGGAGCGCAGCTGATAGAAACAGCGCTTGACCTGCGGCAGCGGCAGCAGAAGGATAGAGCCCAGCAGGTTCGCCTGCACTTCCAATGTGTTGTCGCTCTCATCGCCGGAACGGAGCGCCGCGTTTTCGCCGGTCCCGCTGAACTGTTTCTTATGGAGCAGCCAGTGCCCCAGCTCATGGGCGCAGGTAAAGCGCAGCCGCCCGGTAGATGCTTCCTCTTCGCAGAGAGAGCAGTCGATGAGGATGGTGCCGCCCTTGACGGGAAGAAGGTCATAGCGGTGGTTTTCCCGGTCATAGATCGCTGTGAGACCGTCGTCAAAGATTGTCTCGCCCAAAACCCGCCCATTATTCCGCAGATATTGATACTCCAGCACCAGCCCCTGTGCCTCGATGATGTCCTCAATGGGAATGGCTACGGGGGAACCGTAATAAAGTCTGGGGTCATAGGCGGTGATCACATCGCGGGCGATCCGCTCCAGCGCCTGTTCGCGGTAATATGCTTTTTTCATGCGTCTATTTCACCGCCCTCTTTGGATTTCTTTGCGCGCTGGGTAATCCGGTCGATAAATTCCTGCCACTCCTGATCTGTGGCGTCTGCCTCCTTCGCCGTGCGGAGCGCGGCCCGGACGATCTCCCGATTCATGATGTAGTCCGGCAGGTCTGCGGATACCCGGTTATTCTGGGACTTGGCGGCAAGATCCAGCATCTGCTCGGTTTCCACCTTGCTCAGATGCAGTTCCTGCTCCAACCGTTCCAAATATGCGCGCGTCGGTGCCGGTCTGCGGTCGTTCTCAATGTTGCTCAGATAGACTGGCGACAAGTCCAGCTTTGCCGCCAGTGTGCGCAGGGACAATCCGATAGATTGCCGTTTCTCTCGAACGAAGCTGCCGAATGTCTGTTCCAAGTAACTCACCTCCTATCCGTGTTCTCTTCTCTGGAAACACTGTAGCCCCAGTATAGCAAACATTCGTTCGATTGGCAAGCCGTGAAAAAGATGGTGTTCCCCGCAGGGAACACCATCCAGAAGTTATTTCAGCCACGCTGCCATATCCCGCATTTCCTCCAGCACTGCTGCTGGGCTGACGATGCGAATCTTACCGCTAAAGGTAAAGACCCAACTGAAGAACGGAGGGCTTGGCGCGACCTCGACTGTGGCACGGAAATGCTGTTCATCTACAGTTTCCGTCTGCACATTTTCACCGAAGCGGTCGATCACGCTGCGCATGACCTCATTATCGCACAGCAGCTCTACGGTACAGAGGTTGTCCGGGTACATCCCAAACACCTTGCGGACATACTCCGCCGGATCAAAGTCCGGTGTCTGGACTGCCGTATGTTCCAGCGGTTCGACTGCCGTCATGCGATCCACCCGAAATTGTGCAATCTTTCCGTGCTTTTCCGACCAGCCTACGGCATAATAGCAATCTCGGCTCCAGATAAGGGCATACGGGCTAAACTGATAGCGGTAGCCGTTATGCTTGAGTATCTTTTCTTTCTGCGGGGTGTATTCGTAATACTGAAAGGTGATCTGCCGTTTTTCCTGAATGGCGTTATGGATCTCATCCACGCTGTAATAGATGCACTCATTCTCCGGTTTGGCGGTGCCGTCCATATAAATATGCCGATCCAACTGGCGGGCATGAGATTCACTGGTGAGCTTACCCAACTTTTCAATAAGCCGCTCGCTCTTTTTGGCCGTAATAAAGCGGGAGGATTCTACCGCGTCCACCAGCAGCTTCAGCTCCGGCAGTTCAAACAGCCTCTCCCCCACGAAGTATCGATTCTGGGTGCTTTTGACGCATACGATGTCCATACCGCTGCTTTGCAAGACTTCAATAGCGGAATATACGCTCTTGCGCCCCGCCTGAATGCCATGCTCCTGCCAGAAGGCAAGAATATCCGCCACAGAGGCCGGATGCTGGTCATCCGTATGCTCATACAGATACCGCTGCAATAGTAGCAGACCATATTGGGATTCATTTTTCATGTAGCTGTACTCCATTCAAATGGGAAACGGCGCGGCGGCAATACGTAACCGTCAAACTCAGCAGCGGATGGAAGATTTTCCGTGAAAATGAGAGAATACCCCGTATAGAGCGTAGAGTTCACGCACTATGCGTGTACTCTACGCGAAAAAATGGAGGAGCGCTGGCGGTAGAGGCTGAGAAAGAGGCTTCACTTGATCTCCTGTTCCAGTGTATCGAATTCAGGCGTGGAGAAGAACTCACCGAGGGTAATGTCAAGACCATCACAAAGCTTCTTAATCGTCACGACGCCCGGATTTTTACTTTCATTATTAAGGATACTCTTGATGGTTGCTTGAGGAACGGCAGACAGATTTGCTAATCCGTTCGGTGTAATTTTTCGTTCTGCGCAAAGTTGGCGGATGCGAAGTGCAACAGTTTCCCGAGTATCCATAGTGTAAACCTCCATGACGATTTACCACTATGGTAAATTATTTGAGAAAAGGTTATTAGTGATACTTCACTAACAGAAAAATATGTGCTATAATAGTAATATAACACTATATTGTCCATGTGGCCGGCACCTGGCTTACAATTTATCCACCGATAAATTGGGAGGTCAGCACATGGAATACGGTTATGCAAGAGTTTCGACCAAGGAACAGAATGAGTTGCGCCAACTCATCGCTCTGCGGAAATTCGGTTTAACGGACCGGGCGATTTTTGTGGACAAGCAGTCCGGCAAGGATTTTGACCGCCGCAGCTACCAGCGGCTGCTGCGCAAACTGAAAGACGGCGATACGCTTGTGATCAAGAGCATCGACCGTCTCGGCAGAAACTATGAAGAAATTTTGGAGCAATGGCGCATCATCACAAAGGAAAAGAGTGCGGCAATCGTTGTGCTGGATATGCCTCTGCTTGACACGCGGCGGAATCGCGACCTCACCGGAACGTTGATCGCAGACATCGTGTTGCAGCTGCTATCCTATGTGGCGCAGACAGAGCGCGAGTTCATTCACCAGCGGCAGGCGGAAGGAATCGCCGCAGCGAAGGCGCGCGGCGTGAAATTCGGCAGACCCCGCAAGGCGCTGCCGGAAGGGTTCGGCGAAGTCAAAGCGCGTTGGGAGCGTGGCGAGCTGTCCGCACGTGCGGCAGGAAAACTATTGGGCGTCACCCACCGGAGCTTTTTGCTCTGGGCGCAGGATGACGGATGTAAAGAAATTGTTAAGAAAGAGCGGACGGAGATGCTTGGATAAAAAAGTACGCTTTTTTAGTCGGCTTTAAGCTGTTATCTTATTGAAATTCTATTAGAGGAGTGCTATGATTAAAGTGTAGATTTTATGTATATCGCTGTGGTCGGCAACCTGTACATTTTTATCCACTGTGCCAGATACACAATGCGCGATAAAAGACCCTTCCGCCTGTATTGCAGGCGGACAACTATTCTGCGGGAGGTGAGCAGCGATCCATCCGTCTCTGTACGATTTCTGCGCCGGGCATGAACAAACTCACCTGCTGGCACAATGGGACGATGAACGCAATGCGCCGCTCACGCCGAAGGATGTGACCTACGGAAGCCATCAAAAGGTATGGTGGCGATGCCCCCAAGGCCATTCCTACCGTTCCGAAGTCAGAATCCGCGCGCGGGGAACGGGCTGTCCCTTCTGCGCGGGCCACACTGTTCTGCCGGAGGAAAACTCTCTGGCGGCAAAATTCCCTGATCTGCTTTCGGAGTGGGACACGGAAAAGAATTCTCCGCTGCTGCCGACGCAGGTCATGCCGGGAGCACACCAGAAGGTCTGGTGGAGGTGTCCGAAAGGACATAGCTGGCAGGCGAGCGTTGCCAGCCGCGTCACATCAAACGCAGGCTGTCCGTTCTGCGCGGGACAAAAGGTCCTGTCCGGATTCAATGATCTCGCTTCGCTGCATCCGCAGCTTGCTGAACAGTGGGATCGGAAAAAGAACGGTGCGCTGACGCCGGAGACGGTGAGCGCATATTCCAATCGCCGCGTGTGGTGGCTCTGTGACAGAGGACATTCTTTCTGTGCGGTCATCGCCCACCGTGTGAACAGGGAAAGCGATTGCCCGTACTGCACCAACCGCAAGGTCCTGCCGGGATTTAATGATCTGGAGACCAAGGAGCCGGTGATCGCATCGCAGTGGCATCCGACCCTTAACGGCAGTTTCACGCCGCAGCAGGTAACGCCCGGCAGCAGCCGGAAGGCATGGTGGCTGTGTGAAAACGGCCATGCGTGGCGGGCGGTCGTCAGCAGCCGCACGGGAAAGCAGCGCTGCGGCTGTCCAATCTGCGCGGGCCGGCCATTGGACCGATGCACAGCGATTTTAAGTGAACCTCCGGCGGAGCCGGTAAAAATAAGTGTCCAAACTGCGGGGAGCCGCAGAAAACATATACTGTAGGAGGATCATTATGAAACATAAGCTGCTATCCATTTTACTATGCCTCGCGATGGCGCTGTCGCTCTTACCGACGGCAGCCCTGGCGGAGGAGGCGACAGGCGCTGGACCGATCAAGGTAGGGGAGACGAGCTATAGTTCGTTTAGCGATGCCGTCAATGCGGCGGAACCTGACGAAAGCGGCGTCATCACCTATAAGATCAGCGGTAAGGTTGATGTGACTGATATCGGCTGGGTGCAGGTCGCAAAAGCTGGTCTGCCCGACCTCTCCAAGGTCGAGTTCATTGGCATAACCGACGATGCGGAAATCTGCATCACCCAAGGCGTAGCGATTCTGGCTGATCAGAGCTATGACATCGACGTTAGCTTTGAGGCCTTAAAGTTGACGAAGTTGAATCCGCAATGGGCGGGTGACTTTGGCCACAGCACGAATTACTTCACCTGCTGGCTCCGCAACACCGGCAGGGCAGAAAACACCGTGACCTACACGAACTGCACCTTCCCCAACGGCGTGTGCAACAACCAGTACGGCAAGACGGTGTTCAACAACTGCCAGTTTACTAACAGTGCCAACTATAATCTTTGGAACTACGGCGGCAACACCGAAGTGAAGAACAGCGCCTTCATCGGTGTCCGCGGTATCAAGACCTACAACGAGGGCACGCTGGCAGTCGCGCCCACGGTGAAGATCGAACAAACCACCTTCAGCGGTCTGACCGAAAAGGCAGCCATCGTCGCTTCCAAGGCGACCGACATCACGCTGACGAATGTGACCGCCACCGGCTGCATTAAGGGCCTGCTTCAGAAGGACATTGAAGGCTCTACTACGGACGAGCAGAAAGTCACCATCGAGGCCAACGGCACCGGTATCAGCGGTGACTTTAATATTACAGCCGAAATGGATGCCGAAGCCGCCAAGAACGAGTTCAACATCACAGCCGGTACGTTCCCCGGAGGAATCAACAATGACTACCTTGCGCCTGGTGCAAATTTTGACGCGACCACAGGCGAGGTTAAAATGTCGTATGTTGCCAAAATCGGCGATACCGAGTATCCCACCCTCGCCGACGCCTTTGCGGCCGCAAACAAAACCGGCGACACCGTGATCGAGCTGCTGGACGACATCAATATGACCGGTAAGAACTGGACGCCGGTGAGTGTGGATGGAAACCATGGTCAGGGCGTCATCACCCTGAACGGCAACGGCAAGACCATCACCGGCCTGAGCGCCCCCTTGTTTGCGGGCGGCTTTGCGGGCAAATCCGGCATTGTGATCAGGGATCTGACCATTGCTGATGCGGATATCAACGACCCAACGAATGATCAGGGAATCGGCGCATTTATCAACTGCGTGGATTCCATGCCTCGAATCGAACTGGATAACTGCCATCTGAAGAACAGCAAAATTGTCAGCACCGGCGGCGCGCGCGTCGGCGGTCTGATCGGCTGGACATCCGGCTATAACAAACCGAACGACGGCCCGGTCGATACCAAGGTCACGCTTACAAACTGCTCCGTCGAGGATGTGACGATTGAGGCGAAGGGCTCTGTCGGCGGCCTGATCGGTCACGCCGGTGCGAATCCCGCCACCTACCACACCATCACGGGCTGCACTGTAAAGGACAGCACTCTGACGTGCACTGAGAGGGGAAAGAGCTGGCGCGTCGGCGATCTGGTCGGCACGGCGAATGACGGTCAGATCACCGTTGACGCTGCTACTTCCGCAAGCCAGAATACCTTGACGCAGGAAAATGCAGACCCCCAAAAGCCCAAAGACAGCATCTTCGGCCGCGACGCGGTCAACGATACCGGTCTTGTGATCGTTGACAACAAGGTCGTTGCCGCCGGTACTGCTTACGGCGATATTGTTAACAAGAACGCCAACGAAGTGCTTGTGGAGGTTTCGAAGGGTCATTGGATGAAGCCGAACGCGAATACGGTCGCTATGATCGGGGCAACGGAGTACCCCTCCCTCCCCGCCGCCATCACGGCGGCCAAGAACGGCGAGACCGTGAAGCTGCTGAAGGATGTGACCGTTACCAATCCGATTGAAGTCACGAAGAGCATGACGCTTGATCTGAACGGTCATGTACTGACTGCTGCGACGGCATCGGATAGAAGTGAATCTAAGGATGAGAAAAACAGTGCGATTTGGGTCACTGCTGAAAATGTAAACTTGACCATCAACGGCATGACCGCAGGAAGCGGCATGAAGATGGGAGACACGCATAATACCGATTGGAAGACGAAAGTCTGGGGATTTGTTGACCTTCGCGACGGTTCTGCCGGCTCTACAGTGACGATTAACGGCGGATCTTACACCGGAAGCACCTGCGCAAGCGACAACAACCACTATACTGCATTGTTTACGGTGGGCAGTGAGAGCAAGTTGGTCCTGAACAATGTCAGCGCCGAGACGGACGAGCGCGTTGTGAAGGCTTCCGGCTGTGGTGAGGTCGTTGTCTCTGGTGGTACCTATAATATCACTGGTATTAATGCGTTCTTAGGCGCTGCCTTTGAAACCAAGACCGCATCGTTCACCGACATGAAGCTGACCGCAAAATACGGCGGCTGCGTGCAGGTTGGAAGCAATGCAACATTGGAAAATTGCGAGATCAAAGTTACGGATATCAGAACTGGAGATGGCACGTACTTGAATTGTGCGGTGGCTGTTCAGTATGGCGGCACCGCCACTGTAAAGAGCGGCATCTATACCGCTCCGTATGCTGCCTATGTTTACAGCTCCGGCGGTACGATCAACATTGAGAACGGTACATTTACCGGTGTTGTTCGCGCTGATGCTACAACTGGCAAAACAGCAACTATCAATATCAAAAATGGCTCTTTCAATGGCGAAATTCAGAAGGGCGGCGGCCCGGGCAGCGAGACCATCTCCATCACCGGCGGCACGTTCAGCTTTGATCCGAGCACGAAGGTCAAGAACAACGGGACAGACTACATCGTCAAGCGCGCTGGCAGCGAGGGCGCTTATACCTACACGGTTCTTGCAAAATCCGGTTTGACCTCCGGCGTGTATCTGACAAACCCCTCCGGCGCTCTGGCAAGCAATTACTATGTGAGCAGCACCGCGAACGGTGTCTGGACGGTCAGCTACTCTGCGCCCAGCTCCGGCGGCGGTTCCAGCTCTTCCTCCAGACGCTATGACGTCTCCGCGCCCTCTGTCAAGCACGGCGATGTGACCGTCAGCCCCAAGAGCGCCTCCAAGGGCGATACCGTGACCATCACCGTCAAGCCCGACAGCGGCTATGAGCTGGACACCCTGACCGTGAAGGACGCCAGCGGCAGCAAGATCAAGGTGAAGGATAAGGGCGACGGCAAGTTTACCTTTACCATGCCCGCCTCCAAGGTGACGGTTTCCGCGGAATTCGCTGAGATCGAGACGCTGGACTTCGCGGACGTTCCCACCGACGCCTACTACTATGAGGCTGTGAAGTGGGCCGCCAAGAAGGGCATCACCGGCGGTATCGGCAACGGCCTCTTTGGGCCGAACCAGCCTTGCACCCGCGCACAAATCGTTACCTTCCTGTGGCGTGCTGCCGGTTCCCCCGAACCCAAGACCATGAGCAGCTTCGCCGATGTGTCCATGGATGCCTATTATGCAAAGGCAGTTGCATGGGCAGTAGAGAATGGTATCACCACCGGCACGGGCGATGGCAAATTCAGTCCTGACGCCACTTGCACCCGTGCCCAGAGCGTGACTTTCCTATTCCGTGCCATTGGTAAGCTGGTCGATAGCAAGGCTGAGTTCAGCGATGTGCTCGCCGACAGCTACTATGCAAACGCGGTGGACTGGGCCGTGGAGAACGGCGTCACAAACGGCATTGGTGATGGCCTGTTCGGGCCAGACAATAGCTGCACCCGCGCACAAATCGTCACTTTCCTTTACAGAGCCTATCAGGGGAAGTAAGGCGAATCGGCAATCCAATAAAAAGCTCCCGCTGAGATCATCCTCGGCGGGAGCTTTTTACTCTGCACGGCAGGGAATTGGCGTGGAACATTGCTGCAATGCGAATACTTGACGTATATACCGAAAGCTGTTAGGCGCTCCAATGTGTTATGATAATTCTATCATACATATTGGAGCGCTTTTCCAGAAAGGAGTGTGCGATTTGGCGGAAAAGCGCAAAGATAGGAATGGGCGTGTCCTCAAGACCGGAGAAAATCAGCGCAAAAACGGCACCTATGAATGGCCTATGCCCTTGCGTTGGGGAAGCCAACCCTGCTGATCCACCCTAATACATGGAAAAAGAAATGGCTGAATGTTGTAAAACGTGAAGGCGAGTAGCATATTCAAAAATTTTATCCATCCTCATACTTTAGAACGATTTACATTTTGTGAAGTTGCGGATATAATTATTATGGATTGGTATAAAGCGAAAAACTTATGATGAGGGGCGCGCCCCTCATCCCGTGGGTACCCACGGGATGATACCGCTCTGTAACCTGTGGACTTTGCCCGCTGTGGTCAGGCGGGCATGAACAAAATTTTGACCATCATACAAAGGAGGATACACCATGAAAAAACGCATCGGAAGTCTGCTTCTTATTCTGGCGCTGTGCTTTACGCTGTTGCCCTCGGCGGCATTTGCGGCAGAAACCATGGACACTTGGGATGGAATAGCCGATACAAGCTGGTATGATGAGAATGAAACGGGATTTCATCTCAAAACAGCCAAGCAGTTGGCAGGCATGGCAAAGCTCGTCAATGATGATACAGCAAATTTTAAGGACAAAACTGTTTATCTTGATAATGACTTGGATTTAGGCGGGCATGAATGGATCTCTATCGGTGACGGAGCAAATACGGATAGGGGATCATTTCAGGGTGTTTTTGACGGACAAAGCCATGTGATTTATAACCTGTATTCTCATGAGGGCCTAAAATCTGAAAACAAAGACAATAACAATAACTTGTATAGAAATGGTTTGTTCGGAAGTATATATAATGCGACTGTAAAAAATCTCGGTATTGAAAATGCGGATATCGTGATACCGATGAATGATACCTCCACCTACGGAAAAGGTATTTTGGTGGACTGGATGACCGATTCCACTATAAATAATTGTTATACTACTGGTTCTATTACCGGAGGCTCTTATATAGAAAAATACATAGGTGGTATTGCAGGATTTTTAAATGGGAACAACAGTATCAGCCAGTGTTATTCTACCGCTGCAATTACGGGTAACTATAACGGCGAGTACTATGCAGAACAAGAAGGCGGGTTAAAGCCTATGGATTGCTGGGATTCGCTGGGTGGCATTGTCGGAGCCTCGTATAGGGGACAGGTGACAATAAGCGACTGTTGGTTTGGTGGAGAAATCGTTGTAAACTCCATTCAGGCTCCTGTTGGCGGTATTATCGGATATGGCAAAGGTGTAAGCATGGTCAACTGCCTTGTCGCTACAAAAGAAATCGGCAACGATGGCTGGGAAAATACTTACTGGCTTGGTTATGTCGTAGATAAAGATGCAAAGAATTGTTTCTGGCCAAATGATGCTAAATATAATTCTAATGTTGCCAATGCACAAAGCGGAAATTCGGCAGGCACAGCAGTTGATGATTTTATGGATGAAGGCGTTTTGACGGGACTTAACGCCAATGCCGCGGAAGGTGTGAGATGGGTACCGGGTATAAAACATCCCACCTTTGATTGGGATAGCAAAAATATTCCGGCGAACTACTCTAAAGTAGATGAAGCCATTGCAAAAGCGGAAGCCCTGAACAAGGACAACTACAAGGACTTTACCGGCGTGGAAGCCGCCGTCAATGCTGTTGTCCGTGACAAGAATATCACTGAACAGAGCGAAGTGGATGCAATGGCAAAGGCTATTGAAGATGCCATTGCTGCCCTGCAATACAAGGATGCTGATTACACAAAGGTTGATGCAGCCATTGCCAAAGCAAATGCCCTGAACAAGGACAACTACAAGGACTTCACCGGCGTGGAAGCTGCTGTCAAGGCAGTTGTTCGTGGTAAAAATATTACGGAGCAATCCGAAGTAGACAAGATGGCAAAGGCCATCGAGGACGCAATCAATGCTCTGGTTCGGAGAAGCTCCGGTGGCGACGATAGCGACCCGACTTACGCCATCGAGGTGGGCAAGGACATTCGGAACGGCACAGTGACAGCAAACCGCCGCTACGCCGAGCGTGGTGATACCGTGACAATCACCGTCAAGCCGGACGATGGTTTCAAACTGGATGACCTCACCGTTACCGACAAGAACGGCAATGAATTGAAGTTGACCGACAAGGGCAACGGCAAGTATACCTTTACCATGCCCGCCAGCAAGGTTGAAATCAAGGCTACCTTTGTCAAGGAAGTTGAGACAAGTCCGTTCAGCGATGTGTCCACCAGCGCCTATTACTATGAGGCTGTGAAGTGGGCGCAGGAAAAGGGCATTACCGGCGGTATCGGCAACGGCCTCTTTGGGCCGAACCAGCCTTGCACCCGCGCACAAATCGTTACCTTCCTGTGGCGTGCTGCCGGTTCTCCCGCCCCTAAGCACATGAGCAGCTTCGCGGATGTTCCCGCTGACGCCTTCTATGCCAAGGCGGTTGCCTGGGCTGTCGAAAACGGCATCACCGGCGGCACCGGCGACGGCAAGTTCAGCCCCGACGCTACCTGCACCCGTGCCCAGAGCGTGACTTTCCTGTTCCGTGCCATTGGTAAACTGGTCGATAGCAAGGCAGAGTTCAGCGATGTTCTTACCGATAGCTACTATGCAAACGCTGTGGCATGGGCGGTGGAGAACGGCGTCACAAACGGCATTGGTGATGGCCTGTTCGGGCCGGACAATAGCTGCACCCGCGCACAAATCGTTACTTTCCTTTTCAGAGCCTATCAGGGCAAGTAAGAACCCAAGCGGCAGGGAGCCTCTATTGAGGCTCCTTGCCTTTCTCTGTATATCATGGAGCATGATAGCATCAGATAGCACAATATATAGTTTTGTTTGCAAAACATTCAACAGCATATAGCTGTATATTCTAAATTTCTATGGTAATCTACATATATAGTCAGACGTAGAATAATATCAATGAAAAAGCAACAATCCAAGCAGAGCCGCCTTGTGCGGCACAATGACACTTGCTGTTCACACAGCACAAATCTTTTTGACAGGGCGGAAACGCCCCAACTACTCCCGGATGCAGATGGGAAAAGTTTGCTGCACTTGCCAACCCAATATCTGCGGGACGCTGAACGGCGCAGCTTGAACTGCGCCAGACAACTTTGATTAGTGAATGGGCTTTGCGTCGGAGGTGGATAGTAACTATTCACCAAAAGCGTATTCACAAAAGGAGGTGGCGGCTATGGAGCACTATACTTGTATAATTGCCCATAGTATTTGGAGGTATCAACACTTGCAGACCACCTCCGGCAATAAGCCCGCATAAATAGACTATAACCAGAGGGACAGGCTTTGGCATGGAAACAGCCAGAGCAAAGCCCCGGTTATAGAGACGATGCATCAACCCGGCAAGGTTGATAAGGAAACGCATGAAAGAACTCGGCATAACGCAAAAGTTTTTGGCAAAGGCAACAGGTATATCCGAAGCCAAGATCAGCCGAATCATGCGAGACAGTACGGAACCCGGAGACTCTTTTGAGTGGACGGAGCCGGATATAAACAATATTTCCATTGTATTGCAATGGGGCACGCAAGGAGATATAAATTATGAAGCGAGAGGGTCCCCGCACATTGTGCTGCAGGAATCCTCTCGTTTTTAATAAAGTGTCCACCAGTAGTCAAAAAGGCGCCGGTAGTAATTCCCCTTTCTGGGCAGGTCCCTACAGTTCCGAAACTTTCGGCTGGTCTCCCGTTTCATCCACCGCTGGCAATTACTGTTCTTGGGATACTTGATATACTTTCCCGAATGGAGCAGCGTGTCACCATCAAAGCCATAATCGATATAGCCGGCATGAGGCACATACTTTCTTGTGACAATGCGCATGAGCGCGTCATTCTTGCGGATGCGCATTTCTCTTCGATACGCAGAGCCAGTTCGTCTCGATGGCTGCCTGGGAACTGACTCAGTCAGCAAGTTCTCGATCTTCTTGTTTAACTCGATTTCGGTCATAGGCTTTACCATTTGGCACAGTTCTCGTGACGGGAGAAATACCATACCAGCTGCCGCGCTGCTTAGCATGTTGCTCCTTTTGCGCTTTCTTGCTCTGCTTTTTGAGCGGTATCATCTGCTTCATTGGTAAGAACACCTCCATTGTCTCGAACGGTTTGGACTTTCTTTGCGCCTCATATTTCATCTTCTGCTGGAATGTTTACCATACCCACAACTGGAAAGCATACATTCGCGTTCGCCTGATTGCAGCAGACCGCTCAAGTGCCCCATGAACATTTTCTTTTCCTTGTTAAAGCACCTTCAAAAAAGCTGGCAGATTTTACCTGAATATCAACGAAAACTCATCAGAGCACAATGTTTGAAAAATCCCAAATTTTTGTAAAATCCAGGAATAATTTACAGCATGAACAATGTGATTCTATACAATATGAATAAACTCTGCATCTCAATACTGAAATACTGAAAAACATAGCAAAAGCAAAATGAGGAGGTTACATAATTTTAACAACTCTTGACAGGAGTCTTACTTGACAATGCAGAAAGACCGATGTATTCTGTTTTTAAAAGGGAGTAGCTTGCACAGCTTTGTGTATCCGTTGGCGTCAGTACGGGTCGTTTGGCTCCGCTGCGGATTGAAATGGCGAGACTTTTGTATCAATGTGAAGGCATTGACGCAAAAGGGCTCGCCTTTTTTGCGTCCGCCGAAAGGAGACACAGTACATGAAGCAGGAAAAGAACATTTGGGAACAGTCCCGCGTGGAGTTGTTCCAGAAACTGGATTGCCGGGAGACCGGCCTATCGCAGGAGGATGCGGCGGATCGTCTGGCAAAATACGGAGCCAATGAACTGCACGCCGGCAAGCAAAAGAGTGTTTTGCAGATCTTTCTGGGGCAGTTTGCGGATTTTCTGGTGTTGATCCTCATCCTGGCCGCCGTCATCTCCGCCTGCATGGGGGACGTGGAGAGCATGATCGTCATTCTGGCGGTCATCACCATGAACGCAATTCTGGGCACCGTTCAGACCGTCAAGGCCTCCGCATCGCTGGACAGCCTGAAGCAGATGTCCGCTCCCACCGCCAAGGTGCTGCGGGACGGTCAGATCGTACAGATCCCCGGTCGAGAGGTGGTTCCCGGTGATGTGGTCATATTGGAGGCGGGAGATTCCGTCTGTGCCGACGGACGCCTGTTGGAATGTGCCAGCCTGAAGTGCGCGGAGAGTGCCCTCACCGGCGAAAGCCTGCCGGTGGAAAAGGATACGGAGCTGCTCAGTGGGGAAACGGCCTTGGGCGACAGGAAGAACATGGTGTTCTCCGGCAGCTTCGTCACCTATGGGCGGGGCCGCTTTCTTGTGACGGCCACCGGCATGGACACGGAAATGGGCAAGATCGCCCAGCTTCTGAAAAACACGGAGGAGCGGAAAACGCCGCTTCAGGTCAGTCTGGACCAGTTCGGCAGAAAGCTGTCGATCATCATTCTGGTGATCTGCGCAGTGCTGTTTGGCGTCAGTGTGCTGTGGCGGCACGAAAACGTGATGAACGCCTTTCTCTTCGCCGTGGCGCTGGCGGTGGCCGCTATCCCGGAGGCCCTCAGCTCCATCGTGACCATCGTGCTGTCCTTCGGCACCCGGAAAATGGCCAGGGAAAACGCCATCATCCGCCATTTGCAGGCGGTGGAGGGGCTTGGCAGCGTGTCGGTCATCTGCTCGGATAAGACGGGTACGCTGACCCAGAACCGTATGACGGTGCGCAAGCTCTACACCGGAGGCGAGGTGATCGACGCCAAGGACGCGGACTTCCGGGACCCGTTACAGGAGCCGTTGCTGCGGACGGCTCTGCTGTGCAGCGATGCGGTCATCAGCGGGGATACGGAGATCGGCGACCCCACGGAAACGGCACTGGTGCGGCTGGGGGAGACCAACGGCTTTGACGAGGATCTCGTCCGGAACCGCTGGCCCCGTCTGACAGAGATCCCCTTCGATTCCGACCGGAAAATGATGTCCACGGTCCACAAGCTGGCGGGTGGCCTGATGCTGGTCACCAAGGGCGCGACGGATGTGCTGCTGGACCGCTGCGTGGTGACGCCGGAGGAACGGGCGAGGATCGAACAGGTCAACGAACAGTTTTCCAACGAGGGCCTGCGGGTGCTGGCCTTCGCCTGCCGCAGCGTGGACGGCCCGGCCATCACTCTGGCGGATGAAAACAGCCTGACCTTCCTCGGCCTCATCGCCATGATGGACCCGCCCCGTGAGGAATCCAAGGCGGCGGTGGCGGAGTGCATCCGCGCCGGTATCCGTCCTATTATGATCACCGGCGACCACAAAATCACGGCGGCGGCCATTGCTCGTGAGATCGGCATTTTGCGGGACGACACGGAGGCCGTGGAGGGCGCGGTCATCGACGGCATGAGCGACGAGGAATTGCAGGAGTTTGTGCCGAAGGTCAGCGTCTACGCCCGTGTGTCCCCGGAGCATAAGATCCGCATCGTCCGGGCGTGGCAGCAGCGGGGCAATCTGGTAGCCATGACTGGCGACGGCGTCAATGACGCTCCCGCCCTGAAGCAGGCGGACATCGGCGTGGCTATGGGCATCACGGGAACGGAGGTGGCCAAGGATGCCGCCGGTATGGTGCTGGCGGACGACAACTTCGCCACCATTGTGAAGGCTGTAAAAAACGGTCGGAACGTGTATGCCAACATCAAGCGGGCCATTCAATTTCTGCTCTCCGGCAATACGGCGGGCATTTTGACGGTGCTCTACGCCTCTCTGATGGGACTGCCCGTGCCCTTCGCGGCAGTGCACCTGCTGTTCATCAACCTGCTGACGGACTCTCTACCCGCCATCGCCCTTGGCATGGAGCCACACACCGACGAGGTCATGTCGGAAAAGCCCCGGCCCCGGAACGAAGGCATCCTGACAAAGCGCTTCCTTTATAGCGTGGGCGTCGAGGGACTGGTCATCGCCGCCGCCACCGTCACGGCCTTCTATCTGGGGCTGAACGCCGGCGGTGCCGCTGCTGGACAGACCATGGCCTTCTCCACCCTGTGCCTGAGCCGACTGTTCCACGGATTTAGCTGCAAATCCCAGCATCCGGTGCTGCTTACCCGGCACTTCTGGAACAACCGTGCCCTGTTAGGGGCCTTTACCATCGGCGCTCTGCTGCTGGGGCTGGTGCTGCTGGTTCCTGCGCTGGAACCGCTGTTCGCCGTGGCCCCCCTGTCCATTGGGATGGTGGGTGCCATTGTGGGACTTGCCTTCGGCTCCATGGTGGTCATCCAGCTTTTAAAATTGATCCGGCAGTAAACAGTCGTCGTTATATATCGCGGATGGAAAAGAGACAATTCTCGACTCACGATTGGGCCTCCTTATGTGACAGTTTCTTTACAAAATTACGTTTGCTCTTGCTTTTTTGAGCTTCTTCCAGTATTCTGGAGGACTCCCGTTTGGGAAGACTCTTTAGATGGAGGCGATTGCCATGAACATGAAGCAGTTTCCGGTCATTGATCCTATCGCGACTGGAAAGAACATCATCCGTCTTCGCGCCGAGCGTGGGATGAGTGTCCGCGACCTGCAGGCATACTTTGGTTTCGAGGAGCCGCAGGCGATCTACAAATGGCAGCAAGGAAAGAGTCTGCCTTCTGTAGATAATCTGTATGCTCTCGGCGCGTTGTTCGAAGTACCGATGGAAGACATCCTGGTATCTCGGACATCACAACTGAATCTGATTATTTGTGAGCAGCAGGCCGTAGCCTGCTGCTCGCCTCTATTTATGGGAGAACTGCTCCGACTATCACGGATACGGCAGAGAGCCAAGATCGCTTCGACCATTTTTGCCAAGGCCATGCGCTCGCTGGCTCCATGAGGAGCAGAGGTAGCATGCCTCGACGTATTAACGGCTCAAAGGCCAGCAGTATCAAGATAGGAAATCTATCTATATTCAACAGAATAGGGAGATGTGAGGTGGCAAGGTCGAGATTCGGCGTTAGCGTATTCACGATATGGTGAAACAGCGTTGGGCGCTGATGGATAGGAAGACGGTTCGTAGCATCCGTTAATGAAACGGATCATGTCTTCTTTTGGAGCTCAGAATCAACCGAGCGGATTTTTTAATTTGCAGCACTATAGTTCGTCTGCAACTGAACCGGTCGCCACATTCTCTTCTTCTGCCGCATCCGTGATAGTCGGAGCAAAGTCGCAAGGGCTTGGTCAGCTTAATGCTGACATATGCGCTTCAAAAGCCTCCGCGAAAGTCTCGTTCACATCGAACGGAGCTTCATACTCCACCGGGGTGTTAACTAACGCGGCATCCAGAGCGGCAGAGGTCTCATCGGACTTCTTGCTCAGATCAGCGCACATCTTCCGGATCTTATTGCGATCGAAATTGATGGTGGTCACACGCTTGACATCGCAGCGGTAGGAGACCTGATTTCCCTCGTTGTTGAACCGATAGCCGACTCCCCCGTTAGAGATCAAAACCTCGCCATTGCGCAGGCCGGCCATGTGACGGAGCAGAGTGGCAATCTCCTGGCGCTTCCCATTGAGGCTCACTTCACCATCCAGGCCAGCGCCAAGAGGAAGAGATCCCTTCGCCTGATGGATTGCGGCGCTCAACTTTTTCCGCTCGTCCAGGAGGAACAGCAGGAACTCTGCCATCTCGGTGATATTCTCGCTATACTCGGTGGAAGGAGCCTCCATAGTGACCTCATCCTCCGCCTCTGCCATGACCTTGTGGCGGAGATAGGTGTTCTGCACCTTGGTAATGTTGCCATTGTTGCCGAGGATGCTCTGCGCATCGGCCATCATGGACTGCAGCTTATTCTGAAAGCGGAAAGCTTCTTTGAGATTCATATCGCTCACTCCTTGTTCTTGTCGTTGATATCATGATAACCCTGTTTTTTGAAGTTGTCATTGAACTGCTGGTTTAATAGCAACAAAAACAGAACGAGAGGGTCAAAGCCTCTCGTTCCAATATGCGGGACTATTTTCCAAGCACGATCGTTGCTTCCCCGTTGGGAGAGATATCAACATGCATGGTTTTAATGTACTTGTCATAAAATTGGTTCTTCTCTGCGGTCGTCATGTCAGCTCTGGTCGCCCTACAGGCCTCATCCAGAATATCTCGAACATTAAGGTGAAATGCCTGGTCGAGTTTCTGGCGAACCTCGCGAAGTACTGCCGCAACCTTGATATCATTACTGTTACCAGTACAAAAATCGTCGATATAGCAATAAGAAATGCCGGCATTGATCAACGCATTTTTGATGGTCGGACTGCATTTCTCGCTTTCTACCATCACGAAGAACCGAACCTCCGGCATTGCCGAAATCAGCCCCCAATAGTCGGAGTCGCTGGATACAAGAATGAACGAGTCCACATTGTTCTGATAATACTCACGGCAGGTCCCGGTGGTCAAACGGATGTCAACAAGTGACTTGTTTTCTTTGATGCGTTCGATCAGGACATGCTCAATTGGAATTTGGGTGAAGCGCTCCAAAATCTTCCACGCCGATGTGGTATGAATATCATCATAGAGGATGATTTTACAAATCTTATTGAGTAGTGCTTCCTGATTAAGATTGTTCAAGGTTGCGTACAGTTTGTAGGGATCGGAGTTTTCACAATCCACCACAACGACGACGCGCTCACTCTTGTCCAGGAACTTGTATATACCAGCCTTTGTGAGGTTACCGGCATCAGACACTTTGCTCAAGTCTGTGAAATAATCCTCATTGGCTTCATATAGAAGCGAAACAAACTTCTTGTCATTGTAGAGGATGTTGCCAGAGTCCATGTAGGACCAATTGATATAGACTTGGTACGGGTACTTATTTTTGTTGGCGTAATAATCTGCCGCTGCTGCCTTGATGCCCTTCTTGTTGAGGCCATCCGGCATGAGGAAGAGCTTCCGGACATATTCCCACTTCAGCCATAATGGAAACAGCGACTTGCAGTTGTTAATGCGGTTGCTGATATGCTTATTGATATCTACAATATACTCGGCAGGCAAAGCTCTGGATCTAACAATCGTAATACCATCCTGCAAGAGTTCGTTCAGGCTATCCTGCGGAACATACTCTGGAAGCGAGTGGAGATTGCACATATCGAAACGCATACGGTTATTGATGGCTTTAAAATTGAGTTCCAAAGCCGTTCGAATCATGCAGAGGTTGCGCACGATGCGGGCATTCTTGTCTGCGTGTAATTTCTCATACCATTCCATCTTTGGTGGTTCATATTCGTTTTCAAAAATGCGCTTTTGGACTCCGATTAAATAAGCCACCTTCGAAACAACAGTATAAGTACTGTTCTCATAGTCGGTATATGCTTTTCTCGGGTTCCGAGTCGCTGTATCATCGTATGCCTGGTTATTCATAAAAGCCCCCTATTCCACGGGTCACGGTACAGCTAAATACTGCAAAAACTGATGTTTTCTTGCGCTTAGAATACCATATTCAAGGGCTTCTGTCCATTGGTGCCGACAATTAACTGACCGAGATACTGGTCTGTCCTTCGTTCTCCCACTCAAAGAGTTCAGGCAGGGCTCGTGGCGCATAATCGCGAGAGCGAGTGCCCACAATGCGAGCTGATGGATCGTTCTCCACAAACCGCTCAGGGCGCTGCTCTAAGATGAAATCGATCCAAGCGATTGCATTCTTGCACTTGCGCCGGCGCACACGGGCATCGTGCAGAAGTTTATAGAGTTGGTATCCATGTGAGGCATCCAGGTTATAGAACTCCGCTGCGTGCTCGATGTCTTCAATCTCCAGCTCCGCCTTCCGCTGGCCGGTCACCAGTGTTTCTCTCTGGCATTGGATGGTGTGAATGAAATCGCTGAAATTCTTCAGCCGTGTCAGGTAGAATTCAGGCGTCAGTAGCTCCAGTTGCAGATCAGGATTTTCGGGATTGGGGTTTGAGATGAAGATGACCTTATACTTCAGGTTTTTCATCGCCTTTGGCAGCAAAGAGCAGTATTTCTCTGCCGTCTTCTTATTGTTGAATGTATGCGCGCGATCGATATAGGCAGTGGTGATCATCTGATTGTTGCCGATAATCTCCACATAGCTTTTTCCATTGCTGATAATCCAGGGCATATTTGATCCTCCTTCGTCCGAATAGAAATAGTGGGCGCACATGATGGAAATGCCAGTTCTGGGTGTTTGGTTGAACATGTCCACCTATGCAATATTGATATAGAGCCATCAGGTGGTTCTAAGGGCGCGTAGGAGTTGTGCACGAGCCACCTGCGCGGTCTGCTGTTTCACTCCAGCTTTCAAGTATTCAATGGCATCATTCCACTAAAAAAGTGTGTATTCTGCGGCATCAAAAGTCTCAAGAAATGCGGCTAAACGGGATCGACCGTCAGTGGACAGGAACCGCAGGTCAGAGAGGTATTGTACTTTCATGAAGGTTGCTGCTTCATCAAGTAGACATGGAGTGTGATTGGTCATATCGGAGTTCCTCTT